>Ga0114968_10004189_pt1 | contig 10750 bp, 8 predicted proteins | sample M_130807_EF_Meta_FD_87020 | JGI IMG/M metagenome (GOLD analysis project Ga0114968, IMG submission 87020) | Freshwater microbial communities from Lake Montjoie, Canada to study carbon cycling - M_130807_EF_MetaG | ecosystem: Environmental > Aquatic > Freshwater > Lake | place: Lake Montjoie... | reverse complement strand
GCACGTGTAAAGCAAGAACTATAACGGGTAAAATTCGAATGGATGTAAATTATGCTTTAAGTCCAGAAGAATTAGCGCAAGGATATATTCTAACGTGTCAATCTCATCCTATAAGTAAAAATGTTGTGATTTCATTTGATGATTAATTAAAAAAATATGGGTTTATTTAAGCTTTTTGGGAATAAGGAAAAAAATACTGTTATAAGTAAAGGATTTTATGAATTACGGATTTCCGAAATCCAACGTTTGAGCAAAAGTGCTGTCAAGGTTTCATTTGAAGTTCCTGAGCAAGTTAATAGCATCTTTTCTTTTCTTCCCGGGCAGTATTTAACCTTTGAATTATTCTTAAATAACGAGAAGATAAGACGTTCCTACTCAATCTGTAGTGCGCCTAATGAAATACTCTCTGTTGCTGTTAAGGCTGTCGAAAAAGGAAAGGCATCAAATTGGTTCAACACAGAGGCAAAAGTTGGCGATCTAATTTCTGTGTCAAAGCCTGAAGGAAATTTTACCTTAGATACTAGTGAAAATAAAATCGTGGCAATTGCTGCTGGAAGTGGTATTACACCAATAATTTCAATTGCAAAATCTTTGTCTAATGATACAGAAATGCACTTATTTTATGGAAATAAATCTGAAGAAGATGCTTTGTTTTTAGATGACTTAAAAAACCTAGCGCAACTTAAAATGACAAATTTTCTTAGCCGAGAAGAAAAAGACGGATTTAGCTCAGGGAGAATTGACAAGACAACTTTTACAGAGATAATCAAAGCAGATTTAGACTTATTAAAATCTAGTATTTTTTATATCTGTGGTCCAGAACAAATGATAATGGATATCAAAGAAACCTTACTGTTTTTTGGTGTTGCAGACAAAAAAATAAAATTTGAATTGTTTACAACTCCTGTCCTTGCAAAAATCGCTGAACCAGCATCCTACTTCTCAGGAACAAGTAAAGTCACGATAATTATTGATGGCGAAAGCGAATTTTTTGATATAAAATCTGGTGGGACAACTATTTTGGATACAGCTGAGAAAAATGGAATGGATGCCCCCTACTCTTGTCGTGGCGGAGTTTGTTGTTCGTGTAAAGCGAAAATTCTTGAAGGAACAGCAAGTATGCGCTTAAATTATTCTTTAACAGAAGAAGAAATACAAAATGGATATATATTAACATGTCAAGCGCATCCGACGAGTGAAACCTTAATAGTAAGTTACGATGAATAAAACAATTGTTGTTGTTGGTGCTAGTCGAGGAATTGGAAAAGCATTAGTTGAACTTTTAGCTAAAAATAAAGAATTTACAATTTATGCTTTGTCCAGAAATATCGAGCAATTAACTGCAAATTTTAAGGGCTGTAAAAATGTGATTTCTGCAAAATTTGACCTTGAGCATTCAGTTGAGCAACAGCTACAAACTATTTTTTTAGTTAAGCCTCAGATTGATATTCTAATTAACAATGCTGGTTGGCTCGTAAATAAATCATTTGAAAAAATTACGCACGAGGAATTCACCAAATCATATCAAATAAATGTTATTGGAGTTATGGAAACCTGTCAGTTTTTTGTTCCACTAATGAAGAAAGGACATATCGTCAACATAAGTTCTATGGGTGGATTTCAAGGAAGCATGAAATTTCCGGGATTGGCAGCATACTCTTCATCAAAAGCTGCTTTGTGCAATTTTACTGAACTATTTGCAGAAGAATATAAAAACACAGGACTCAGAATAAATTGCTTGTGCTTGGGATCCGTTCAAACAGAAATGCTTGAGGAAGCTTTCCCAGGTTATAAAGCAATTGTAAGTCCTAAAGAAATGGCTATTTATATTATAGATTTTGCCTTAACAAAAAGCGCATGGATGAATGGTAAAATTATTCCTGTTTCTTTAACCACCCCATAACTTTTGACATTCGCTAGTAATTTCTTACTTTTAAGTATTGTATTAGAAAATGTATAAAATAATCTTTTGTCTTTTTGCCATTTTTTCCTTCATCGAAAGTAGTTGGGGGCAAGATATTCATTGGTCACAATTCAACGACAACCAACTTTTTCAAAACCCAGGAAATGCTGGTCATTTTGATGGAGATTATCGTTTTATTGGTAATTATCGAGATCAATGGCGCAGTGTAAGCGTTCCATTTACAACCTTTGCGGTTTCTGCAGATGCTCACCGTAAAAATATTGGTTTTGGGCTACAAATCTTTAATGATCAAGCTGGTGACGGAAAATTAAGTACTACTGAAGTACAAGGGACACTTTCTTACTTACTAAAATTCAGAGAAACTTCACCTCATATTTTTAGACCCGGAATTTCAATTGGTATGAATCATCGGCAAGTAAATTGGGATGCATTTACATTTAATAGTCAATATAATGGTTATATTTTTGACCCAAATGCTGCTTCGAATGAAAATTTTCAAAGTTCACGGAAGACAAACCTCAACATTGGAATTGGATTTATCCATGAATGGAAACAAAATCAGCGCATAAAAATCACCTCAGGCCTTGGCTTATTTAATTTAAACCAACCAAACCAAGGTTTCTATAACGAAGTTGTAAAAAGAGATCAGCGCTGGAATATTTTTTCTAAAATAAGTATTAAATTATCTGAGAAATGGGCTATTATCCCAAGTCTTTCATATACTAAACAAGGAATTTATCGAGAACTAAATTTTGGATCAAGTGCACGATTAAATCTGGGGAATTCTAAGATAAATCAAGCACTTTACTTTGGAGTTTGGAATAGAAATAAAGATGCAGCTTTTGTTACTTTAGGTTATGACTATTCGAATTTATTTTTTGGACTTAGTTACGATATAAATCATTCGAAGCTAGTTCCAGCTAGTAATAAGAGAGGAGGAATAGAAATTTCTATTCGCTATATCATCCATAAATTTAAGCCAAAGCAAATCATTCATCGCGTATGTCCAGATTATATTTGATCTTTTTTTTGGGGCTTTTTAGTACACAAGTAAGTGCTCAAGTGAAGTTAAAAAAATTAGTAGATTTTGCAGACGAGCAATATAAAAATGGCGACTATTACTATGCTTTAGAATATTACAAACAAGCATTGGATAGAGATTCAACTTCATTAGAATTAATGTGGAAATATGCAGAAACACAACGTGCATATAAAAATTATGTGGATGCTGCTGACTATTATGCACGAGTTTATGCAAGAGATCAAGGAATTCTTTATCCTGAAAGTCTATTGTATTTAGCCTTGATGGAAAAACAAACGGGGGCCTATGAAAATGCCTTTGAAACAATGAAAAGTGCAAAGAGAAATTTTGCAGAAGACAAAACAACTTATCGCTATAAAAAATCAGCACAAGAAGTTGAAGCTTTGGCATGGGTGCTAAATCATTTAAACGATAGTAGTGACATAGATACTTCTATTTTTCGCTTACCAGAAAGTGTGAATTCCATGAATTCTGAATTTGCGCATACTGTTCATGAAAAGAAACTGTTATTTTCTTCCTTAAGAGCAGACTCTATAAGTGACATAAACGAAGAAGTATATTCAAAAACGTATAAAACTAAACTTTATACTTCAGAAATAAAGAATGGAATTTTTGAAGAAAACAAAAAAATTACTTCCCTTGAAAGCAAGAAATTAAATTCTGGAAATGGAAGTTTTTCTTCAGATGGTAAGCGTTTTTATTTTAGTATGTGTTCAGATATCGGGTACTCTTATTCATGTAAAATACTTGTTGCAAATTTCGAAAATGGTGAATGGTCAAAAATTGACACCCTAAATGAAATAATAAATGAGCCTGGGAAAAATACAACAATGCCATTTATTGCAAATTTAAAAGGTGAGCAAGTTTTATTTTTTACTTCTAATCGAAGTGGAACGAAAGGCGGTATGGATATTTGGATGGCAACAGAAAAAGAAGGGAGTTTTATAAAGCCTATAAATTGTAGTAAAATAAATTCCTTAGATGATGAATTAAGTCCTTGGTTTGATAATGTTACTAATCGCCTTTACTTTTCATCTTCATGGCATCATGGTTTTGGTGGGCAAGATATTTTTTATAGTGATTTTGAAAAAGATTTCTCAGTACCAAAAAATGCAGGGATTCCAATTAATAGTCCTGCAAATGATCAATATTTTTTCAAATACAATGACACAATTTATCTTTCTTCAAATCGTATAGGAAGTTATTATTCTAAAAATCCAACATGCTGCAGTGACATTTATGCTTCATTTCCAAAAGAGAATATTACAGTTTTTAAGCTCCCCATTAAACTATATTTTGAGAATGATCAGCCAAATGATAAAACGTTGGATACAATAAGTACAGTAAATTATGAAGAAAGCTACGTATTATACGAAAAGAAATTTCCGATTTACATTGATGAAGTTGGAGGGAATTATTCGGAAGATCTAGCATCTAGAAAACGAAATGAACTGAATGATTTTTTTGAGAAAGAAGTGAAAATAGGATACCTAGATTTAGAAGTATTTAAGACTTCCTTGCTTAAAGAGCTTTTAAAAGGGTCAAAAATTACAATTCATCTAAAAGGTTTTGCTAGTCCACTTGCAAAAACAGACTACAACGTAAATTTAACAAAACGAAGGATTTCTTCAATCACTAAATATTTCCGAGAATGCAATGAAGGAATCTTTAAAGATTATATAGATGGTGTTGCTCAAAATGGAGGCCTTGTAACATTTTCATTTGCTCCATTTGGAGAGTATTTAGCTAATCAAGAAACAAGTGACGACTATAAAGACCAAAGAAATTCTGTTTACTCTAGAGAAGCTTCCATTGAACGAAAAATAGAAATAGAAAAGATCGAAATCAATAAAAATAAAACTGTATTTCCATTATTTTGTAAAACACCAGTTATTGATTTTGGCAAGATAAAAAAAGGGCAAAGTCTGAAAGGGAGTTTTACAATTGAAAGCTCATTAAATGATGATTTAAAAATTCAGTTGCTCAATACTGATGCAAATTTTAATTTTGAAATAACTAAAATTAAATCCATTTCCAAAGATAATTATAAGATAAATTTTGTGTACATTCCTCAGCAAGAGTCGGGTTTAGTAAATAAATTATTATTTTTAAAACTCCAGGACTTTGAAGAACAATTAGAATTATTCATAACTGCAGAAATCATTGATTAAATAATAACCATGCAAAAGACTAGATTGTACTTTATTGATATTAAAAACGAATGATTTTGTCGCCTATTTTGCAAACCTTAATTCAAAAAGATGCAAATGATTATATTTGCTTTATTAAATAGTATAAAAATGAATCAAACATCGGCTGCATTTTTAGAATGTTATTCACCATTTTACTCTTCAAAATTTTAAGTTATAAATTATATGGTTTTTAACTCCATTGAATTTGCTTTATTTTTTTTATTTGTATTTATTCTTTATTGGTTTATAGCAGGGAAGAATATAAAGTGGCAGAATATGTTGCTGCTTGGTGCAAGTTTATTTTTCTATGGCTGTTGGGATTGGCGCTTCTTATTCCTCCTCTCTTTTTCTACTTTTCTAGGGTATTTTACTGGAATTCGAATCGGATCAGCAAAATCACTTTTATGGAAAAAGTTTTGGTTTAGGCTAAGTATTATCCTAAATATTGGCTTTTTAGCTGTTTTTAAATATTATAATTTCTTTATCGATTCATTTACAAGCCTATTTAATAGTTTTGGGCTGCACCTTGATTCCTCTTCCATTTCCTTGAATTTAATTCTACCAGTAGGAATCTCTTTCTATACATTTCATGTTCTTTCATACGTAATTGATATATATTACGATAGAATAAAAAGTGAAGGTAAATTAGTTGATTTCAGTGTATTTGTTGCTTTCTTTCCATTGCTGGTAGCTGGACCTATTGAAAGAGCCACGCATCTTTTACCACAGATTCAAAAAGAAAGAGTCTTTGACTATAGCAAAGCAGTTGATGGATTAAGGCAAATTTTATGGGGACTATTTAAAAAAGTTGTCATTGCTGATGGATGTGCTGAATGGGCAAATATGATTTTTGATGGGTACACTGATTATTCTGGGAGCACCCTTTTTATGGGTGCATTTTTCTTTTCAATCCAAATTTATTGCGATTTCTCCGGCTACTCTGATATTGCACTAGGTACTTCACGCTTATTTGGAATAGAATTGTTGCGTAATTTTTCATTTCCCTACTTTTCAAGAGATATTGCAGAATTTTGGAGAAGGTGGCATATTTCACTTACTACTTGGTTTCGTGATTATCTATATATACCATTGGGAGGAAGTAAAGGCGGGACTTGGATGAAAATACGGAATACCTTTATCATTTTTCTCGTAAGTGGATTTTGGCATGGAGCAAATTGGACATTTATAGTCTGGGGAGCCCTAAATGCGATTTATTTCTTGCCACTTATGTTAACAAATTCTAATCGAAATAACTTGGAAATTGTCGCTCAGGGTAAATATTTCCCTAGTATTCGAGAAATTTTTGGAATGCTTATTACCTTCTTAATGGTATTATTTGGTTGGATTTTCTTTAGGGCAAATACATTAACCCAAGCTATTGATTTTATTAAAAGGATGTTTTCTGCCGATTTATTTAAAAGCACCAAATTACCCGAGATGGCAGACCTGACAATTGCCTTGATTATTTTCTTTTTCATTATTGAATGGTTAGGAAGGGATAATAAATATGCGATTGAAAGGTTTGGGTTAAAGTGGTATGTGCCATTTAGGTGGCTATTTTATTCGTTTTTGATTCTTTGTGTGGTTGTTCTTTCAGGTAATGAACAGGTATTTATTTATTTTCAGTTTTAAGCGATGAAGAAATTTTTCATAAGGATAGTCATTTTTACGGTGTGTTTTTTTATTATTGATAAAGGATTTTTATTGGTTCGTGATTCAGCTCCAAAAAGGGAGGTTGATAAAAGATTGGAAATGATTGTTACTGGAAAAATACAATCAGATGTCCTCATTTATGGTTCTTCAAGAGGTGCTAGAAGTATTATAGCAAAAGTATTTAAAGATTCTTTGGGGATATCAGCTTATAATCTCTCCTTTCCTGGGTCAGATATTACATTTCATGAATTCCTGTTGCGTTTAACACTTGAAACAAAGGGGAATAAAAAACCAAAAACAGTAATATTAGTTGTTGATGATAGTGATGAGTTAAAGGTGGCTAAAAGCTTGAAATTCCGCCTAGATAGAATGTATCCTTTGCTGAAATATCAGGCTATTCGTAAGGAACTTGTTAAACGTAAGGCAAAGAAACCAATATTGAACGAACTTTTTGTAATTCACCAGTTGAATAAATCTAATTTCCTGTTCAAGCAGAAGAAGTTTACTTCAAATGATTCAATAATGCCATGTGGATCTATGCCTATTTCACATCAAAAAAAGACATTCAACAAAATTTTTAATAAGGATAATTATATCTATTCTCCTAATGGAGAATTAGCTCAAAAAATTAGAGCACTTAAGTTATTCAAAAATTATTGCAAGAAAAATAATATTGAGTTAATTGTAGTTATACCGCCAAATTTCAAATTCATAACAAAAGGTTTTGGAGATCGATTAAAATCGTTAACGAATGGATATGCGACCGTTTGGCAATATGACCAAGCAAATCCAGTTTATTCTAATCCTGATTACTTCTTTGATAATGCTCATCTTAGGACAAACGGATCATACGTTTATTCAAATGAACTAGTTAAATTTTATGCGCAAAAACATAAACTATAAGCTAATTCTTCACGCTTTTATTTGAACGGTTAGCATGTTTAACTTTATTTGATACATTGACGTTCTTTTTTAGTGTATACCAATTACATCCTTTTCGAATATGAAGGGTAACTGAATAAGAACCAGGACTTGCATAATAATATTTTGGATTTCTTTTTTCAGATGTTTTACCGTTTCCAAAATCCCAAAAATATTGATCTGCAAAAGGAGAAGTGCCACTAATTTTAATGCTCAACCATTTCTCTTGAATTGTGAAGGCTAACTTTTGATTCACCTTAGAAAGAATTTGAATGGTGTCTAAATTATACTTTGGATAATAGGTCAAAACATATTCCGAAGATGTTTTTTGAATTTTTTCAGCTATAACACTTTCGATTTGTGCTGGATGTACACCACCTAGTGAAGATTCTTTGTACAGTGAGGTATAAAAGGTACATGCTGCAAGATAAGTTCCATAAGTACTTGGGTGTAATTCGTCAGGAGAATATAAGTTCACTTCAGGATATTTCTGTATTACTTGTTTCCAAACCATACCAACTGGGGCTATGGGGAAATTACCTGTAGCATTACTGAGCTGTAAATACCCTTTCTGAATACGTTCTTGCATCATTTCATAGGAATCTGTTGATGAAAAATCTTTAAACCCTTGAGCATAGCCCCACGTCAAATAATAATAAATATTTACACACGGATTGTATTTTTTTATGCTATCAATTAACTGCTGTGCGTAAGGAATTGTTTCTGTTGCAATAATTGAGGAATCTTCAGATAATTCTCGACTAAATCCTTGTAAAATGACGTAATCCCAGCTTCGCTCTTTAAATTTATTATATGTGTTATCTCTAAGCACATGCCCCTTAAAAGAACTACCTCCAACAGCTAAAATATCAGCAAAAATATTTTTTCCTTTAGAATTTGCAAGATTTTGATAGACCTTACAGAGATTATTCATTTGAGTATAGCTGTTTCCAACAAATAATATATTGGCTGGTTGAGTGCTAGCACTACTATAAAGGAAACATAGTAAAATTAAAAGCAACTGTTTCATTTTTTATTTTTGAAGGTAAATAGAAGGATAAAAGCGGAATATTTTTCTTTAAAATATTCTATATTGGCGACCATTAAAGTGAAAAAAAGAATAGCAGTAGCTGAAATTCCCGCGGCAATCCATGGATTAAGATTTTCATCAAATAATAAAGGCTTGAGACCAAACCCAAAAATCCCTCCATACAATATAATAACATGAACTACATAAATAGGCAAAGTATTTTGACCAAGTTTAAGGAATAACTTAGCTTTAATATTAAAGAAATTGAACATTAACATCAATAAGCCCAAAAGGGATACTATATAACCAAATATCACTAAATTGTAAGAATTTATGGTCGAATTTAGTTCCAATCCTATGGTTCTAAGAATTGATTGAATAAAGCTGCTTATGATTAATCCAGACACAAAAAATAACGTTCCAAACCACCATTCTTTTATTTTGTGTTCATAAATTCGAATAATGCTTCCTAGCATACCGCCAAGTATGACATAAATCGAATACCTTAAAAAAGTAAAGTCCGAATATTTACCATAAAACATGTTTTGAATAAAGCTGGGGCTATTAGGAGGGAAATAATTAGGATATAACGTTTTACCATTCTTTAAAGCATTAGAAATTGCTAACTCATCCATTTGGATATAGTTACTTAAGTATCCATAGCCAATTAACATTATTATAGCACCTATGAGATAATACCAGTATAGAGAACCTTTTTTAATCCATTTGAAAACACCATAAATTAAAAGTAGAAAAAATATCCCAAATCCTATAGATTGAAGTACATGAAAGGCATAAAACCAATCTAAACTTAATTTACTGCCGTAATAAATTGACTTGGAAATACTCCACAAATTTAATTGAATAAAATAACCCCAAAAAATTAATTCCAATACTCTTCTGAAACCTTTTTTTACACGGTCATTTTTAAAAAAAGAGAAACTATTATTAGCAGAAAGTAAGTAAACAAAAATTACTCCTGTAATAGTAAAAAAAAGTGGGGAAGTTAAGCCATGAATATAATGCCATATAGTGTAGAGTAAATAGCTATCATTTCTGAACTCTTGTGAAAGAGCAGCCCCTGTAAAATGCCCCTCCATCATCAAAATGATGGCTATACTTCTTGCAAAATCAATAAATATAAGCCGCGGTTTTTTCTCCAATTTATTCTGATTTGAATTGAGTGCCAAAGGCAGAAATGGTTAAAGGTTAATTTCACTATTTATAGATCTGCCCAATTTTAAATAAACATCTACATCATCTATTACCTTAGAAATTATCTTTACGTTAAGTTTATAGAATTTAGATGGCATAAAAGTCACTTTTATATCTCAAAAGTAAGTAAAATTTCACATTTTTGAACCCCATTGAAAGAACAATTTACAGAGGTAATAATATAAATAATACGATATAAAATAGATTTAAGCTTGATTAGATAAAAATTTAATCTAAAATTGATGCGAACATAAAAAAAGATCGAAAGCAATATGGGGCCTAATATTATGCACAAGCCAAGTGTAAGAAATTTTTTCAGTATGTCAGGAAATTCAGAAAAACACAAAAGAAACGCAGAAAGAAAAAAGTAGGTGTCAAAAAACTTCTATTTATAAGCTTTTAAGTTTTAAAAGCCTCAACTCAAAAGTTGTTTTTGCATAAGCACTAATTCTTCTTTTGTTACAGCTAACTTTGGTCTACTAAAATTCAAATCATCAACGTTATTTATCGGAACTAAATGAATATGTGCATGTGGCACTTCTAATCCAATAACTGCTATACCAATTTTTTTACAAGCAATTTTACTTTTTAATTGAATAGCAACTTTTTTAGAAAAAACCATCATTCTAGCCAAAAGAGCATCCTCAATTTCAAAAATATAATCAATTTCAATCTTTGGAATTACAAGCGTGTGGCCTAAAGCAATTGGATTAACATCTAAAAAAGCTAGGAATTCTTCATCTTCATCAACTTTATAACAGCTTATTTTTCCT
>Ga0114968_10004187_pt1 | contig 10752 bp, 3 predicted proteins | sample M_130807_EF_Meta_FD_87020 | JGI IMG/M metagenome (GOLD analysis project Ga0114968, IMG submission 87020) | Freshwater microbial communities from Lake Montjoie, Canada to study carbon cycling - M_130807_EF_MetaG | ecosystem: Environmental > Aquatic > Freshwater > Lake | place: Lake Montjoie... | reverse complement strand
TATGGAATGAAAAATATTTATAATGAAAAATTAAAAATTAATATTCCTAATAGTAATGATAATTTTGCTCTTTTATCATCAGTAGCTATCTATAATAAACCTTTTCCTGTAAAACTTCGTAATGAAATTATTAAGATTTTCAATGAAAGACCAGAGAATATTTATGGAGAAAAAATTAGATTTTTATTATTAGACCAAGGTTTTAAAGAAGGCATTGATTGTTTTGATGTTAAATATGTTCATATCTTTGATGATTTAATTTCTCCCGCCGATCAAAAACAGGTGATTGGAAGAGGAACGAGATTTTGCGGACAAAAAGGATTGGAATTTAATCCAGAAGTTGGTTGGCCATTACATGTATTTAAATATAAATTAAATCTTAATGATAATTTTGAAGAAAAAGATGCCTTTATGTTATTTATAAAAGAAGAAAAGATAGATATTAAGAAACTATTTTTTGCCGCCGAATTAGAAAATATATGTCGTTTTGGTGCGGTTGATTATGAGATTAATAAGGCTATTCACGAATTTGGAAATGATAAAGAAGATAATTTAGATAAATTGGATATTTTTGAAAGATTTAGAAATTTTGAAATAAAAGACATGTATAATTCATTAGATAATAAGGGAGATAATGATTTCGCTTTAATGAAGAAGGCTTATAAGAAATTTGGTGGTATTGGTGGTATTATTAAGAAGAATAAGAGACGTTTTATAGATATTAATAAGGTTAAATCAATTGGTAGAGATTTGAAGAAAAAATTAGATTTCGTAGAAATGAGGAAATATATTAGAAGATATTTTAAGGATTTAAAATGGAAAGACCTTGAATTTAAAAATGGTTGTGTTAGTAATGGTGAAATTGTTAAAAGTCGTTTTGCTACTCTTAATAATAGTCAAAATTTTGTAAGTGAATATTTTAGAAGTTCAAGTATTTATAAAGGTATCTTATTTTGGCATTCCGTTGGAACTGGTAAAACTTGTTCGGCCATTGCTACTGCTTCTAAATCATTTGAGAAAGACGGATATACGATTTTATGGGTAACGAGACATACCTTAAAACCTGATATTTGGAAAAATATGTATAGTCTTATTTGTTCTTCAACAATTAAGGAAAAAATAGAAAATGGTGTTAATATTCCTGAGAATATGAATGGTAATTATTTGAAATATCTTGATAATCGTTGGGTTATGCCTGTTTCCTATAAACAATTTTCAAATCTCGTTGCTGGTAAAAATGAGTTTTATAAGGAATTAGTTAGAAGAAATGGTAAAACAGACCCTCTTAAAAAAACATTAATTATTATTGATGAAGCTCATAAATTATTCGCAGAAGATACACCGGTAGCCGAAAAAGCTGATATAAAATTATTAAAATCTGCTATTTACAAATCCTATAATCTTTCAAATGAAGATAGTTGTAGATTATTATTAATGACCGCTACGCCTTATACAAATGACCCAATACAATTATTTAAATTATTAAATCTTTTAAGAACTGATGATTATTTTCCCGAAGATTTTGAAGAATTTAAACAAATTTATTTAGATGATGATTATAAATTTAAGAAAGGAAATGGAGAACATAAACAATTTTTAGATAAAATTACTGGCTATATTTCATATCTTAATCGTGAGAAAGATGCTCGACAATTCGCATATCCTGTCATATATAATGAAGAAGTTCCAATGAGTGCTTCAAATAATCAATTGATTTTTGATGTTTATAAAAAATTCATGGAAGATATAGATAAATATATTGATATTAATATTGATAAAGCCAAAGAATTATTAGCAGAACTCAAAGAACAAATAAAAGAAGATAAGAAGAATTCTAAGAAAACGAATGAAGATATATCACAAGAAGACGCATTATTAGAATGTATTAATGGTAAAGTTAAGAAAGATGATAATCCTATAAAAGAAGCGAGTGAATATGCGAAAGGAATGGTTAAAATTCTCAAAGAAAAGGAGAAGGAATTAAAAGAATTGAAAAAGAAGAAAGCTGATGGTGATTTTAAAATTATTGATAAGACAGAAGATTTCATTGAATTTGAATTATTTTATCAAATTGAGGAAATTATAGCTAAATTTGATAATGGCGAGGATATTGATATGATTGGTATTAGAGTTAAAGCAAGTGAATTTGAAAAATTTGAAGAATTAGGGGAAGGTATTATTGATAATGGTTTAGAAGATGGAATATTAATTAAGAATAATAAAAAGGAATGTATTTTAGAAGCTGGTAATATTAGATTTGAGATTACTCATAAAAAAGTTAAGAAAGATGTTATATATATCTTATCACCTACGCCTAAAATCGTAAGTGTTAAAAAATCACCTTCTTTTATTGAAGTTGATATATTAAAAGAAATTAAAGAGATTATTAAGAAACATGAAAAAGGCGAAAAGATTGATAAGATAAAAATTAAGAAATCGATTGAAACTCTTGAAAATTTTGAAGAAATTGGAAAAAATATTGTTGAAGAAAATTATGATTTATCAAATTTAATTAAAAATACTAAAACGGAATGTATATTACAAATTGATAATATTAAATTTGTAATTACTTATGAAAAAGATAAGAAATCTGTTATATATATAATTACACCTACACCTATAATTGTTAAAGAAGTTACGAAAGATTTTAGAATTATTGATGGTTATCCTAAATTTGATATAGAAGACGATATAAATTTAAATATTAATTATATAAATAAAAAAATAGGTATTAAAAAAGATATTAGTAGATTTTATGATTTTAATAAATTAGGTGATAAACTTGTTATTACAATTAAAGATGTTATATTATCTAAAAATACGAATAAAGAATGTGTAATTTATTATAATGGTAATAAATATATAATTACTTATGAAAAAGATAAAACATCTGTTATATATATTATTACGCCTTTTATAACTAAAAGAGATAATATGATTGTTCCATTAGACCATTCTTTAAATAAAAAACAAGTTGAAAGATATATAAATGCTTGTGATTTAGAAACAAGACCAATTTTAAGAAAAATATTTGATAATACTTCTCATATATCATATGAAGATTTTATTCAACAATTAAATAAGAATTTAAAAAAATTAGCAACTTTAACAAAAGAATTATTTATCTATATGTCATCAAGTTTTACAGATAAATCAAATTATTGGATTTATTTATATATTCGTGATTATTTTGAGAAAATTTATCCATCGCATAATATAGAATTAATTCAAAATTTGAAATATAATAAGAATGGTGATTTTATTATATTAGTTGATGATTGTATATACAGTGGTTCTCAAATGGGAGAACAATTTGAAGAAATGATTAATCCAAATAATCTACAATTAAATTTTTATCTATTATGTCCTTATATTACTAAAAAAGGTTTAGATTTTGTTAAAAAATCTTTTAATGATAATAATTTTCTTATTGATAATAAATGTCAATTAATTGATAATAATAATTTTATATATCCAACTTTAATTGATGATGTTTTAACTAATGAAGATTTTGAAATTTTAAATAAATATTTAAAAGATGTTAAAGGAACCTTTTTAATTTATTTCGACCATAAATTAGCTGACCCTTATTCTACTATTACTCATATATATAGCGGGTTTGTTCTTAATAAAAAGAATTCTTTAATTATTAAGGAACGACGGAAATTAATTGAAGGTGATTATATACCTGTTATTAATAATTGTGAAAAAACTAAAAATACAGATGTATGGAAACCTGCTTGTCCATTCACACCTTATAAGAAAACATTCAAAGATTTTATTAAAGAATTTAATGATAAAAATAAATTTAAATCATCGCCATTAAAATCTAAGAAAAAAAGAATATTAAATAAATCTATATAAATTATTAGATGTCTTTAACAGCACTTTCACAAGCATTTATAGTAGATCAAAATAATTATAATGTTGGTTTAGGAACTCCATTTATACCAAATGTTCGTTTAACAGTTAATAATGGTTCTCCTTCTACTACTTTTAAAACTTTAATTGTTAAAAGTAATACTGGTCATCATTTAACAGTAGGCACATATGAAAATGGAAATGATAATAATCCATATATAGCATCTATTGACCGGATAACCGATAATTTTAGAGATTTATATTTGAATAATTTGGGAAATAATGTATCAAATCAAATTGGTAATGTAGTAATTGCTGGAAAAACTACTATTGGAAATAATTCAAATACAATTGAAAATAATTATATATTAGATGTTTTTTCTAAAAATAGTAATAATATAGCACTTTTCAGGAATTCTAATTTAGAATTGAGATTTTCAGCAAATTCTAATATTAATATTACTACTAATAATAATAAACTTAATGTGAATTCGCGAACTTTTTTTAGTGATTTTATTTCTATTAATTCTAATGATTTTGTTCCAAATTCCAATGAAAAATTAGTAGTTAATGGAATATCCATTTTTAATAGTAATGTTATTATCAATGGTAGAATTGGTGGTAGTTTTATTTTAGATTCTGACACAAATTTTAGTGAAAGAAATAAATTACCAGCTTCTTTTTTAAATGTTAAATCTAATTCTGGTTTAGCTTCTAATGCTTTAAATCAAATTTATGTGAATATTGATACTACGAGTGGTTTAGTATTAAATAATAATGTCATTGGACTTAATCCAATTTTTCCAAATATTCAAACATATGGTAAAATAGTCATCGGTGATATTACAACTGATGCTAATAATTATTCTTTTTATACTAATAGCAATAGCAAATTCAATAAAAATGTTATTATTGGTAGTAATCCTACATCTACTTCTATAAATTTAAATGATTATATATTAAATATTAATGGAAATTTGGGAATTACAGGCAATATCTTTAATGCTTCTGACAGTAATTTAAAAACAAATGTTTCAACTTATCCTAATGCCTTAGATAAGATAATGAAATGTAGAGGCGTTTTATATGAATATAAGGAAAATTATAAGAAAAATATTGGAGTTATAGCACAAGAGATTGAAGAAATTATTCCCGAAATCGTTGAAACTACTTCGAGTGGTTATAAAAATGTTAATTATTTAGGTTTTATAGGAGTTATTATAGAAGCAATTAAAGATTTAAATAATAAAATAGACCTTCTTATTTAAAAACATATATATAATTTTTAAGTAGGATTAAATATGAATAGTTATACTAATAACATAAAACAATTATATATTGAAAATATTGCCGTTGGTTTAGCAAATGTCAGCAATTTATATGAATTGGACATGTCATTAAACGAATATCTCGTGGTCGGTCAAAGGAATAATGCTAATTTAAATTCTAATACATTAGATACCGAATATAACTTCCTTATTAATAATAATGGTGTCGGTATTAATGCTACGAGAAGAGAAATGTTAAATACTAATGCTGGTCTTTATGTTAATAATAATATTATTTGTAAAGGAACTATTACAGCAAATGCCGTAAAATTTCAAAATCTAACACTCGACTCAAATTTAACTACGCAGAAATTAAATGAATTAATTACAAAAGTTAATTCTAATCTACTTTTTTATGAAGGATATTCTTATAATGATAGTAAGAATGTTTATACGCCATCTTATTTAACTATCGGCAATTATGCTTCCACATTTTCAAACGCACATCCTCTAAAAATAGTTGATAGTCCCAATGGTAAAGCTGAAAATATTCAATTAGGTATTTATAATAATATTAATAATAATGATGAACCCGCTAGAATAGCCATTGGAATGATGGGATTTAATGAATATACACCGGCAAATATAGCAACTACCGAAGGGATGGGATTAGAATTTCATATATCAAAATCCACACAAAAATTAGAGGAATTATATTCGAATGGTCTAGGAATTCCTGAACATTCGAATGTTAATAATTATCCACAGATGTCTATTGATACTACTGGATGTATTAATATTAATAGGGAAAAATGTCCGCATCAAATTATTCATAGTAATCAGGAAAGAATTCCGCGTTTTTATGTGAATGGCTATGCTATTATTAGTAATATTTTTACATATGATTATTATCAAAAAACAAATCTTCATTTAGATGATATTTACATTAGGAAAAATGGATTAACCCTTAATGCTAATCAAATAAAAGGCGGTAATTTTATTAAAGATGTTTTCACATTTAATTCTAATCTTAATATTGGTAGCAATTTAAATAATTCTTATAAATTGAATGTTTATGGTTCTGGCGAATTCTCTCAAAAAATTACGAGTGAAAGTTTAAAAACTTGTGAAACTACGATTAATGGTGTCGCAGAATTTAATAAAACAACATTCTTTAATAATAATGTAATTTTTAATGATGACTTAACTATTAATAAAAGTATTAATGTTAGTAATGATTTATTTATAGATGGTTATAGAGTTAATACATCTAATATTAATTATGCTACTAATGGTCTTAATTTTGATTATGGTTGTAATCTTGCGATAAGTGGAAGATTTGGAACAGGTATTCTTAATACTGATACCTATGACAATCAATTTAATATCATTAAAAGACGTCAGGAACGATTTGAATTAAGTTTGGAAGATAAATCGGCATTAACGAGTGATAATAGTAAGGTTTATATAGGTCATACGAAATTAAATGATTTATATGGAAATATTGATAATAGTTTAGTATTTTTAACACAGAAAAATATTAAATGGCATAACATTTATTTTTATTCAGGTAAAGATAAAGATGGTTGTGATGGTTTTAAATATCTCGTTCCTAATCTGGCGATTATGGAAAATAATAGAATTGGTATTAATACAAATGTTCCTATGAGAACGCTTGATTTAATCGGCGATTTTGTCGCCAATGATTATTATATTCGTAAGAATAATATTGAATATTCCGTTAATATCATCTATATTAATTCTCTAAAATCTTCTATATTGAATGTTAATAATCTTGATATTAATCTTGTTGAAAATAAGGAATATTTAAATAAGAAAACGTTGAATATTATAGGAGGGATTAATTCTTATGATGGATATTTTGAAAATAATTTGAAAATTACTAATTTTAAAAATTATGGAAATATTTCTTCCGTTTATAATAATATTGGAATTGGTATTAGTAATACTAATAATAATTATAATATTCCTTTACAAGTTAGAAATTTCACTTCTAATATCAATAATAATTCTATTGTTCGTATTTATAGAGGTATTAGAGGTGGTGGTTTTAATAATAATGCCTTCTATTCTGGAATAGATTTTTGTGATTATGATATGCCTATAAAAACTCAAAATAGAAATAATTATAAATGGTTTATTTATAAAAATCATAAAAATGAAGAAAATAATGTAGGAACTCTTCAAATAGGTTATACTGATAATACTTATAATCCTACGCACAGCGCTATTAATTTCTTTTATAATCCAGTTTTTAAGAAATATTTTATAGATATTAATAATCCCAATGTTAATTATAATTATGATTATAATAATGCCGTTTCTATTAAAGGTAATGTAGAAATCGAAGGAAATCTCAATCTTAAAGGAAATTCTTCTTATATGATTAATGGAGTTATTGTCGGTAATTTCTCTAATAAAGATGTTCAATCTAATATCTTAAATAATACAAATACTACTAATTATACAACTTCCACTAATGATTTATCTTTGATAGGTAATAAAATTGGAATATTTCCTAATAAGACAACGGTTATCGCATATAAAGATGAGTGGATTTTCAATAAACTCAATACCATCCAAGAAGATTTTAGTTTTAAAACTCCATTATTTATTTATAATAATAATGATTATTATGATGATATTTTTCCACCTGTTATAACCAAGTTCTATAATAAATCTTTTAAGAATTTTCATACAAGACCTGATATAGCTATTATAGAATTAGGTATTATCAGTGATATTAATGATATTGGAAATATTACTAATAATATTCAATTTAAATTGAAAGGAGATAATGGATTAACTATTTTCGAAATTAGTCCAAATAATAATTATCCTTTCATAACTTGTCTCAATTATAATAATAAAAATCAAATAAATTTTGGAAAAGCCGATTTTTATACGAGTAATAATATTACTTATGATAATAGTTGTATTAATGTTATTGATGATTTTGATTATCTTTTAAATTTAACTAATAATTCTAAACCAGTTAGACTTGGTTTTAATAATGAGATGAATAATTGGAAAATGGAAATTAATAATGACTTCATCTTTAATTATAATAATAAGGATTTATTGAAATTAAATGAAGTTAATATAGATGTTCCATCTGTTAAAATTAAATCTACTAAAAATAATCCTTCTATTGAATGTTTGAATAATTATGAAACTACTAATTTTGATGATAATTCTTTTGTAATTGATAGTTATATTAAAACCCCTTTTAATAATTTAATCGTTCATTCTAATAAATATCATTTTGATTATTATGATGATAATTTTGATAATAATATTAGTGGATTTACATATGAATTTAATTCTAATGAATATCCTTTAAAAGATGTGAATGATAAAAATATTTATAATTATCATATTAATAATTGTAATTTTATTTATAATAGTAATCTCTTAATTGACTTCTCTATTCATCTTAATAATATTGAATTAGATTATAGATATTTGGAAAATATTCCAGTTTATGTCGATAGCAATTCTATTGAATTAATTCCATCTTTAAGAACGTATAATCCTAATTTACAAGCTAAGATTACTAATTTTAATATTATTCCAGTTGATTATAATATAGATGGTGTTAATTTAACACTTAATTATAAAACTCCTCTAACATTAAATGATGAACTTTTAATATCAAGTAAGATTACATATAGTAATTTTGCTTCTAATTATGAAAATAATTTTTATAGTAATGTTAATCTTTTAACTTTTTTGAATGTTAAAGATAAACCATCAAATGATTATAAAATTAAAACTATTACTAATGATTTTCTCGTAAATATTGATAATAATAATTATAATTATAACGTCGTTAATAGTATTTATTATTACCCCGTTCCCAATATTAATATTACAGATATTCAATTAGATTTCATCTATAATTATAATTTTAGAAATGAAATTAATATTCCATCTAATTTCTTTAATACTTATATTAATGCTTGTTCTATTGAAGGATTAGATGAAAAATCTGTGATTATTAATAATAGTAATTCATTTTTAAAAGATATTGTGGAAAGTGATGTTTTACATAATTATACTGATGCTCGTTTTTTTAAGAAATTTACTAAACTTACTTCTAATATTGTAAAGAAGGTATATCCAATTGAAATTAATAATATGGATATTACTACATTAGAATTAACTTTTACTAAAAATGATTATTATGAAGTTTATGATTTCGAGGAAAATAATCCCGATTTTTATTTACCTATTACAATTAATCAATTTCAACCCCATTTAATCCTTAAAAATATGATTAATTATCAAATTACCTCTCAACATAAAATATTTAGTTTTAATGATAATTATGAAATTCATTTAGATAATAAACGTCTCATATCCATCGATAGTAATGGTTCCTTAAATACCATGGGAAATATGGATATGAAGGATGTTATATTCAATGGTGATATTTATCATAAAAAAGATGGTATTTTAACTTCTATTACAAGCAATTTAACGCATCTTATAGGAAATAATTTTTATATCCAGAAAGATAATATATCATTAAATAGTTCTAATATCTTCCTAAATCCATCTATTATTAATAATGGAGGCGTTATAATTAATGGTAGTGATATACATACAAATAATAATTTATTTGAAATTAATAATTATAATGGTAATGATAATTTTATAACTTTGAAATCGGTGGATAATTCCGGATTTATTAATTTCTGGGGAACAGATGATATATATAAAATAGGTGTTGATAATGGTAATTTCGGTATTTGGCGTGGTAATAATATAGATAATGTTGATAATCTCATTATCATGGATAAAAATAATGATATTAATATTAATGGTAATATCAAAACAACTAATGATTTTTCTATTAATGATATTACTACTTATATAAATAATGATGATTATAAATTGAGGGTTTATGGAAATATGAAAGTTGATGGCGTGGTCATGTCATCGTCTGATCGTCGGTTAAAAACGAATATTAATAAAATTGAAAATGCTATGAATAAAATTGAGAAATTATCTGGTGTTTTCTTTAATAAAATAGGAGATGATAAGAGACAAATTGGATTAATAGCACAAGATGTTAAGGAAGTTGTAGAAGAAGCAGTTTATAAGGATGAAAATGGATTTTTAAATATTGCTTATGGAAATTTGATGGGATTAATTATAGAAGGTATGAAAGAATTGAGAAACGAAATTAAAAATCTTAAATAAATAGAAATGTCATTAATTACAATCTTTTTAATTGTCTCAGGCGTAATTATCCTTCTATATATCTTAAATAATTATATGATTAATGAATGTTTTGATAATATTAATCCAGAAAATATTAGAAAAAATGCTTATAAACAAATTGAAATTATTAAGGACAATTATCAAACGTTAAAAGAATTATATAAGAAAGATAAGGAATATATTAGTTAAATATTTGAAGCTAAACGACTTATTAAAAATGCTATTAATAATATTGATATTCTCTTAATGAATTCATATGATAGATATAAATTAAGTGATTTATATAATAATGAATTAATTCCTATTTTAGATAAACCAAAAGATTTAACGTTTTTTGATATTATTGAAAAGATGAAAACTATTATTGATGGTA
>Ga0114968_10004186_pt1 | contig 10753 bp, 7 predicted proteins | sample M_130807_EF_Meta_FD_87020 | JGI IMG/M metagenome (GOLD analysis project Ga0114968, IMG submission 87020) | Freshwater microbial communities from Lake Montjoie, Canada to study carbon cycling - M_130807_EF_MetaG | ecosystem: Environmental > Aquatic > Freshwater > Lake | place: Lake Montjoie... | reverse complement strand
ATCGTCATTTCATCAATGGTATTTTTGATAAAGGTAGAAATCTTATATAGATCATCTGATGCCCATTTTTGTACAAATGTATTTGTAAATGTTTCGAGTCGGCTGAAATCATTTTGATTCAATTTACCATATTTTCGCAAAAAGGTGAGAACCGATGGTTTAAATTCATCATTAATAACCCGCGCCAATGTATTTTTCAAGAGTTTGACCGCCGTCATTTTACCTTTTTCATAGTCTGTCATTGAATCCGCATTTGTAGGTTCAATATCTGAAATAGATAATAATTTTGTTTTGTCGTATTTTTCGAGAACATCCAATAGACGTGTTCTCAAAATATCATCTACGATGGGAGATTCTTGGTTTTCAAAAAGTCTCAACATATCTTTCAACATTTCGACAGCATTATGTTTCGGTTTTTCATAAAGAGTAATAATATTACGTTTATTTATAATACGCATCAATTCATGTAGTTGGATCTCACCGAATTTTTTATCAGCCTTTTTCAGAAACTCCATTTTTTCTAATATGGTCCATTTTGGATTATATGCTGGAGGTATTTCTGTGAAAAATGGATGAAATACTGTTTGTATTCCTTTTCCCTTGTCTAATCCACAATAATAAATAAATGCTGCATATATATTTTTTTCAGTAATATTTGTAGATATTTCGGGATATTTAAATGCAGACTCGCGTGGATCAAATAACATAGGTGCTACGGATATTTTCATGGTTGTATCAATTATTTTTGAAATTGCGGATATGGTTCTCAAATATTGACCAATTTCTGCATTTTCTTTTGCAAAATAAGTGATGGGGTTCTCAATATGAATATCATCATTGCAACAAGCATTCTGTAAAAACGGTTTTCCGGTAGATATAGCAGACAACAATAAAGGTTTATCTTTCACTATTTTTTGTATAGCTTCAATTATACCATATGAAAATTGTGAAATTTTACTTTTGAGAACAAGAAAGTCTTTGTCTTGAGCGCGATTTCCTTTTTTCATTAAAGAAATAAATTCATCTTTGAATTCTGAAGAAACGCCTCGCAAACCAGATATTATATCCGTATCCAGAATTGGAGGCAGAAAATGTTTCCATTTTTCAATCATATGATCCTCCGGTATTTCTTCTTCTGGATTCATTAACAAATGTTCTCGCTTTTTCAAATAACGTTCATCTATTTCGGCGTTTTTGAGAACCGATATTGTAATTTTTTTCATTTGTTCAAATATCATATCTGTCGGCATTTTACTTATTGCATCCCATGGTTCAAATGCAGCCTTCATTTTATACAAGAGGCATGCCATATACTTCATACCGCTCGTATCTTCTTCACCTGTAAGTGGGAAGCCTTTGAATGATTTCACGCATCCAGGAACAACCTTTTTGGTTGAAAATGACGGCAATTCAGTTTGTATAACCGTAAAAAGTGTAGTCGCAGTAATCAATATGGTTAATTGATTCGATCGTTTCTTATATGGTGGTAATTTCACACCCTTTTTCTCTTCTTCTTTTTTTGCTTGTTTTATATAAGCTGCTTCATCTACAATTAATTTATCGCAAACAGCAGAAGCAATACGAACAACTGTTTCTTTGATGGTAGTAAGAGGCATTCCTATATTTTTTGAAATCCCAGTCAAAATATCGCAAATCAATTGAGAACGTGGATTTTCACATACTTGTGTTAACATGGAAGCAGTTGCATTCGTTTTCATTAATTTTTCGAGAACTGTTTCCTCTGTCGTTTTTTCAATAAATGCATGTGTCGAAATTTTGAATCCAGCTTCATTAAATCCTTCTTCGTCAGAATATTCAATCATACGAATCATAAAACCGCTATATTTATCTTCGATCATATTACCCGAATCGCTTTTTGCACCATGTGTATGACAAATTTCTTCTAATTTTAAATTGTAATCACCACCAGTAATATAGCAATATGCCAAGTCATATAAAAAATCTGGCAGCAACTTTGCATTTGTTTCTTTACAATATTTCCAATGAGGATCTTCATCTAAGGAGTCAAGTGGTTCTCTGCAAAATGTATTGTAGAATTTTACAATATCGTGCTGTTTCTTTATAAAATCATTTTGACCCAAAATAAGTCCTCGCAATTCAATATATGGCGATTGTATAATTTCTTCTCTATCAAATAATAATGATCCTAATGCATAACAATAATTATTTACCTTTTCTGATTTGACTTCCTTTAATCTCATTTTTCTATGAATATAATGAATATGTCGTATAATATCATTCTCTAATCGAACTTTCATGTCTTCAGAAGAAACATCGTATCTGCGATCAAATTCCTTTGCAATTTTTTTACGAGCAATTTCGCGCATGCGTTTTGCGAGTTCATCCTCACTTTCGCAAACATCACCTAATGCATCTTTTTTGATATAACATTCCTTTTTCATGTTGCAAAACATATCCTTTGTATCAATAAAAGCTTGTTCATCAACATCTTCTTCATGAATCCAATTGTCCTTTTTCCTATAATAATAACTCTTTTTTGCTCTTGTTGATGCTTCTTCTTCTAATTCTTTTTTATCTTCAATTGACAAATTATCTTCTGTTTGTCCAATCTGTGAAAATTTGGGTTTTATTTCCAAAATAGCATATTCACCTTCGAGAACCGGTTTTTTTCCAGAAATGATTCGTTTTGCCAAATCAATGGATTTATCACGAGGGCAGTCATGTTTTTGTACTAAATTTTCTGCAAAGAATGACAAGAATTTTTCTGGCAACATATTTTTCTTGTCGTCTTTATACTTATCCAAAATGTGATATGGAGTATCATCGAATTCTTTATCGTAATATATTTCTGATGTATTGTTGTCTTTTTGAAGATCTGCAACAGAAAGATATCGTTTCGTTAAAATATGGCGATTACAATCAGCAGCCTTTATTTTTTCGAGTTTTCCCATATCTTCAATCGGTTCCTCAAAAATAGTGGTCAAACTATCTGGAGTCATCAATGATGACAGCATAGAACTCAATAATTTACCAAATAAAACGCCATTATCGATTTGTATTATTTTTTCAAGAACTTCTATTGAATTTTTGGATGTTTCGAGAACATTCTTTTCTGGGAATTTATATCCATTCAAAAATAATTCTAATAAATCATTATTTTCTAACAACAATCGAAGTATCAACATAGATTCCATTTGGATATCAAATCTCGCATTTGGTAAAAATGAGAAATCTTTGCGTTTTGCTTCAAGAGTATCTTTTCTGATTTTTATTTGTTCTATAATGAAATGACGGATTTCCATGTATTGTTTATAAGAAATATCTTGTGAATAAACCATATATGGTTCGAGATTTTTGACAACTGAAACAAAAGATAATTTATCTTTTATATGTTTTCTTATAATACGAATAAGTGTTCTCGTTTTTGGTATAATCGTTTTCAAAAATTGTTCAAATTTGCCATCAACATCATTTCGCATTAGGTCATCAGATAAAATATAATGGCGTATAGTGGACAAAAATTCCTCATTACCATCTTTATCATAATCTAACTCTTTCGATAAATAATCAACTATATATGGAACGATATCTCGATTTTTATTTAATAATCGGAACAACATAATATTTTGTCTATGGAGTTCTGCGCGTTCTAAAATATTTGTTCCAGGCAGATCAATTCGTGAATAATTCACAATCGATGATGGAAACATAACTAATGATTTTATTGCCATTTTATCAGGTTGTGTCATTGGAACAGAAATAAATGTGCTATGTTTTTGTTCAACTAAATGATTTAAACCCAAATTATAGGTTTGAATTACATATCTTTTTTTTACAAGCGAAACATGTTTTGTAGTAAGTTGTATAACAGAGCTATTAAATTCATCCAAATTATCTATAATTGCTTCCATATTTGCACGAACACGTTCATTCTGTAAAAAATTAGGAATCTCATCTGGATTCTCAAATGGAATCATTAAATCTGTTAATTGTCGATACATGTTTGCATATTTTGATTCTTCAGTAATAGCATTATTTTTATAATAAACATCACGCTTTAAATTCTCTTCATAATCGAGAACATTATCAATGTAGTCAATTGTTATATCATAACTTGTTTGTTCAAGAGTTTCGTCTTCTTTACTATCCGTTCCCCGTTGGATATATATCTTTTTCTTGGTTGAAACTACTGGCATTATCCAACGAAGCTTTGTATCCATATTTTTTATATGGTCAACCAATGGTTTATGGAAATTAGGATCATTTTTTCTGAAATTTCTGACATTACCATTTTCATCAAAAATCGAGAACATGTTGCGGAGCTCGCGAAAACGCTCTATAAATATATGGATTTTTTCCAGAATGTTTTGACTACGTTGTGCAGTAGGAATCGTGGATAATAGTTCATCCAATAAACTATTGATTTGAATATCTATGCCATACCTTTTTTGGCTATCTGGAATTTCGACAAATTGTGTTATTTCTTCTAAATCCTCACCATAAATAATCCCTTTTGTTTTTGTAACCATATTTTGCAGCGTTTCCAATACATTTTCTTCTGCTTCTGCATTTTCATCAGCATCTATTATATACTCACCTGTTTCTAAATATTCAACAGATGGATCCATTGTATTTGATAATGCGTCTGTAATTACATTTTCTGGTAAATTTCCAATTGTAGCCAATCCTTTTATAGATTCTGGTTTATCACGGATTACAATTTTATTTATAGGAACATGTTCAGGAAGACCTTTGTATTCAAAGTCAATATAAATGACTTGCAAATCTGGATATGTGGTTATTTCTATTTGGTCTTCTTCTAAACTTGTGATTTCGCCAGTTATAATGGTTGATATTTCCCCACCAATATGAACTTCAATCCATGTTCCTTGAAGTAAATTGTTTTGTCTGGCATATCCTATATGTTCACTTCGACTGATCAATTGTATTTCTATGATGGATTCGTCTGTAAGTTCTCCTGTTTCTTCGTGTTTGTTCAATTGAAGTTCTTCTAATGTAGCTATATTGATAAGTTGAATACGTTTTTCATTTATGTATGATATAAAAAAATGAGATTCATGCAATTGTGCATTTGTCGGGCTTATAATTTCAATTATATCTCCTAATTTCAATTTAAAATCTGATATTTCGGAAATGCTTTGTTCTGATGTTTCTGATATTAATTGTTCATTTATTTCATCATTGTCTTTTTGTTCTATCTCAGACATTATTATAATATATGGATACAATTTCTAAATCGAGATTCATCTACAAAATATTCTTTATGCTAATAAAAAATATTTGATCATATTTATTTGAATTAACCCTTTCCATGAACAATAATTCATATATATTTCTGCCGGTTTTGGTGGCACATTGTATATAGTGTTATTTTCATGGAACGAGTTCAGTCCTTTATTGAAAATCGACAAATTTGGTTGATTGTTCAAGTAAGGGGTTAAACATTATAGATTATCACGAAATCTTTGAATACAATCTTTGCGCTGTTTTATAATATCAACAAGCTGTTTTTTTGTCAGTTTTTTTATTGTTTTTGCATTTGCATTTGTTTTTTGTTTTTTTGTTTTCGGTTCTTTTACTTTCGGTTCTTTTACTTTCGGTTCTTTTACTTTCACCTTTTCAACTTTTGGAATGCAAGTTCCTTCTTTATTACGTATTTGTCCTTTTGGGCAACGGGGTTTTTTCTCTAAAGCGACCGCTTCCATCTATATTGTTATGATATTTTTATTGAATTACTTTTCGAGGGCCACAATATGCTTCACCAAAATCAAGTATACAAATTTCCGGAAGCGGTGAACGTGTTGATACTAAAATATTTGAACTATGTAAATCATTATGAAATAATAAATTTTTTTTTAATTCTATATCCATAGTATCAACTCGTTGATATATATCATGTGTTTGAAAAGACAAATGTTCAGCTTCTTTTAATGTCATAAATGGTATATATTCCATTATAAGATACATTACTTTATAGTAAATAGATTCATTGGCTACAGGTGCATATTTACGAATCATTCCCCATGTATATAACTCAGGTGAAACAAAATCATACTGTTTGTTCAATGTTTTGGCATAATTTTGAAAAAGAATTTCATTTTTTATATTTTGTTCGAAACTCCATTTTATGGATTCACAGTCTCCATCATACATATATGTTTTTATAACTGATAATTTACCATTATACTCCACAGGAAATAATTTTACAATAACATCGTTCCGGTTTGTGCTCTTAGAAAAATAATTATTTGTGTTTAATGCTGTTTTTACGATTGCAACATCTTCTCGATTTAGCATGGATAATCGAAAATTTACATATTCTTTCATGAAATCTAATGTTGTGAAAATTTCATGGATGTTCACGTTTTCATAATCTACTCCAAGTATATGTTTTAAATAGCTATTGTACCATTTTGTAGAAATCATACAATTTGATATTGATTTCACATTTTCTTTGAAACAATGATTGAATTCTTCATCGGATATATTGACATTCACAGTCAAGTTTTTCGGATTTTTTACGCGAGATTTTTGCGATTGATTTGTTGTACTTACTGCCGATAGTGGCATTATACACTGTAATATATAATATGTCAGCAGATGCATTTTATATAAAAATAAAAAAATGAAATATACATCGATTTTACATTATCACAAATCTAAATCGATATAAAGATAAAACGTTTATTATACTAACATTGTTTTTATAGGTCTTTGATAAAATGTCAGAATCAGAATCAGAATTTGCATACGTAGATTATAGTCCCGATTTGGTTGCTTACAACAGCAATAAAATCAAAACAAAAATATATACACCTAAAAGTGGAAACGTCGAATATAAAATATTAAATTATGACGACCAGATCGTATGTGATAATGATCTGGAATTAGGTCAATATCGTTCCATCATACTATCACCAGAAGATAATAAATTATTATGCTTTACACCTCCGAAATCAACTACTCTTACTTTTTTTAAAGAAGCAAATCCTTCTGTAAATGCCAGTGAAATTTTGGTGAATGAAATTATTGAAGGAACAATGATTTCTCTTTTTTATGATTATAGAATCAACTCATGGGAAATAGCATCAAAAGGTGCAATTGGTGGAAATTATTGGTTCTATAGGACGCAATATATTAATATGCAAGAAAATCCACAACAACCAACATTTCGAAAAATGTTTTTGGATGCATTGCGCGCAAACGATGGGCAAGATATTAATGATTTGGTGCTACTGCAAGACTTTTCCAAAGAGTATTGTTATAATTTTGTATTACAACATCCGTCGAACCATATTGTATTGCATGTTATAGCACCTGTATTATATTTAGTATCGGTATATCATTTGAAAGAAAATATTGCTACAGCAATTCCTGCACCAGTATATGAAGAATGGAATTGTTTCGTAGGTATTCGCGGATTAATTGAATATCCTCGCCGTTTTGAAGATATGACATACGATGCTTTGGAAACTACATATTGCTCTGCAAACTCGCCACATAACATTGTTGGGTTAATGATAACCAATTTGAATACGGGTATACGAACATGTATGGAAAACAAATCATACAAAGAAGTTCGAGAATTGCGTGGCAACAATCCCAATTTGCAATATCAGTATTTATGTTTATTAAGAATGGGAAAAGTAATGGAGTTTTTGAAATTTTTTCCGCAATACAAATCGCTATTTTATAAATTTTACAAACAATACCAAGAGTTTTTGACAAATGTTCATATATCATATTTTTCATATTATATAAAAAAGACTGGTGAAAAAATATCAAAAAAATATTTTCCTATTATTTATAGGTTGCATCATCAATTATATTTACCAAGTTTGGTGGAAGGTAAAGAAAAAACCATTATGCGACGATCAGAAATTGGAAAATACATGAACGAATTGGCACCTACCGAATTGATTTATTATTTAAATTACAACAAAATGGAAAATGATCTTTTTCAACAATAATAAAAATACATAATAATACATAAAAATAACGATCATAAAATTGAAGAAAATATAGAGAAAAAGATAATAATATATATTTTATATTATTATTTGAATATGAAAACACGAAGCCAAATCCGAACTGAAGAGTAAAAATCACAAGATTGTTCAATTTGTTTACAAAAAATGAATGATTATGTAATAACTTTATGTAATCATGTATTTTGCGACAGTTGTTTGATTCAGCATTTGTTAAATAACCAAACATGTCCTTTGTGTAGAAAAGAATGTAATCCGGAAGATATTATTAGTCAAATAATGAATGAACAACAAATTATATTATTCAAAAAATTAAAAGTAGAAATAAATAAGATTATTGAAAAATCCAATAATCTTAATAGATCAAACCAAACAATAAATCGATATGAATTCCAATGTCATCTTACAATAGCTGAAATGATAACTATATCAGGATTTCTTCTGGAAGTGTTTATTATTTTTGTAATCATTTATTATATTTCTCAATATGTGAAAGCTCATTTTGAAAGATTCATGTAGACATGCGAAAGTTTGGACAAATTTTGAATATATTTCATAGTATGCGCCTTATTTTCATCGCCCATTTGTTTTACTGGTTCTCTGATTTTATCAATTGCTTTCATAATTTCACCAGCATTTGCCATGTATGTTAAATCATTTTTATAATCTTTTTCGAAAAAAAATGTGATATCACCTTTATCGATAACATCTTTATATTGTTCATATACGAAATAATTCCATGCTTTTATAAGAGAGGTAGGGTTTGCTTTTTTGAAAAATTCTAATCCTGTCTTTGTTTCTTTTAAATCTTCGTTTTCTGGGAAAATATTAATAATGTCTTGAATAAACTCGAAGAAATGGTTATTGAATGCTTTTAAAACGGTAGATTTATCGTTCATTTCACTATCTTGAAAGTTTCTTTTTATATAGTTTTTATTGATCACTAATATATTTCAAATAGACAATATTTTTTTTTATATCTACAAGAGGCATAGGTTCAAGTGTTCCTATTTGGTTGCTATGCAATGCATCTTCATGAGCATCTAATTTTTGTTGTTCTGATAGATATAAAAAATAAAAGATATCTCTTGATAATAGTTGACTCAATATGTTTTTTATTTCTGTTTCATTGTCAAAGATACCTCTATTGAACAAACGCTCAAGCTTATTAATATAAGTATTTAATGTGATACTATCTGTTTTATAAAAATCATTTGCTTCTATAATGGATCTCATATCATCAAATAAACTATGGTCTTCATCAAACATTGTTATAATTACATCAAGTTTAGTGATGGTTTTTTTATTTACATACTTTTCGGCATCTTCCACTTTTGTAGGTTTGCGGCGCTTTGTTGGCGGGCTTCTGCTTCTGCTTCTGCTTCGAACTTTATCATCTTTACCACCACCACAATGTTTTCGAGATGTATTTCTTTTTATTTTTTTACTTTTTAGTTTGTTTGTTCGTCCAGCCATTATATAGTAAGTATATATTTAGTACTACATATGATTTTTCAATATTCTTGAAAAGATGAACTGTCAAAATACGTAAAACATGTCTAAAATCCAAATGGTGTAGACGGTCCATTCTGATGAATATCATTGTTGCGTTTTTGTGTTAATGATTCTATAGAAACAGATTCACCAATTTTATCTGGACGGTAAGTATCTGGTGGTGTAGGAATTTTATAGGGTTGATGGTTTGCAGAAACATAATTATACATAGGACGTTTTTCAGATCGACTCTTTGCACTTAAATCATCAGGGGATAAGTCATATAATGTATATTGTTCGGACATAATAGATACGCCAGAGGAAGAAGCTGCTAAAGATACACCAATCGGCTCGCCGTTCATTTTATGTGCCTGTTCTAATTTTTCTTTTGCAATCGGTTCAAAATATTTTATAATTTCCTGACCGAAAATAGCCGAATAATTATTCTTAACAATTAAAAGTGCAGGCACACTATGTACATTGGGTGGCAGCATGATTTTCTTACCATTCTCTAATTGAACATATACTTGTCCAGTATTTTTATCAATGCTTCGTTTATCAATACATATTGCATTTAATTTATCAATAAGTCCGAATTTTGCAATATATTGAATTACCTTTTGCGAATTTGTGCAGTGATTACTATAATATAATATATCCATCAATCTGTATATTATATTATTCATTGAAAAACCCAAAGATAAATGAACGAATCATTTACATGGTCTTTGAGCACATAGAATATAAAAGTCTATTTTGGAAATAGAAAACAAGGTATCCTAAAGAAAGGAAAAACATTTGAACATAGAAGCTGAAATCCTTCTTTTTGCTGATACCAATGAAAATAGCAGAAAGAACAGCAATGGCAAGAAGAACAAACCCAGCGATAGATAAAAAGTAAAACCAGAGACAGAAATCGCGATTAGCAAGAGGAGAAAATAAAGACAATTGATCCATTTTATAAAATACACATACATTTTTGTTGGGAGATACCTATTTTTTCATAGTTCACTATTTTTGCTAAAATATTGATTCTGGTAAAAGGATAAAAAGAATAAAATGTAGTTGGTATATATATAAGTTATAAAATGGACAATTCATTCGTATGGAATATAATACAATCCTATTTTCAAGATGACCCACAATCTTTAGTAAGACATCATACAGAATCATACAATGATTTTTTCACTTCAGGTATATACAAAATATTTAAGGAGAAAAATCCAATACGTATTCAATCTAAATATGATCCAAACTTGACAAGATAT
>Ga0114968_10004185_pt1 | contig 10754 bp, 8 predicted proteins | sample M_130807_EF_Meta_FD_87020 | JGI IMG/M metagenome (GOLD analysis project Ga0114968, IMG submission 87020) | Freshwater microbial communities from Lake Montjoie, Canada to study carbon cycling - M_130807_EF_MetaG | ecosystem: Environmental > Aquatic > Freshwater > Lake | place: Lake Montjoie... | reverse complement strand
CTGCATGCGGCTATCGCCGGTCACGATCCGCGCGACTCCACCTCGATCAATGCGGCAGTGCCTGATGTCGTCGCGGCTGCCCGCCGCGCGGATGTGCGCGGTATGCGCATCGGCATCGTCAAGGAACTGAGCGGGGATGGTTACCAGAGCGGTGTCGCCCAGCGCTTCACCGAGGCTCTGGCCATCCTCGAGCACCTGGGCGCGGAGATTGTCGAGGTGTCGTGCCCGCACTTCGAGTACGCGCTCGGCGCCTACTACCTGATTCTTCCGTCCGAAGCCTCCAGCAACCTGGCGCGCTTCGACGGCATGCGTTACGGCCTGCGTGCAGGCGACGACGGCCAGCACTCGGTCGAGCAGGTTATGGCACTCACACGTGAAGCCGGATTCGGTCCCGAGGTCAAGCGCCGCATCATGCTCGGCACCTACGCGCTGTCGAGCGGCTACTACGACGCGTACTACGGCTCGGCACAGAAGGTCCGCACGCTCATCGGTCGCGACTTTGAGTCCGCGTTCGACCAGGTCGACGTTCTTGTCTCACCGACGTGCCCGACGACGGCCTTCAAGATCGGCGAGAAGGTCGACGATCCGCTGGCGATGTACCTCAACGACGTCGCCACAATTCCGATCAACCTCGCCGGCAATGCAGCCATGTCGCTGCCGGTGGGTCTTGCTCCCGAGGACGGCCTGCCGGTCGGCTTCCAGATCATTGCGCCGCCCATGGGCGATGATCGCCTCTACAACGTTGGCGCGGCCCTCGAAGGCGCGCTCGTCGATCGCATCGGTCACCTGTTCATTGAGGAGGCTCCGGCGCTATGAGCACCGACGAATTCATGCCGTATGAGCAGGCGATTTCCCTCTTCGAGCCGGTGCTCGGTCTTGAGACGCACGTGGAGCTCGGCACCAACTCCAAGATGTTCTGCGCCTGCTCGACGTCATTCGGTAGCGACGCCAACACGCAGGTGTGCCCCACGTGCCTGGGCCTGCCCGGATCCATGCCGGTGGTGAATCGTGTTGCTGTCGAGTCCACCATCCGCATCGGCCTCGCGCTCAACTGCAGCATTGCCAGCTGGTGCCGGTTCGCGCGCAAGAACTACTTCTATCCCGACATGCCCAAGGACTATCAGGTCTCGCAATACGACGAGCCCCTGTGCTCCGACGGCTATCTCGATGTCACCGTTGAGACCGATGAAGGCCCTCGCGAGTTCCGGGTCGAGATCGAGCGCGTGCACATGGAAGAAGACACCGGAAAGCTCACGCACACCGGTGGTGCGACCGGTCGCATCCATGGCGCCGACTACTCGCTCGTCGACTACAACCGTGCTGGCATCCCACTCATCGAGATCGTCACCAAGCCGGTGGCCGGTACCGGTGCGCTGGCGCCAGAGGTGGCGAAGGCCTATGTCACCGAGCTGCGCGACGTGCTGCGCTCGCTGGGTGTCAGTGACGTGCGCATGGAGGAGGGTTCGCTGCGTTGCGACGTCAACCTCTCACTCAACAAAGCGGGCGACCCGTGGGGCACGCGCAGTGAGACCAAGAACGTCAACTCCTTACGCAGTGTCGAGCGCGCAATGCGCTCAGAGATCGAGCGTCAGGCGGAGGTACTCAGCACGGGTGGTCGCGTGATTCAGGAGACGCGTCACTTCCATGAGGACACCGGAAGGTCAACGAGCGGTCGGTCCAAGGAGCAGGCAGAGGATTACCGCTATTTCCCCGAGCCCGACCTTGTTCCTGTGGCTCCGAGTCTGGAGTGGATCGAGGAGCTGCGCGCCACGCTGCCCGAGCTGCCCAAGCTCAAGCGGGCACGTCTGCAGGATGAATGGCAGATCAGCGCGTTCGATCTCGCATCCGTCGTCAATGCCGGGGCGCTGGAGCTTGTGGAGCTCACCGTCGCGGCCGGTGTCGACCCGGCGGCTGCACGCAAGTGGTGGACAGGGGAGTTGCTTCGCACCGCCAATGAGCGCGAAGTGGAACTGGACGCTCTTGGTGTCACGCCCCAGCACATTGCTCGCATCGAGGCTCTCATTGCGGACGGCTCGTTGAATGACAAGCTTGCACGCCAGGTGTTCGAAGGCGTTATCGCGGGCGACGGCGATGTCGACGCGGTGATCGCAGCGCGGGGCCTGGCGATTGTGAGCGACGACGGGGCATTGCTCGCGGCGATCGACGAGGCTCTTGCCGCCCAACCTGACGTGGCCGAGAAGATCCGCAGCGGCAAGGTGCAGGCCGCCGGTGCGGTGGTGGGCGCCGTCATGAAGGCGACCAAGGGTCAGGCCGACGCGGCCAAGGTGCGGGCTCTGCTGCTGGAGCGGCTGGGCGTTTCCGAGTAGTAGTCCGCCTCGCGAATAGAGTGGGGCTATGACCAACATGAAGCCGCGTAGCTCCGATGTGCCCGACGGACTCGAGCGGGCGGCTGCCCGCGGCATGCTCCGCGCGGTCGGTATGGGCGACGAGGACTTCCCCAAGCCGCAGATCGGCATCGCTTCGTCGTGGAACGAGATCACTCCGTGCAACCTCTCGCTGGAGCGCTTGGCGCGGTCGGCCAAGGAAGGCGTGCATGCCGCGGGCGGCTACCCGCTGCAGTTCGGCACCATCTCGGTGTCCGACGGCATCTCCATGGGTCACGAGGGTATGCACTTCTCGCTGGTCAGTCGAGAGATCATCGCCGACTCTGTCGAAGCGGTCATGCAGGCGGAGCGACTGGACGGCATGGTCACCTTCGCGGGTTGCGACAAGTCCCTTCCGGGCATGCTCATGGCTGCCGCGCGCATCGACGTCGCTTCGGTGTTTGTGTATGCAGGATCGATCCTGCCGGGCCACGTCAAGCTTTCGGATGGCACGGAGAAAGACGTCACCATCATCGACGCGTTCGAAGCAGTGGGCGCATGTGCGCGTGGCCTGATGTCTCGCGAGGACGTCGACGCCATTGAGCGCGCGATCTGTCCCGGCGAGGGCGCCTGCGGTGGCATGTACACCGCCAACACGATGGCATCCGCGGCCGAGGCCATGGGCATGTCCCTTCCGGGATCTGCTGCACCGCCCGCTGTCGATCGGCGTCGTGACGGGTTTGCTCGTCGCTCCGGCGAAGCCGTCGTGGAATTGATCCGCCAGGGCATCACCACGCGCGACATCATCACCAAGCAGTCACTGGAGAACGCAATCGCCGTGGTCATGGCGTTCGGCGGTTCCACCAACGCGGTGCTGCATCTACTCGCGCTTGCACACGAGGCGCACATCGACCTCTCGATGGATGACTTCCATCGCATCGGCTCCAAGGTGCCGTTGCTCGCCGACGTCAAGCCTTTCGGCCGCTACGTCATGAGCGACGTTGACCGTGTAGGTGGCGTGCCGGTGATCATGCGCGCGCTGCTTGATGCGGGACTCATGCACGGCGACTGCCTCACCGTCACGGGCCGCACAGTCGCCGAGAACCTCGCCGACATCAATCCGCCTGATCCAGATGGCACGATCCTGCACGCGTCCAAGAATGCGATCGCATCCACCGGCGGCATCACCATCCTTGGAGGATCGCTTGCGCCCGAGGGGGCCGTGGTCAAGAACGCCGGCGTTCCCGTCGAGTCTTTCGAGGGCACCGCGCGCGTGTTCGAGCGAGAGCAGGCCGCCATGGCTGCGCTCGAGGACGGCACCATCACCAAGGGCGACGTCATCATCATTCGTTACGAAGGCCCCAAGGGTGGCCCGGGTATGCGCGAGATGCTGATGATCACCGGCGCTATCAAGGGTGCAGGGCTCGGCAAGGAAGTCATGCTCATCACCGACGGTCGATTCAGTGGCGGTACCACGGGCCTATGCGTGGGCCACGTGGCGCCCGAGGCGGCCGATGGTGGGCCGATCGGGCTCGTGGCCAATGGCGATCGCATCCGCATCGACCTGACCACCCGCACCCTGGACCTGCTGGTCGAGCCAGCCGAGCTGGAACGTCGCCGGGCGGTGTGGCAGCCGTTGCCGCCGCGCTACACCCGCGGCGTGTTGGCCAAGTACGTCAAGCTCGTCGGCTCGGCCTCCAAGGGAGCTGTCTGCGACTGACCGCGTCATTGCACAGACAGATCGGCCCTATCCCCAGACTGTCTAGACGTGGGCTGAGGTCCACTGGTCGTGGGCACGCCCGAAAAGCAGGTGGGGTATCCCTGTGTCCTAGCCCCATAAAGGTTGAGGCGAGAAGGACAGACACGTCCTTGACTCAAGTAAGACTAGTATCTAGTCTGAATTTCATGGCTCCCGTGTCTGAGCAAGACGAAGTAGGCGTGTACGACCTCAAGACCCACCTGTCAGAGGTGCTGGCATTAGTGCAGGAGGGGCGCCACGTCACGGTCACCCGTCATGGGAAGCCCATCGCGGTGCTCGTTCCACCGCCGGCAGCCGCCGTTGAACTTCGACGCGCCGCCATAGGTCGCATTCTGGAAGGGCGCCGTGGGCGCTCCCTCCCCGAGGGATCGAGCATTCGTGACCTCATTGAGCAAGGACGGCGGCTCTGACACCCACGCATTTCGTCCTGGACGCGTCAGTCGTTGTGGCATGGGCATGTGAAGACGAAGAGGAGGCGCTGGCCCTCTCGGCACTGACCATGCTGGATCAGTCCACCGCCGTCGTTCCGGCCATCTGGGAACTTGAAGTCGTCAACGCGTTGGTCGTGGCGGGGCGCGGGAATCGCATCACGTCTGGCGAGATCTCCGAGTTTTTGGCGAACCTCGCCGACCTTCCGATCGAAGGGGCCCGCGCCGTACCGAGCATGGCGGAGATGGCCGAGGGCTGCTCGCTCACCGGACTCACCGCGTATGACTACGCGTACCTGCATGTGGCACTGGTGGAAAGGCTCCCGCTTGCCACCTTGGATCGGCAGTTGGCCACCGCGGCGGCCCACGTGGGAGTGGCCCTCATCACGGACAAAAACTGATGACAGTCGGGGCATTTGAGGGTAAGGTTCACGTTGTGAAGAAGGTTGTAGTTATCGAGCGCGTGGGCTGACGCACCTATAGCCCGCGCGCTGCCCTCCGTAACCCAGTCGGGTCGGGGGGTTTTTTGTTGAACAGCACCACACCGAGGAAGGCACAGATGGACGAGCAGAGCACGGTCACCGGAGCCCAGAGCCTGGTCATGGCCTTGGAGGCCATCGGCGTCACCGATGTCTTCGGCATCCCCGGCGGCGCCATCCTGCCGCTGTACGACCCGCTCATGGACTCCACTCGCGTGCGCCACATCCTGGTGCGCCACGAGCAGGGAGCCGGTCATGCGGCCGAGGGCTACGCGTACACCAGCGGCAAGGTCGGCGTGTGCATGGCGACCTCAGGCCCCGGAGCCACCAACCTCGTTACCCCCATCGCCGACGCCAACATGGACTCCGTCCCGATGGTGGCCATCACCGGACAGGTGCCCAGCCCCGCCATCGGCACCGATGCATTCCAGGAAGCCGACATCCGCGGCATCACGATGCCGATCACCAAACACAACTTCTTGGTCACCAACCCGAACGACATTCCTCGCGCACTTGCCGAGGCATTCCACATCGCATCGACGGGTCGGCCCGGCCCCGTGCTAGTTGACGTCTCCAAGGATGCTCTGCAAGGCATGACGACGTTCGAGTGGCCCGTCACCATGAATCTGCCCGGCTACCACCCGGTCACGCGTCCGCACTCCAAGCAGGTGCGCGAAGCCGCCCGCATGATCATGGATTCCCAGGCCCCGGTGCTGTACGTGGGTGGCGGCGTGATTCGTGCCAATGCGGCCGCGCCGCTTCGCCGGTTGGCAGAGCTCACCGGTATTCCGGTTGTCACCACGCTCATGGCGCGCGGTGCATTCCCCGACTCGCACACCCAGCACTTGGGTATGCCCGGCATGCACGGCTCGGTTGCAGCCGTGGGCGCACTGCAGAAGGCCGACCTGCTCATCACGCTGGGTGCCCGCTTCGACGATCGCGTGACGGGCAAGCTGTCGACCTTCGCGCCGAATGCAAGCGTGATTCACGCCGACATCGACCCCGCTGAGATCGGCAAGAACCGTCACGCCGATGTGCCGATTGTGGGAGACCTCGCCGAAATTCTTCCCGAACTCATCATCGCGCTCGAAGCGGAGATCGCCGAAGGTCGCATGGGCGACTACGCAGCATGGTGGTCGACCCTCAACCGCATGCGCGAGACGTATCCGGTCGGATACGACATGCCCGACGACGGTTCGCTCTCACCGCAGTACGTCATCCAACGACTGGGTGCCATCACCGGTCCCGAGGGCGTGTACGCGGCGGGCGTGGGTCAGCATCAGATGTGGGCCGCGCAGTTCGTCGGGTACGAACGCCCGAACTCGTGGGTCAACTCCGGGGGTCTTGGCACCATGGGCTTCGCCGTGCCGGCGGCCATGGGCGCCAAGGTGGGCGATCCCGGCCGCACGGTCTGGGCAATCGACGGCGACGGGTGCTTCCAGATGACCAATCAGGAGCTCGTCACATGTGCCATCAACGACATCCCGATCAAGGTCGCGGTGATCAACAACAGCAGTCTGGGCATGGTCCGTCAATGGCAGACGCTTTTCTACAACGAGCGCTACTCCAACACTGACCTGCACTCGCATCGCATCCCGGACTTCGTCAAGCTCGCCGACGCCTATGGCTGCCACGGCCTGCGCTGCGAGACGGCTGACGAAGTCGACGCGACGATCGAGAAGGCATTGGGCATGAACGACGCACCAGTGGTCATTGACTTCGTTGTGCATCGCGATGCGATGGTGTGGCCGATGGTGGCCGCAGGCGCCAGCAACGACGACATCCAGTTTGCCCGAGCCATGGCACCGGCATGGGGAGATGATGAGTGATGCACACGCACACACTCTCAGTACTGGTTGAGGACAAGCCCGGTGTGCTCGCGCGCGTAGCAAGCCTGTTCAGCCGTCGTGGATTCAACATCGAGTCACTTGCTGTGGGGCCCACGGAGGTACCGGAGATCTCGCGCATCACCATTGTGGTCAATGTCGAGGAGAATCCGCTCGAGCAGGTCACCAAACAGCTGAACAAGCTGATCAACGTGATCAAAATCGTCGAGCTCGACTCCGACAACTCCGTGCAGCGCGAGATCATGCTCGTCAAGGTCAAGTCTGACCTCGAGACCCGGTCGCACATCCTCGAGACGGCGCAGCTGTTTCGCGCGAAGGTGGTCGACGTCGCGCCTGACTCCGTCACCATCGAGGCCACCGGCAAGGCCGACAAGCTGTCGGCCCTGCTCAAGGTTCTGGAGCCCTTCGGCATCCGCGAACTCGTCAAGTCCGGAATGGTTGCCGTAGGCCGAGGCAGCCGATCCATCTCAGACCGGTCGGCCCGGCCCACTATTTCTTGACCCGCTAGCCTGACCTGACCATCTCGTAGGAGGAATTCCCGTGGCTGAGCTGTTCTACGAGGAGAGCGCTGATCTCTCCGTCATCCAGAACCGAGTCGTTGCCGTGATCGGCTTTGGCAGCCAGGGGCATGCGCATGCGATGTCACTGCGCGACTCCGGCGTGGATGTGCGTGTGGGCCTTGCCGAGGGTTCTAAGAGTCGCGCCAAGGCCGAGGAGGCGGGCCTGCGTGTTGTCGATCCGGCGACCGCGGCGGCCGAGGCCGATGTGATCATGATCCTCACACCTGACCCGGTTCAGGCTGCGCTCTACGCGACGGCCATTGAGCCCAATCTGCAGGAGGGCGACGCGCTCTTCTTCGCACACGGCTTCAACATCCGCTTCGGCTTCATCACGCCGCCGGCGTTCGTCGATGTCTGCATGGTCGCTCCCAAGGGCCCGGGCCACCTCGTGCGTCGAGAGTACGTCGCCGGTCGCGGCGTGCCGGCGATCGTTGCGGTCGAGCAGGACGCCTCCGGTGAGGCGTGGTCGCTGGCTCTGTCCTACGCCAAGGCGATTGGTGCGCTCCGCGCCGGAGGTATCAAGACCACGTTCACCGAGGAGACTGAGACTGACCTGTTCGGCGAGCAGTCGGTTCTGTGCGGTGGCGCATCCCAGTTGGTGATGTACGGCTTCGAGACTCTGGTCGAGGCCGGCTACCAGCCCGAGGTTGCGTACTTCGAGTGCCTGCACGAACTCAAGCTCATCGTCGACCTGATGTACGAGGGCGGCATCGCCAAGCAGCGCTGGAGCGTGTCGGACACCGCCGAGTACGGCGACTACGTCTCCGGACCACGCGTCATCGATCCCCACGTCAAGGAGAACATGAAGGCTGTCCTCGCGGACATCCAGAATGGGTCCTTTGCCAAGCGCTTCATGGACGACCAGCTCTCTGGCGCCAAGGAGTTCAAGGAGCTGCGCGCCAAGGGCGAGGCACACCCGATCGAGAAGGTCGGCCGTGAGCTTCGTGGCCTCATGTCGTGGGTTGACAACCGTGGCGACGATTACGTCGAGGGCACTGCCGCGCGCTAATAGGTCCGATGACGGACATCTGCGGGCCCCTTGGGGGTCGGCTAGGCTCCCGGAGTGACTAAGGCGCGCGTACTCATCGCAGAAGAGCTGTCTCCGGCAACCGTGGAGGCCCTGGGCCCCGACTTTGAGATCGTCGAGTGCGACGGCGCCGACCGTGCCGCGCTGCTGCCGGCGATCGCCGATGTCGATGCGATCCTCGTGCGCTCGGCCACCATGGTCGATGCCGAAGCCATTGCAGCCGCCAAGAACCTCAAGGTCATTGCGCGTGCGGGTGTGGGTTTGGACAACGTCGACATCAAGGCCGCCACGCAGGCCGGCGTCATGGTCGTCAACGCCCCGACCTCCAACATCGTCAGCGCTGCCGAGCTCGCGGTTGGCCTCCTGCTCGCCTCGGCCCGCAACATCGTGCCCGCGCACGCGGCGCTGGCCAACGGTCAGTGGAAGCGCTCGAAGTACAACGGCGTCGAGGTGGCCGACAAGGTCGTCGGCGTCGTGGGCCTTGGCCGCATCGGCGTGCTCGTCGCACAGCGCCTCAGCGCCTTCGGCGTCAAGCTCATCGCCTACGACCCCTACGTGCAGCCGGCACGCGCGGCGCAGCTCGGTGTGCGCATGGTCAGCCTCGACGAGCTCCTCGCCGAGTCCGACTTCATCACCGTCCACCTTCCCAAGACTCCCGAGACTGTCGGACTCATCGGCGACGCGGAACTTCACAAGGTCAAGCCCACCGTGCGCATCATCAACGCCGCGCGCGGTGGCATCGTCGATGAGAAGGCTCTCTACGACGCACTCGTCGACGGCCGGGTGGCCGGCGCCGGCCTCGACGTCTACGCCAAGGAACCATGTACCGATTCACCGCTCTTTGGCCTCGAGCAGGTCGTCGCGACTCCGCACCTGGGTGCTTCAACCGATGAGGCTCAGGAGAAGGCAGGCATCGCCGTGGCTCGCTCGGTGCGACTGGCCCTGGCCGGCGAACTCGTGCCCGATGCGGTCAACGTGCAGGGCGGCGCGCTCAACGAGGCCATTCGCCCCATGGTCCCGCTAGCCGAGCAGATCGGCGCCATCGCCTGCGCACTCGCCGGCACAGCCGTGCAGCGCGTGGACGTCGAGGCGCTCGGTGCCATCGCTGACCATGACGTGCGCGTGCTCGAGCTCTCCGCACTCAAGGGCGTCTTCCAGATGCTGGTCCACGACCCGGTGTCCTTCGTCAACGCGCCCGTGCTTGCTGAGCAGCGCGGTGTCGAGGTGGCCCTCACCACCGGCCGCGAGAGCGGCGACCACAAGTCACTCCTGCGCGTCACCCTCACCCTCACGTCGGGCGAGAAGGTGGCAGTCGCTGGCACTGCCACGGGGGCGCGCAATGTGACCAAAATCGTCGAGGTGCAGGGCCACGACATCGATGTTCCCGTCAGCGATCATCTGGCCTTCTTCCAGTACCACGACCGCGCCGGAGTCGTCGGTGTGGTCGGCAAGCACCTTGGTGACGCCAGCGTCAACATCGGCGGCATGCAGGTCAGTCGCCATGACGACCAAGCCTTGATCGTGCTGACGGTTGATTCCGCGATTCCTGCCTCGGTGCTGGAGGCCATCACGGCAGAGATCGGCGCACACTCGGGCAAGGCTGTCGACCTGGCGTAATGCCCGTCAGGGACCTCAGACTCGGCAGTGGCTGGCGTGAGGGTTATCGTGTCGTGTGATCTCACTGCTGACGGCCTACCTCAAGCCGTACAAGTGGGTCCTTCTGTTCATCTCCGTCCTGCTTCTCGTGCAGGTCGTGACCAACCTGGTGCTTCCTAATCTCAATGCCGACATCATCAATGACGGTGTCATCACCGGCGATGTGGGCTACATCCTGCGCACCGGCGGCGTCATGCTCGCCGTCTCGGTGGTTCTCGGACTGTCCTCCATCGCCGCGGTCTACCTCAGCGCGCGCACAGCCATGCGCATGGGGGCCAAGGTGCGCGGCGACCTCTTCCGGCGCATCGAGTCACTGTCGCTCAGCCAAGTCAATGCCCTAGGTGTGCCGTCGCTCATCACGCGCAACACCAACGACGTCCAGCAGGTGCAGATGCTGGTGATGACGGGCCTGACCATGATGGTGCTTGCACCCATCACTGCTGTCGGCGCCGTGATCATGGCCGTGCGGGAAGACGCCAAGCTTTCGCTCCTTCTGCTGCTCATCATCCCGCTCATGCTCGCCGTCATCTCGATCATGGTGTTCAAGGCGATCCCGCTCTTCCAGGTGATGCAGGTCAAGATCGACCGCGTCAACCAGGTCCTGCGCGAGAACCTCACGGGTATCCGAGTGGTACGCGCCTTCAATCGCACGCCGTGGGAGGAACAGCGGTTCG
>Ga0114968_10004184_pt1 | contig 10755 bp, 10 predicted proteins | sample M_130807_EF_Meta_FD_87020 | JGI IMG/M metagenome (GOLD analysis project Ga0114968, IMG submission 87020) | Freshwater microbial communities from Lake Montjoie, Canada to study carbon cycling - M_130807_EF_MetaG | ecosystem: Environmental > Aquatic > Freshwater > Lake | place: Lake Montjoie... | reverse complement strand
TGCATCAACTGCGGCGCTTGCGAGCCCGAGTGCCCCAACGGCGCGATCAGCGAGGGTGATGACACCTACGTCATCGACCCCAAGCTGTGCACCGAGTGCGTCGGGTTCCACGGCGACGAGGCGTGCCAGTCGGTGTGCCCCGTGGAGTGCTGTGTGCCGAACCCGAGCGTGCGTGAGACCGAGGCTCAGCTCCTGCAGCGCGCCATCGAGCTGCACCCCGACCAGACCTTCCCGTCGGTCGACACGCTCGACGCAGGCACTTCGCGCTTCAAGAACGCGAAGTGGATCAACGCGAACCGCTGAGCGCGCCGCGCGTCAGGGGAGGGCGAAGCCCGTCGTCGTGTCGACGCCGCCGACTGCGCGGTGACCGACGCGCACGACGCACATCGTTTCGTCTGTCGACGACTCGAGCGAGAGTCGCTCGCCTCGTTCGAGCGCCGCGGCGTCGGCCTCGCTGACCTGAACGACGCCTCGTGTCGCGTCTGCGCCGATGATGCGGAGCAGGTCGCGCGTAGGCCGGCCGCTCGGGCTCGCGTCCGTGAGGATGCGCCAGCCCTGCCCGCGGACCGTCTCGAGGTCAGTGGGCGGTGACGAGAGCGCGGGCGACATCCAGACCTCGCCCGTAGCTTCAGCCAGCCAGAAGTTGAAGTCGTTGAAGATCGAGCGGGGCAGGCCGTAGCGCTCAATGAGAGGGCGGGCGGTGGCTTGGAACGCGAGTGCCCGGATCACGGTCGGACCGCTGCAGCGGCGTGCGCGTCGCTCGGGGCGGTCACGACGGCGAAGAACCCCGCGCCCGCGATGAGAACGCCCAAGAGCGCCACGAAGACCGCGGCGCGTCCGAGTCGAGCGCCGTTCTTGGCGGCGAGCGCGAAGAAGACAGGCGCAAGCAGCGGAAAGATCTGCGCGCCCGCCATGCGCGTCGCGCTGGTGTGCATCAGGCGATAGCCCGCAGCACCGATCGCGAGGCCGAAGGTCAGGTACACGCAGGCTTGAATGAAAGTGGAGCGTGTCATGCGTGGCCTACCACCGCGAGAGGGGGCGGTCTGGGAGCCGCTGAGGCAGGCCCGCCGCGTCGTCGAGCTCAGGGCAGTACAAGGGCAGCGCGCCGCGCTCCGCTTCGATGGCCGCATGCAGCTTCGTCGCGTCTGCGTCGTCCGGCAGGATGACGCCAATCGCGGCGGCCGAGGGGCCGATGCCGGTCCAGTCGATGGCCGCGAAGCCGCGCGCGCGGAGCGCAGCCACGAGCGGGCTCAGCGCCTCGGTTGCGAGCGTGGCGCCCTCGACGGGTCGAAGCCTGAAGAGGCGGCCACCAGCGCGTGAGAACCCCGCGAGGTAGGGCAAAATCTCCAGCGGCGCGCCCGCCTTGTCCGTCTGCACTTGCCCGACGGAGACGCCGTCGATGAGCACGACGTCGTGCAGGCCGCAGGGGCCGTCGTAGCGGGGAATGCCCGTCAGGCGCGCGCGGGCGGGGCACATGCGGTCAGCCCAGACGATCTCGTAGACCACGGGGGCGTCGGGCGACGCGGGCAGACGCACCGGAATGCGCTCCCCCGGCGCGGCGAAGTCGCCGTCGGACTCGGGGATCCGCAAGCCGAGGCGCGTCCACGCCTCGCGCGCAGCGCGGAAGTCGCGCTGGGCCGTCGCGGCGATGCCCAGGTTCCATTGCGCGGCCTTGTCCTCGCGGGTGGCGAGGACTGCGCGAAAGGCCACCGCAGACTCCTCGAATCGACCGGCCCACTTGCGCACGACCCCCAGGTTGAACTGCGCGGCGGCGTCGCCCGGGTTGCGGCTCGCGGCGAGCTCGACGAGGGGCGTCGCCACCTCGAAGAGCTGCCACTCGAGCAGCAGGTCCCCCAGGTCGCCGGCGAACGCCGCGCCACGCTTGAGGGCGTCGGGCGTGATGTGGCGCGCGATGTCGATCGCCGCCTCGCGGTCACCCAAGCCATGCAGCAGTGTGCCAATCCAGTCCTCGGCGATCTCGCCCGCCATCGCGTCCGACAGGTGCTCGGACCACGCCGTCGCGAGGAGCCGCAACGAGAGCGGGTAGAGGCCCTCGTCACGCAGCTCGTCGAGCAGAGCGCGCAGGGCGTCCACCGGCTTGCCATCGAGCCACGACGCGATGTCCTCGGCGAGCGGCTCGATCGCCTCGCGCTCCCCCTCGGACAGCGCCTGCACGCGGGCAGCCAGTGACGGAGGCAGCAGGCTCATCAGTGCGCGAACTTGCGGTACTGGATGCGCTTGGGCATGTCCGCGTCCGGGCCCAGGCGGCGGCGCTTGTCGGCCATGTAGTCCTCGAAGTTGCCCTCGTACCAGACCACCTGCGAGTCACCCTCGAACGCAAGGATGTGGGTCGCGACGCGGTCGAGGAACCAGCGATCGTGGCTGATGACGATCGCGCAACCGGCATACTCCAAGAGGGCGTCCTCGAGCGCGCGGAGCGTGTCGACGTCCAGGTCGTTCGTCGGCTCGTCGAGGAGGAGCACGTTGCCGCCGGACTTGAGCAGCTTGGCGAGGTGAACGCGGTTGCGCTCACCGCCCGAGAGCTCACCGACCTTCTTGGAGTGGTCCTGCCCGCGGAAGCCGAACGCGCTCACATAGGCCCGCGAGTTGAGCTTAATGTTGCCCATCTCAATGACCTCGGCGCCGCCGGAGATCTCCTCCCAGATCGTCTTGTCGCCCTTCAGGTCGTCGCGTCCCTGGTCGACATAGGCGAACTGCACCGTCTCGCCAACCCGGATGGTGCCCGAGTCGGGCTTCTCCTGGCCTGTGATCATGCGGAAGAGGGTCGTCTTGCCGGCGCCGTTCGCGCCGATGATGCCGACGATGCCGCCCGCGGGTACCGCGAAGGACAGGTGGTCGATCAGCAGGCGGTCGCCGTAGCCCTTGGACACGTCGTCGAGTTCGATGACGAGGTTGCCGAGGCGCTGCGCGGCGGGGATGCGAATCTCTAGGCGGCGGTCCGTCTGGTCGCGCTGCCGGTCGACGAGCTCCTGGTAAGACTTGATGCGGGCCTTGCTCTTGGTCTGGCGGGCCTTCGGGCTGGCGCGTACCCACTCGAGCTCGTCCTTGAGGGCGCGCTGGCGAGCAGACTCCTGCTTCTCCTCTTGCGCCATCTTGGTCGACTTCTGCTCCAACCACTCGGAGTAGTTGGCCTTCCAGGGCACGCCCTTGCCATTCTCGAGCTCGAGCACCCACGACGTCACGTTGTCGAGGAAGTAGCGGTCGTGCGTCACGATGAGCACCGCGCCGTGGTACTCGCGCAGGTGCTTCTCGAGCCAGTTGACCGTCTCGGCGTCCAGGTGGTTCGTCGGCTCGTCGAGCAGCAGCAAGTCGGGCTTCTCGAGCAGTAGGCGGCACAGCGCCACGCGGCGCTTCTCGCCGCCCGAGAGCACGCTCACCTCCGCGTCGCCCGGCGGGCAGCGGAGCGCGTCCATCGCGATCTCGAGGTGGCTGTCGAGGTTCCAACCATCGACCGCGTCGATCTGGTCCTGCAGGCGCCCCTGCTCATCGAGCAGCTTGTTCATCTCGTCGTCGTCCGAGACTTCGCCGAGCTTGTTGCTGATCTCATCGAAGCGCTCGAGGAGTGACGTGATGCGCGTCAGGCCGGCCTTGACGTTATCGAGGACATTCTTGGTCGGGTCGAGCTGCGGCTCCTGCGGCAGGTAGCCGGCCGAGAAGCCCTTGGCGAGCCAAGCCTCGCCCGTGAAGTCTTGGTCGATGCCCGCCATGATCTTGAGCAGCGTCGACTTACCGGCGCCGTTGCCACCCACCACGCCGATCTTGGCGTCGGGGTAGAACGACAGGAAGATGCCTTTCAGGACCTCCTTGCCGCCTGGGTACGACTTGCGCAGGTCGCGCATGTGATAGATGAACTGCTCGGCCATGACGTGGACTCCCGCTGGTCTGGGTGAGTGAAGACGCGCGAAGAATAGGCGCGGGCGGGGGCCCGCGCAACGCCTGCGGGCGGATGCTCTGGGGCGAAGTGGCGCGCATCTGCAGGGGCAGGGTACGATGGCCCCATGCGTGAGCGGATGCGTGGGTTTGGGGCGGCCTTGGTCCTTGGGATCGCGGCCCTCGGTTGCGAGCCGCCGCCCGGCGTCGGCGAAGAGGGCGGCGCGTGCCGCGTGGGGCGAGTCGCCTGCGACGGCGATAGGGTCTGCGAGGATGGTGTGTGCATGGCGCCCGAGGACGCGCCGCCGCCCACGCTCACTGCCGAGGACTTCGCCGTATCGTTTCGCCTTCAGCGTCGCTCGCTGGTCTCCGATGGCGATGACAACCAGATCGTTCAAGTGGACATCGCCGCCGCCGCAAACCCGAACGTAAAGTTCAATGGCGAGATGCTCGTGCGCACCGACCCTCTGCAGGCCGCGCGCCTCGAGCCGAGCCGCCTGAGGTTTGAGGATGGCGCCTCGGCTTTGCGGGTCCGCGCGTGCGACGCCTCGGCCCGCGAGTGCCCCGACCGCTTTCGGCTCGTGCTCGCGCGGGTCGACCAGCCGACCGAGACGCTCGCGACGAGCCCCGCGGTGAGCTATTCCGCGGGCACGGGCCTCTGTGGCGCAGACGGGTGCTGGTCGGGCCGCTTGACACTCATCGCGCAGGTCCCGGCGATCGGGGGCATGCCCGCGCGTACCGTGACGGTCGAGTCGGCGTTCACGGGCGCGGCAGCGATGCGGGCCGAGGGCGCGAGCGAGGCGGGCGAGGGGGTCTCTTTCGAGGCGACCGTCGCGCAGAGCACCGGATCAGGCGCGCTCCGCAGCTTCGTCGCGACCTATGACGACACGGACCCTAGGGCGCTCACGCTCGTCGGCACGTCGGCCTTGGTCGCGCTCAGCCGCGACGCCGGCGCGCCCGAGGTGCGCGTGACCTGTGTCGCGAGCCGCTCAGAAGAGATGGCGGGCGGCGTGTCGCTCGACGCATCCGGCGCGCTTGCCCGAGGCGACGCGGTCAGCGCCTGCAGCGTTCAAGTGGACGCGGCTCAGGTCACGGCCCTACCCGCCGGGGCGCCTGCGACGACGCTCACGGCGCAGGCCCGCCTGGAGGTCAGCGCGACGCGCTGAGGTTTAGACCGCGCACTCGCCGTCCCCGCGATGCACGCCGAAGACCAGCGCGCTGCCCAAGTCCTGAAAGAGCGCGTCGGGCGCGTCGTCGGCAATGTCGTTGAGCGGCGCGAGCAGAGGCTCGACGCGCGCAGGCTCGACTCGCCAGAAGAAGTCGGCGACCGACTCACCCGCCGTGCGCTCGGCCTCGTAGAGGTCGACGAGCGCGATGAGCGCTTGGCCCGCGATGCGCGCGGGGACCTTGCCGAGCCGACGCCCGAAGCGTGCGCCCTCGGCGTCGATCTTGCCGCCGAGGTGCAGCTCGTAGAGCGGCAGCACGCGCTCACCCACGCGGCGAATTCCGCCGTGAAAGCCGATGGCGGCGACGTGGTGCTGACCGCACGAGTTTGGACAGCCGCTGATCTTGATGTCGCCGCCGAGCGCCGCCGTGACCGCGCTTCGGCGAGACTCGCGATCCAGCACCTGAACGAGCTCGCGACCCAGGTCGCGGCTGCCGGTGTAGGCGAGGTTGCAGCTGTCGGCGCCGGGGCAGGACGTCACGTCGTGCAGCGTCCGGGCGTTCGGCAGGCCGAGACCCAGCGCAACGAGGCCGGCGTGCACGTTGGGCAGCAGCGCGTCGGCCACCCAGGGCAGGACGACGTTCTGGTCGTTCGTCGTGCGGACGGTCGAGTCGCCATACGTCGCGCAGAGGCGCGCGAGGCCGCGGAACTGGTCCGAGGTCAGGTCGCCGAGCGGGAGGCGGACGACGACGGCCGAGTAGCCGTCCGCGCGCTGAGCGAGCGCGTTGTGCGTGCGCCACGCTTCGAACCCAGGCGAGCTCGCGACGGACGGGACCGTCGCCGCGGGGGGCGGCGCGCCCGAATCGATCGAGCCGAGGCGCATCGGGACGCCGTCCGGATGGAGCGCGCGGATCTCCGCGAGGGTATCGGTGTACTGCGCGAGGAAGGCCTCGAGGCCGAGCTTCTTGACGGCGTACTTGAGCCGCGCGCGAGCGCGGTTCGCGCGATTGCCGACGCGGTCGAAGAGAAGCGCGACCGCCTCGGCGATGATCGGCAGGTCCGCCTCGGGCGCGAACTCGTGCAGGGTAATCGCGCTCTGCGGCGTTGTGCTCAGACCGCCGCCCGCCAGGACCTTGAAGCCGCGCTGACCGTCGCGGACGCGGGCGATGAAGCCGAGGCAGTTGATGGACGCCTGCGCGCGGTCGAGCTCGTTGCCGCTGAAGCCGATCTTGAACTTGCGCGGCAGCTTGCCGAAGCGGGCGTCGCGGATCAGGTGGTCCTGCACCCACTCGGCGTAGGGGAGGACATCGAAGACCTCGTCCGCGAGCAGGCCGCTGAGCGGGTCAGCGGTGACGTTGCGCACCGTGTTGCCGCAGGCCTCGCGGGTCGTGAGGCCGGCCTCGGCGAGTCGCCGCTGCAACGCCTCGACGTCCGCGAGCTTCACGAAGTGGAACTGGATCGCTTGGCGCGTCGTCACGTGGCCGAAGCCGCGGCTCTGGGCCGTGGCGACGTCCGCCAAGGCCTCGAGTTGCGGGGGCGTGAGCAGCCCACCGACGACCTTCACGCGGATCATCTGGACGTCTGTCTGGCGCTGGCCGTAGACGCCTCGGGTCAGCCGGAAGCCGCGAAAGGTGTCGGCGTCGATCTCGCCGGCCTCGTACTGCCGAAGGACGTCGACGAACTCGTCGATGTCAGCGACGCTCGAGAAGTGGTTGCGCGCCTCGCGCATGCGGGTCCTCCGATAGGAAAAATGAACGGCGTAATCCGACCTGATTTCGCGGTCGATATCAAGGGAGGCGCGGCGTCTCTCGTGCGGGGGATTTGAATCCGCGGGCGGGTCGTTGCGTCAGAGGGGCGATGCGGTCAAGATGCGCGACCGCGAGACGAGGAGAGAACATGATTCAGTTCAACCGACTGCTGGTCTTGGCCCTCGCGGCCGCCGTGAACCTCCCGATGCATGCGTCTGCCGCCGACCCCGACGAGGCGGCGCTCGAGGGTGGCCTCGAGGAGGACGGGCTGCAGGAGAAGAAGCCCCGCGCCGCCAAGGAAGCGCCCGCCGACCCCGATGCCAGTGGACTTGAGAAGATCGAGGCAAGGCGCAAGGAGGTTCAGGCCTTCTTGAACGAGATGCAGGAGAAGATCGGGCAGCCGATGGATGGCCTGACGCCGCGCGACGCCAAGGTCTGGGACAAGCTCGTCGCGTCCTCGAATAAGCTCGTCGCGGACTTCCTCGCGATGCAGGAGAAGTTCTTCGAGGCGCATCGCACGGCGCTTGAGGCCTACCAAGGCGCGGTCTCCGCGGCGAACGCGGCTGAGACGGACAAGCACGCCAAGGCCATCGCAAAATTGCGCGCGGACGCGCTCAAGAGCGACGAGAAGCTCGAGAAAGCGGGGCTCAAGCTCAAGGCTGACTGGGAGAAGTTCCAGGCGAAGATGGCTGCGTCGGCGGAGAAGTGAGCGTCTGGTGACGGACTCGACCGAAGAAGGCCCGAACTGGTTCTGGCGGCTCGCTGAGCTGACAGGCATCACGTGGCCGGGCCGCAAGGCGCACAAGGGGCCACCGCTGCCCAAGCCGCCCCACTGCGCGGCCTGCCGTAACCCGACGCGTCGCGACCCGGTCAGCGAGACCTGGCGATGCCCGTATCACCCGCAGGCGTCGGTCGTCGAGGAGTGAGTGCCACGCTCGACTCGGGTTGGGGCCTCGCGGGCGCCGCCCGGCGTCCTGTCGACCTTGTCGAGCGAGGCCTCGCGGACGCCGCCCAAGCGGTGGCGATCGCGCCCGTCGTCGAGCGGTACGAGATGCTCGCGAGCGACTACTACCTGTCCCTCATCGACCCGAGTGACCCGAACGATCCGATTCGTTTGCAGGCCCTGCCGGACGCGCGCGAGCTCGTGGTCGCCCCGGGGGAGCGGCTCGACCCCATCGGCGACCGCGCGCACAGCCCGACGCCACTGCTGGTGCACCGCTACCCTGACCGCGCGCTTCTCTTTCCGACGCTGCGCTGCCCCATGTTCTGTCGGTATTGCTTTCGCAAGGTTGCGCTCAACGAGGACGCACCGCGGCTGCGCGCGCTCATGCCAGACGCTCTGGCCTACCTGCGTGCTCACCCGGGCATCCGCGAGATCATCCTGAGCGGCGGGGACCCGCTGATGCTCGGGGACGACTTGCTCGCGTGGGTCCTCGATGCCGTGCGCTCTGTGGCGACCGTTCGTCGGGTGCGTGTGCACACGCGCATGCCCGTGACGTTGCCCATGCGCGTGGACGCGGCGCTCGCGCGCGCGCTCTCAGCGGCGCGGCCGCTGACACTCGTGACGCACTTCAACCACCCTCGAGAGCTCACGCCCCAGGCGCGGGCAGCCGTCGGCCATTTGGTTGACGCGGGGGTCGCGGTGAGCAACCAAGCGGTCCTGCTGCGGGGGGTGAATGACAGCGTCGAGACGCTCGCCGCGCTCTTCGAGGGGCTGCTGGAGTGGCAGGTGCGACCGTACTATCTGCACCACCTCGACCTCACGGTCGGGACGTCTCACTTTCGCGTCTCGCTCGACACCGGCCTCGCGCTCACCCGGGCGCTGCGCGGCACTACCTCGGGCCTCGCGAACCCCACATACGTACTCGAGATCCCCGGTGGCGGGGGCAAGGTCCCGATCGACAGCGCGTGGGTCGCGTCCGAAGGGGCCGGGGTCTGGCGATTGCGCGGCCCGATGGGGGGGAGCTGGCGCTACGTGGACCCTGCGGTGCACCCCGATGGACTGAACGGGCTCGCGCCCGGCGCTGTTCGGCTAGACACCGGCGACGGCGCGGCTGCTTGACCATGCTCGCCCCGCTCGTCTGCGGCGTCGCCGGGCTCGGCCTCGCGGCGACATGGGGAGGACTCGGTGTTTACGCGCGGGCGCGGCGGATCAGACTGCGGCGCGCATCGTTCGCCTTTGACGCGGCCTCTTCCGGCGATCCGGCCGGCCTGTACGAACCGTCGCTCGGAGCGCTGCGTCGCGCGGGCTTCAGGCGCGTGGGCGACGTCGTGTCGCTGCCGGCGCAGCAGCTCACCGAGACGCCGACGATGGACCCGCTGCTCACGCGTGACGACGGCGTGTGGGCCTGGGTGCACGCGCCGCTCTCTCTGAGCGCAGGCCGACCCGTCGCGGTGGACTTCGTGACGCTCCGAGACGATGGCACGCTGCAGCTCACGCTCGCCTTGGACTTGCCTGGGCGCCTGGACCCGCCGAATGCGCACGTAGTTTGCGCACCCCGCCTGAGCCTCGGTCGTCGGCTCGCTGCGCATGTCTTCGCGGTCGAGTCCAGCGCGTCACCCGCGCTGTGCTGCGCGCCTGAGACGCTCGTCGGGGCTGTCGAAGCCGCGCATCGGAGAGCGGTCGAGGCAGCACGCGCCGCGGGCGAACTCGACGACGACGAACGCACGCCGGGGCGGTCGCGTCTGTCGCGCCGGGCCGCACTTCGCCTTACGGGCCAGGTGCTCCGTGGGTTGCCCGCAGCGCTCCTTGGGCGGGACGCGGCTGTTCGGTTCGGACCGCCCGAGCCCCGGCCGAGCGCGCTGCCTGCGGAGCATGGGGCGCGAGTGCACCGAGAGCTCGAGGCGCTCGCAGGCGGGTCTAAGGCTCGCATGCGACTTCACACGCGCTGGCCCCGAGCCGAAGCCGCGGTCGCTGCAGGGCTCGCGCTGTGGGTGTGGCGCTCTTCGCCGGAGTGGGCGCTCGACCCGATGTGGTCGTATGGCGTCGCGCTCGCGCTGGTCGCTTCGGTACCCCGCAGGCTGAGGGTCGCGCGTGTCCTCGACATCGCGGAGCGCGCGCGCAAGCAGGGGGTGGACCCGCTCGTGACGGCCTATGCCGCCCTCTCACAGGCTGGGTTCCCCGCAGGGGGGACACGCGCCGGCTTCGCGCTCGCAGGCGAACTCGCTGCTCGCCTCGGCGGGTCAGGGCGCAGCAACGCTGCGCGGTAGGCAGGCGGCCTCGTAGCTGACGCGAACGAACTCGCGGTGGACCGGTCCAGCGTTGGCGGCCCATCGCACCTGGTTGCTCGGCGCATCGAATCGCCAGCGGTCGTCGACCTGGTCGCGGATCAGGACCCGCATGCCCTCTTCGAGCGCAGGCCGACTGAGCGTGAACCGCGCGCCGTCGTTCGGGCCCAAGTTCGGCGTCTCAAACGTGTCCGTCTGAGCGGCGTCGACCGTGCCCTCAGCGCGCAGCGTCGTGCGCGCGACCGGCGTGTTCATCGCGTCTGACTCCACCACGAGCGCGCAGGCCAGCGGGCCCGCGCGGTGGGGCTCGTGGCGAAAGCGCCACCGCGTCGACTCACGAGGGGCCAAGGGGACACACCCGGCGGCGAGGGCGGCGGCGTCGGGCGCGGACACGGGGACGAACGCCTCACAGTCTTCACCCTCGAGCCGCCAAGCCGTCACGCACAGGGGGACGAGGTTGGCGTTCGACGCCATGATATCCCGCTCTGCGCCGGCGCACTCGGGGGCTTGCGCCCGTCCGAAATCAACGTCGACAGGGGAGACCTCGATGAGCGCCTCTGTCCCGACGCCGAACACATTGACCGTGGCGCGGCGGTTCTCGGCGGCGCGCTCGTCGCGGTAGTCGAAGTGCAGCGCGGCTCGGTCGCCGGGGGAGACGACCGTGGGCGCGAACTCGACCTCGACCGTCGCCGACTCGCCTGCGCCCAGGGTGTCCATGGCGGG
>Ga0114968_10004183_pt1 | contig 10755 bp, 7 predicted proteins | sample M_130807_EF_Meta_FD_87020 | JGI IMG/M metagenome (GOLD analysis project Ga0114968, IMG submission 87020) | Freshwater microbial communities from Lake Montjoie, Canada to study carbon cycling - M_130807_EF_MetaG | ecosystem: Environmental > Aquatic > Freshwater > Lake | place: Lake Montjoie... | reverse complement strand
TTTCCGACTTCATTTGGCATTACACGTGTGTGCCAGGGGAGACGGAATTAGAGGATCGAAAGATCTTCGAGCCGAGATAGGGAAATTCCCTAACTCGACTAACGAAAGGAAACAAATGTCTACAAAGACAATGAAACAACGTATTGCAGTTGTTGCAGTGTCGGCATTAACAGCGGGATTATTCTCTGTTGTGTCAACACCTTCAGCAAATGCTGATAAAAACGTTGCGCCTGGAAATGCAACTCCAGCCGCTGTGAAAGATGTAATGAACGTTGGAACGACAACAAACACATCCGGATCAGCTGTAATTACTGCTGGGGATGGAGCCGCTTCATCTGTTGGTTTAGTTAACGTTTCAGATATTGTTGGCGGCTTACAACCAGGCACAACTCAAACAGCTGTTCTTCTAAGTACAGGAACACTTGTTGTTACCACACTTGGTTCAGCCACAGATGCTGACACAAACAGCACTGTTGCATATACAGTTGAAAATGGTGTGATCACCGGTATGACTAATGGTGATGGCTTTAACTCCGCAAGAACTGTGGGAGTTTGCCAAGATGTTGCAGCAGCATGCGTGGCTTCAATTACTCCAAACGCTGGTGCAACAACTATGACAGTGCGTATGTACAACGGCGCACAGGCTACTTACGCAAATGATGGATCAGCAACAGATGCAGAGGCAATTGCTGCAGCTATAGCTACTCCAACACTTGGTACTTTAAGAGGTCAACTGACTGTAACTATCGCAGCCTCTAGCACTGCTGGTACAATCGCAGCTACAAAGAGCGGTGTTTACTTTGTAAGCGCATACACAGCCTCTAGCACTGCTACATCAGATACAGCTGGATTAGGTTCAGCTTCTGCAGTTTCAAAGCAGTATGCTGCAGTTAGAATCAGAGATATATATTCAACTGCTGTAGCAGCTGGTGGCTTGTTCCAAGTTTCAGCTACAAATGGTGGACTAGTCGCAATTGCTGACTCGGTAGGTACTGCATCTACAGCCTTCTCAACTTCTGTTGCAGATGGTCAAGCATTTGCCGTAGCTAACCCAACAAATAATCCACTTTCAACCACAGTTACAGTTTCTTACAATGGAACTGTAATCGGAACCAAGACATTTGCGTTCTGGGGCGAAGTTGCTAAAGTAACTCTTTCAGAGCCTGTTATTGGCAAGCAAGGAGTAACAACTGGAAACACAGCTAAGCTGAGTTTGCAAGATGCTGCTGGTAATGCTATTTACAATGATTACTCAGGTGCATCTACATTCACTCCTGCTTCAGGTTTGATTTCATCTGCTGCTTCAGGAAGAACTACCACTTTGGATACGACACCAACAATCAACACATCTACTGGTGTAATAACTGGCGGTAAAGTTAAGTTCTCTTGCGGCACAACAACTACAAGTTCAACTGCCCAGGTTCAGTATGTAAATAACAGCGGTACCGTTATTACTTCTAACCTGCTGCCAATTACTTGTGCTGGAACTGCAGTTTCCTTCAAAGCATCTTATGACAAGGCTGTATATGCTCCAGGCGAAATTGCCAAGCTAACAGTTTCTTTCTTTGATGCAGCTGGAAGAGCAGCTCAAGCAATAGATAATCCAACTGCAACTGCTATCGTAGCCTCTACAAGTGGGCTAGGATCTGCTGTTGTTGCTCCTGCTGCTAATGAAACTATCACTAATGGAACAGTTTCATATCAATATCCAGTGGGCGTTAACGAAGGTTCTTTCGTTAACACAGTTGTAGCAGCTACAGTTAATACTGCAGCAACTGCTGCTAACTTAACAGCTACTGATGCAGTGACTGTATCACTTACAGTTAAAAACTCATCAGCAACTGTAACTAACGCTGAAGTTCTGAAGTCAATTGTTGCTTTAATAGCATCAATTAACAAGCAGATCCAAGCACTACAGAAGTTAATTCTAAAAAGATAAATAACTTCTAAATACTAACGGGGTGGCCTCCTTTCTAAAAAAGGGGGCCACCCTTTATATTTGGACCATGGTGCAGCTAGCAGTTAAGAATTTAAAATGAATCTGAAAAATCGAGTTCTACTACTAAGTTTAGGTTTATTTCTCGTAACAACTCTTGCAGATCCAATAAATCTTTATGATCCAATTAATATTCCAAAATTCTCAGCACTCACGATAATTAGTACACTAATAATTTACGACTTCATTTGGAATTTAAGAATATTTAATAAAAGAATAAATCATAAAATTGTTATATTGATCTTAATTTTTATTTGCTGGTTGTCGCTTACAACTTTAGTTTCTAAAATGAACCTAACTGATTCATTGTATGGGGTCTCTGGACGACATACTGGTTTAATTACCTACTCAGCACTTAGTATGTGCATGCTCTACGCTTTTTATATTTCAGGACCTAAATTAAATCTATCGATAATTATAGTATTACTTGGCACAGGTTATTTTTCAGCAATTTATGGCTTATTACAAATTGTCAATAAAGATCCATTTGATTGGATAAATCCGTATAGTAAAGTTTTTGGATTATTTGGTAATCCAAATTTTCATTCATCATTTATGGCGTTAAGCGCACTCGGTGCTGTAACAATTATTGTTTCAAAAACTAGTTCCAATTTAATTCAATTTTTATCTTGGATGTATGTTCCAATAGCAATAGTTAATATTTATTATTCGAAATCTTTGCAAGGCTTTTTGGGATTAGCAGCTGGGTTCAGTGTGATACTTTACTTTAAAATAATTCAAAGTAAATATCATAGATTTAAACCACTTTATATTTTATTCATAGTTCTTGGCGCTATTGCTGTTTGTCTTGATATATTTCAAAAAAGTCCTTGGAAGCCAAGGTTATACAAAGAATCTATCTCATTCCGAGGCGATTTTTGGAGAGCCGGATTAAATATTACAGAGGGCAATCCACTTTTCGGAGTAGGGATGGACGGGTATAGGGATACATACAGACAATACAGAGACGTTGTCGCAACAAACAGAAATTACAGCGTCATGGTTGACTCTGCCCATAACATCTTTCTAGATATTTCAAGTGGGGGTGGGATACCACTCGTATTAATTTATTTAAGCATTCAGGTTTTAGTAGTTATATCTTTTCTTAGGTTGGTTAAAAAAGTGCAAAACGATATGGTCATAAATGGAATTTTTGCTTGTTGGGCTGTTTATCAACTGCAATCTTTGATATCAATAAACCAAATTGGTATAGCGGTATGGGGATGGATTCTTGGAGGATCAATAATTGGCTATGAGATGCATGCACGTATCTCTGTTGATAAATCTACAGTATTAAGAAACTCATTAACTAAACCTAAAAATTACTTTGCTATTTTTACAAGCATGATAATAGGAATTAGTATAACTCTTCCGGTTTGGAAGGCTGATGCTGATTTTAGAAATGCATTTGCAAGCGGTAGCGTAAATAGAATTGTTGCGGTAGCAACAAAATGGCCACAAAGTGCAACAAAAATGAATTTAGCTTCTTCGGTACTACGTCAAAATGGGTATGAAACAGAAGCACTGAAGATTGCCAGAGAAACAGTTAAGATTAATCCCTATAATTTTGAGGCTTGGCAAGAATTATCGATGTTTACTTTAACGACTGAAGAAGAAAAGATTAAAATTGGAAAAACCTTGAAGCAGTTAGATCCACTTAATCCCACGCTTCCTTAAATTTTTCGAGCAGATACTAAAATATTTCCCAAATAAAGATCTATTGACATATCAGGCACTAATCTGAGCAGAAACCTTGGTACTCGTAAAATTTCAAACAACATAGAAATTATATTTTTAATACTGACTCTATTTTTAGTACGGAAAATCTTAATATCATAATAGCCAGCTTTTGACAGTAAAATCTCTATACTTCCATCATCAAATATTTGAGGGTGCTGTAGACAGTAAGGCGGCCATTTCTTTCGTAAAATTTTGGCTAGAAATGATTTCTGATTGTGAACAACAATAAAAGCTTTTCCTCCAGTTTTCATGGAATTACTAATTTTTAACAAATCGCTATATGGGTCCAATAAATGATCCAAAACATGCACAGCGATAAACAAATCATATTGGCCATTTAGGTCGGATTCATCCAAATAATTCACAATTTCAAAATCTTTTCCCTTCAAGATTCTTTCCAAGACTGGGCGCACTTCAAGATTTGGTTCAACGATGGTTCCTTTGTTTATAACAAATTTTGAAATTATTTGTTCAGTAACAAATCCAGAGTCCGCCCCAAGTTCAATAAGTGACTCTGAGCGGTCGTGGTTATCAACAATATAATCAGCATAACTCTTATGGGTTTCCTTAACGTTGCGCTCCTCATCAAAAACCAAATTAGGTGGCATATTTTTGTATAACTCAGCTAAGGCATCTTGGGAAAAATATTCATTGTTGTAACAAAGCTGACATTTTTTACACCTTAAATAGGGAAAGAAACTTTGATTTGCCCGCAAACCTACAAATAGATCACTTAATTCCTTGTCAGAAATATTTCGGGGATTTAAATTGCTTTCAACTATTACCTCCCCATCGGTTGTTGAACAGATAGGGCAGGGACGACTACTAATCATATTTTTTCAAATCACTAGAAATTTGCGCTCGAATTGCTAACTCGGTATTTTTGATTTGTTCTAAAATAGAAAGTGATCTGATTGAAAAAAAGTTGGTAAGTTCATTAAATTTAGTATCATTCGGGAAATAATTTGGATGAGCTGCAACAGTTTGCGTTTCAGAGTACTTTACTTTTATTTTTCCTAAATTAATTTCATTAAAATAATTAGCAATTTTTTCAGCTAGGATTTCTAAACTTACTAAAACTCCCCCAGAATCAAATATAATCCGATCGTTTTGAAGCGCTGATCTAATTAGTACTTCCATAAATATCTCAGCATCTACGTACCTTCGGTACACTTTCTCAGAGGATGATATGTATATATCCTCATTATTAATCCCCGCTTCAATAAATTGACCCAATGCATATATTTTGTAATTTTTCATGAACTTACCAGAAGCACCCCAGAGCCTACCTACGGCAACCTGTTTAACCTTGGAATTGATCAAAATTTCTTCTTCTTCCCATTTCAATTTCCCATACAAGTCTAACTCATTCATAGAAATATTTTTTTCAATTTTTTCAAGATATAGCGAAACAGCTCCACTTGAAACTGTAACTGCCCACAACAATTTTTGTTGGCTTAAAAAATTTTTCAGCCACCGAAGAATTTCATTATTCTCTGTTGAATAATTCTCTGTTCCTAAATCACCAATATAATTTCTGGTTTTAAATGCTGTGTGTATAAATCCTTGCACTTCAATATTTGATTCAGAAAAATCTTTATACGTAGCCTCTACAACGTTTGGATATTTAATATTACCTGTGACTTCTCTGGTTAATGCATAAATTTTCCAATCTGGAAACTTAGTTACTAAAACGTTTATTGCACTTGTACCCAACCATCCATTTGCACCAGATATAGCAACGGTAAGAGTCATTGTTAAAGGTATTTTAGATATCTAGAAATTTGAGAAGAATCTAGTTGTGGATCCATCATATGCAAAGGGTTTGATTCCATTGAGCCGGATATGTTAATTCTGCTTCCTATCTTAGGGAAGTAAAGTTGATCAGGATCTAGTTTAACAACAAATATTACAGGTTTATCCGAATTAAATAATTCGAAAAAAGTCGAGTCAAATAAGGTTGATGGGTTTAATTCGTAAAATGAGAATGAGTAGGATTCGGCAAGCTTCTTCCAACTTGGAAAGCCTAATCCAGTTAGCTCATCGCATCCAACATAATGGTTGTTGAAGTAAGTTTTTTGAGTAGTTCTAATAGAAGCGTATCCCTGATTATCGAAAATAAATATTTTCAAATTTAATTGATTAGCTTTTAATGTACCAAGTTCTTGCAAATTTTGTGCAAAACCCCCATCTCCTTCTAGCAAAATAGTTCTTTTTAGGGGATTTGCAAGAGCAGCACCAATGGCACCAGAAAGCCCAAAACCCATACTCGCTAATCCACTGCTGGTAATAATTTTTTGCCCAGATTTATGCAACATAACCTGCATGGTGCCCGTATAAACCCCTCCACTACTACAGGGAATAATTTGATCAGATGAGTCCAGTTTTGCAAACAGGTTAGCGAGAAAGGTGTGAAGTTCTACAAATTCTTGGCGAGCGATATTTCCTGGGTCGGGGTGAGATAAATCCTTTTTAATTTCAACTATAAAATCTTGCCACTCACTGAAATCAAACTTTGCCTCACTTGTATTTAGCTCTGAAATAAAATTTTTCAAAAAATCATTTGCATTTGCGAAGACTGTTAAATTCTTTTTAGGGAAAATTTTCTGTAGCTCTCGTTTATCACTTGAGATTTGAATAACTCTAGCCTTTGGAGCATATTCTTGCCAGTTATAACCTACTTGCCCTAACGAGAGTCGAGATCCAATTGCAATTATTAGATCCGCTTGTTGATTAATTAAATTTGCCCATCTTGAACCGTACCAATTTGGTCTTCCACAATAGTATTCATAATCAGAGCCAACTCGATCTATTCCATTAAATGTTGTCGCTAGCGGAATTCCAAGTTTTTTCAAAACTGATATATATCTTTCTGACTCATTCCTTTCTATTTCACCACCTAAAATTACAAGTGGGCGCTTAGAGTTTTTCAATTCATTTACTATCTTCTTTGTTTTGAGATCTGGCTTAAATCTTAGGGGCCTTGATGAAAAAACATACTTATTTAGATTTCTTCTTTCTTTTTGTCTAGGCATAGCAGAAATATCTATGCAAAATTCCAAAAATACAGGCCCTTTTCTTCCACTCTTTGTTAATTCAGTGAATCTATTTAGCTTGGCGAAAGAAATTGGCTTGTCAATTCGAAAAGATTTTTTAGTAATACTCCTACAAATTCCCACTCCATCAATTTCTTGAAATCCTATTTGCCGATATTTTCCTTTAGATAAATCTGAAACTTTTGCCTGCCCCCCAATTATTAGCAATTCTCGCCCATCAACCCATGCGCTAGCGATAGATGTGACAACATTCGTAAGAGCTGGACCGGCAGTGACTAAAACAAAGGCTTTTTCATTGCCTTCTGATATTTCATTAAAATAATCTGCAGCAATTGCAGCACCTATTTCATGTACGAATGGAACACATTTAAATCTATGGCTGGCAGACTCTAATAAATGCATAACATTTCCACCGCCTAAATAAAAGCAGTGGGTATAACCTAATTTTACAAGCCAATCGGTAAACTGGTCCGAGTATTTGTCACCGAAAATTCCTGTTGGATTATTTGTTCTCATATACTTCACTAACTATAAAGTTTGGTCGCTCTTTCACTTCTTCATATACCAAACCAATGTATTCACTTATAACCCCAAGCATGAGCGAAAGTAGACCAAACAAAAGCAATACAAGAGCAATTAAAGTGCCAAATCCAGCAAAAGGCACTCCTTTGATTATCCACAGTAAAGCAAGAACTGGTATCGAAAAAAATGAAATTGCTGACACAGTGAATCCAACAACCGTTATTAATCTTAAAGGTTTGTATGAATTTGCAAATATGCCCTTGAATGCCAAATCTAGCACTACAAATGTGTGGGCATTAGATTTTCCGGCAAATCTTGGTGGCCTCTCCATGTTAATTCCAACTGATTTAAATCCAACCCATCCGTATAAACCTCTAACAAATCGATTTCTTTCCTTCATTGTTTTTACAGTTTCGTATACTTTTCGATCGACAAGTCGAAAATCCGAAGCATTCTTAGGAATCTTGCCACTCGTTAACTTGAACGCTACTTTGTAAAAAATTTTTGAATTCATGGTGCGAATCAATCCAGTGCCTTTTCGCCTTGTAATTACACCATAAACATTTTCCCAACCCTCTTCCCATTTTCTTAGGAATAAAGGTATTAACTCAGGTGGATCTTGAAGGTCAGCTGTCATTAAAATACAAGCATCACCTTTTATAAACTCTAGGCCGGCAGTCAATCCACCATCCATTCTAAAGTTTCTAGATAGTCTTACTCCTTTAATGTTGCTATACGTGTCGCATACTCTTTTTAATATTTCCCAGGAACTATCTGTAGATCCATTTTCAACAATAACAACTTCAAAATCATATCTTGGCTCAGTACTGAAGACAGAAAGCAACCGGTTTGCAAGCTCTTGCAGGCAACCTTCTTCATTATAAGCTGGAATTATTACGCTTACTAGTTTTTTGCTCAAATCAACTCCTGACTGGTAGGGAAATAGTAGTACTAAATCTCGAACAATCAAGAGAAAATACATTAACTCCAGTAATTATTACATAGACTTAAGTCATGAAAACTCTTGTCACTGGGGGATCTGGGTTTATCGGATCACATCTTGTAGAGATTTTATCTTCAAAGAATGAAGAAGTGTTAGTATTGGATACTAATTCAGATTCAAATACCAAAATAGGCAACTTACTAAATGGCGCCAAAAATGTAAAAATTGTTACAGGGTCAATATTAGATGAAATGTTAATTAAACGTTTAATCCAAGACGTTTCATCATGTTTCCATTTAGCCGCCGCTCTCGGAGTTGAGAGAATTAACAATGATCCAATGGGATCCCTTGAGGTAAACCTTCAAGGCTGTGAAGTAGTTTTAAATGCAGCAGCAAATGCAGGGGTTAGAACCTTACTTGCTTCGAGTTCAGAGATTTACGGAAAAAACCCAAACATGCCATTAAGTGAAGATTCAGATCGAGTTTTAGGTTCTCCACAAATTGCAAGATGGAGTTATTCAGAGGCAAAGGCATTAGATGAATTATACGCTTTTGAGTTACACAAAAAAGAATCTTTTCCAGTCACAATTGCTAGATTTTTTAATACCGTAGGCCCTCGCCAAAGCGGTAGTTATGGAATGGTTTTACCTAGATTTGTTAAAGCAGCACTGGCTAATCAGCCACTAATTGTCTATGGGGATGGCACACAAAGTAGATCCTTTTGCTCAGTCACAGATGTTATTGGTGCTATCGAAACATTAATGGGTTCAAAAGAAACAATTGGCCAGGCCTTTAATATCGGGTCACCTTTTGAAATTACTATAAATGAGTTAGCTAACAAAGTTATTAACTTAACAAACTCTAAGTCGCAAATAACATATAAGCCACTGACTGAAGTTTATGGAGAAAATTTTGAAGAACCGCAAAGGCGGGTACCAGATATATCGAAAATCAATCGGGCGGTAGGTTGGCAGCCAAAGAAAAGCCTTGATGAGGTAATTCTTGAAGTAGCCGATCACATTAGAGCGAATGAAATCTAATTTAATTCAGTACGCACTGCTACTTTTTGCAGTAGCAATATTTGCTTTTGTAGCCACTCCGATATTTCGCAAAATCGCCGTTAGGTTTAAGTTACTAGATTATCCAGGGGGCAGAAAGCTTCAATCCTCACCTGTTGCCTACCTTGGCGGCCTAGCTATTGCCACCCCAATAACTCTTGGATCGTTACTTGTTCTATTCTCTTCGATATCAAGTGAATTGCAACAGCAATTTTATTTAGGTCTAATTATTCCAGCGCTAGCGATTGCTTTTGTTGGTCTATTAGATGACCTATACCAACTCCCGCCATGGCCTAGATTTATTACCCAAAGCGTTGTTGGCATATTTACCTCAATAATGCTTTATATATCTAGTGGAGGAGTTAAGTTATTTGATAACTCATTACTAAATGGAGTAGCAACAACACTATGGGTTGTAACAATAATTAATGCTATTAATTTTATGGATAATATGGATGGGCTTGCTACTAGTTTGAGTTTAGTAATTTCAATTTCACTATTTGTATTGAGCTATATAAACGGGCAATACCTGGTAGCTGCTCTTTGCATTGCTATCTTTGCAGCCTGTATTGGGTTTTTGTTTTGGAATAAAAGGCCTGCATCGATTTATTTAGGAGATGCTGGAGCCTTGTATTTAGGGTTTTTACTCGCTGCCACCTCAATTAGAATTGATGTTAACTCTCAATCAGAGTTAGTAAGAGTGTTAGTACCAATACTTATTTTCGCAATTCCAGTAGTTGATATAACACAGGTTGTAATTACTAGAATGATTAAAGGAAAATCCCCATTTGAAGGTGGGCGAGATCATCTTTCCCATCTACTTCTAAATCGGGGCTTAAGCATTGGCAATGTTTTAGCTATTTTAACAACCTCATCCGCACTCCTTGCTCTCTGCGGAGTTTATTTAGCTGTTGGTAATTAAATGAAGCCAAGATTATTAATTACCGGTGGCGCTGGTTATATAGGTTCGGTGCTCACCGCATACTTTATAGATAATGGTCATGAAGTAGTTATCTTGGATGATCTAACGACCGGTAGTGCAATAGATGGCAGAGCAACATTTATAAATGGAAGTATTTTAGAAAAGCCAAAACTACTCAATGCCTTGAGTAAGGTTGATGTAGTTATCCATTGCGCTGCAAAATCACTAGTTGAAGAGTCTGTTTCAAAGCCAGAGGAGTATTCACAGGTTAATACCGCTGGCACACATCTATTGCTTGAAGCGATGATAGAAAGTGAAGTTGATAAAATAATATTCTCCTCAACCGCTGCCGTTTATGGAGATAGCAGCGTGCAGCCAATATCAGAAAACGCAGATATTAACCCGATAAACCCATACGGACAGAGCAAGTTTGCGGCTGAGCAAGTAATTTCAGAGTTTGCTAACAAGGGGATCTCTGCAATTACTTTCAGGTATTTTAATGTTTCTGGCAGTTATAA
>Ga0114968_10004179_pt1 | contig 10760 bp, 8 predicted proteins | sample M_130807_EF_Meta_FD_87020 | JGI IMG/M metagenome (GOLD analysis project Ga0114968, IMG submission 87020) | Freshwater microbial communities from Lake Montjoie, Canada to study carbon cycling - M_130807_EF_MetaG | ecosystem: Environmental > Aquatic > Freshwater > Lake | place: Lake Montjoie... | reverse complement strand
CGCCGCCACGCCAGGGTCTTGTTGTGGTTGTCCTCATTGACATGAACGGGCGGACAATCAAACCACCTTGAATCGCGCATCAACGCCAGCATCGCACCGTCGAAGTCGCCCAGACCCTTGTAGCGCAATTCCTCCTGATCCCGGAGACTCCACAATCGCCGCGCGTGATCATAGGACCAACCATTGCCCGCTCGGGGAAAATCAATCCATTCGGGATGGCCGAATTCATTGCCCATGAAATTCAGATAGCCATGGCCTGCGGCCCCAAGGGTGGTAAGCCGCGCCATTTTGTGTATCGCCACCGCCCGATCCGCGCGCAGGTCCTGTGAACCGGCGTGCATCGAATGATAGATGGCATCCCCCGCCAGCGCGAACAACAGCGACTTCCCGCCAACCATCGCCTGATCGTGACTTTCCACGTACGATACGATGCGTTCGTCCTCCCGGCGGTTGGTCAGCTCACTCCAGATCCACCCCATGTTCCAATCCTCATCGCGAATGTCCTCGGCGAGCTTGAACCACATGTCGGGCACACCCATCGCCAGGCGATAGTGAAATCCACATCCACCTTGCTCGCGGGGCGCACACAAGCCGGGCATGCCGCTGACATCCTCGGCAATGGCGATGGCCGATGGCTTGAATTCGTCGATCAGCGATGTCGCCAAAGTGAGGTAATCCACGGCATCCTCGTCGGTGCGACCGTGGAAATAATCGTCGTAGCTGCCAAAACCTGCTCCAAAACCGTGGTCGTGGTAGAGCATCGAGGTTACACCGTCAAATCGGAAGCCGTCGAATTGAAATTCCTCCAGCCAGTAGCGGATGTTCGACAACAAAAACGACCTGACCTGGGGTTTGGAGTAATCGAAGCACCGTGAATCCCAAGCGTTGTGGAACCCTCGCGCGCCGTCGTGAAAAAACTGATAGATGCTGCCATCGTAACAGGAAATCCCCTCGACCTCGTTGCGCACGGCATGGGAATGAACAAGGTCCATGATCACCCGCAGGCCCATGCCGTGGGCGGCATCGACCAATGCCTTCAGTTCACCCGCCGTGCCGAATCGCGATGACGGCGCGAAAAATGAGCCCACATGATAGCCGAACGATCCATAGTAGGGATGCTCTTGTACCGCCATGAGCTGCACCGTGTTGTAGCCCGCGCCGACAATGCGCGGCAGCATGTGCTCACGGAATTCATCCCAAGTGGAAATTCGTCCGAGTTCCGACGACATCCCGACGTGGGCTTCATAAATCATCGGCGGCGCCTTCCCCACGGGAACTTGGTGTTGCCAGACAAACGCGGGCTCATCCCAAACCTGTGCGGAAAACAATCCGGACTTTGCATCCTGGACAATGCGCCGACCCCAGGCTGGCAGTCGGTCGCCCTGACCGCCATGCCAATGCATCCGCACGCGGTAATGATCGCCTTGTTTCAACCAACCGGCGGGCAAGACCAGTTCCCAGCAGCCGTAGCCCGTGGAACTGGCAAAATATTCCGCCCGTTCGTTCCATGAGGAAAAATCCCCCACCAGAGCAAGGGCGGTGGCGTTCGGCGCCCAGTCCCGATAAACCCAGGAGCCATCGGCATTGCGATGAAGCCCGAAATACTTGTGCCCCTGCGAATAATCGGACAACGAGGCTCCCAGTGTCGCACGGATGTTTTCACTGCGCTGCCTGCGTTGCTCGAAAACATGGCGCCATGGCGCGAGCCAGGTGTCTTCAGCAAAGTTTTTCAAAGGAGCACCAGCAAGCATGGCAGGTGCAACATAACAGTCGTGATCCCCTTGAACAGTGAAAACTCGCGCCACGCATGATCGATCTTTTGCTGGCACATTCCCAAGCGGGTGATACCGTCGCAGCATCATGCTGCTCATCGCTGAAATCATCGGAGTGGTCGTCGTGCTGTTCCACGTCGCCGGCGTGGCGCACGCCCTGCATGCCTTGATGAAAACGCGCACCTCGCAAGGTTCGATCGCGTGGATCATGTCATTGATCACCATCCCGTTCATCGCCGTGCCGCTCTACTGGTTTCTCGGTCGCGACCGCTTCACCGGATACGTGCGGGCGAGACGGGCCCACGACGAGCGCCTTCGACAGAAAGCCGCCGACCTATACGCCGTGATCCAGCGGTTCGTAGTCAAGGAAACGGACCCGTTCATGGCGACTGCGGTGTCTCTCGCCGGCATGCCGTTGTTGCGGGGCAACCGGCTCGACCTGTTTGATGAGGGCCGCGCCACTTTCGATGCCCTGTTCCACTCGATCGAGTCGGCCAAGTCCTATGTGCTGGTGAATTATTACATCATGAAGCACGATGCCATCGGAGATGCCCTGCAGCAGATCCTCGTTCGCAAGGCGCGCGAAGGGGTGAAGGTCATGCTGTTGTTCGATGAAATGGGCTCCAACAAGTTGCCGCGGACCTTTCTCCGCGAGATGAGCGATGCCGGGGTTGTTTTCCATTCCTTCGGCATCAATCGATTCTGGTGGTCGCGCCTGCAATACAATTTCCGCAATCACCGGAAAATCGTGGTGGTCGACGGCAGAGAGGCCTACATCGGCGGGCTGAACGTGGCCGATGAATACCTCGGCTGGCACCCGCAGCTCGGCTATTGGCGCGACACCCACATGCGCATGACCGGTCCCGCCGTTCTCGCCGTGCAACTGGTGTTTTTCGAGGACTGGTTCTGGGCCTGTGGCGACGTTCCAGCTGCGGTTCCTGACACAACCGAGCAGGCGGAGGATCAGGAGTTGCTGATCCTCCCGACCGGTCCCGCCGACCCGATGGACTCCTGGCAACTTTTCATTGTCGCCGCCTGCAATCATGCAAAGGAAAAACTGTGGATCGCCTCGCCGTATTTCGTGCCCGACAGCGGAGTCACCTCTGCTCTCCAGGCTGCGGCACTGCGCGGGGTCGATGTGCGACTGCTGATCCCGGACAAATCCGACAGCCGCCTCGTCGGTTGGGCCGCTTATTCCTATTACGAGCTGATTCTCGCGGCCGGCGTGAAAATCCATCGCTACAAAAAGGGATTCCTCCATCAAAAAGTGGTGCTCAGCGACGATTATGTCTCCGTGGGCACCGGCAACCTCGACAACCGTTCGTTTCGTTTGAATTTCGAAATCACCGGGATCACCGCCGACCCGGAATTTTCCCGGCAGGTTCATGAAATGTTGGAAAGGGATTTCGCACAATCCGAGCCGAGTTTGCTCAGTGACTACACCGACAAGCCCTGGCTTTTCAAATGCGCGTGTCGCGCCGCAAGATTGTTCTCACCGATCTTGTGAGTTTTGTGATTCACGTTCCCCTGGTGTTCCCGTAGAGATCGATGTGCAGGCGTGGAGTGTAGCGGAAACCGTGGGTTTTGCAGAGATCGGCGACCCGCAATGCAGAGTCGCGCAGGTTTTGCGCGTCAACGCCCTCGGGCATCAGCAGGATTTTGTGCGCGGGAACTTCTATGCGGTTGTTTTCCAGCGAGCGAATGATCTCGTTCACATCGTCGCTGTCGTTGACCACGAATTTCAATTGATAGTCGCCGTGTTCGATCCACGCGCGGATCACCTCCGGTTGCCAGCGGGTTTTTTCATGCCGCTCCGACCAAGGGCCGGCAATCTCCACACCGGGAGTGGAGTGAGCGAGTTTCGGGCTGAGCGATGCGAGGTCGCAGGAAATTCCACCGGGCATGACTGTCGCCGCGGTTTCGATGGTGATGTGCTTGCCGAGACCGTGAAGTTCCGCAGCAAGAGTGTGGATCTCTTTTGCGATCATCGGTTCACCCCCCGTGAGAACGACATGACTTGCCGGGAAATGCGAAATTTTTTCGATGAGCTGTCCGACCGACATTTCTTCGCCCGTGGGATTCCAGGAGGCATAAGGAGTATCGCACCAAACACAGCGCAGGTTGCAGCCGGAGGTGCGGATGAAAATGCTCGGCACACCCGCCAGTGATCCTTCGCCTTGGATCGAATGAAAGATTTCCGAAATCAACATGGCGGTGCGGGCAATGCCGGGGTTTCCAAGTATTCGGTGGGATCGGCAAGTCCCGCAAGCAAAAATGCCTCGCGGCGTTCGACGCAGGTGCCGCAGCTGCCGCAGTGGATCAGACCTCCCTTGTAACAGGACCACGTTTTCCGGAAGTCCACACCCAACTCGCTGCCCCGCGCGGCGATGGCGGCCTTGTCCATGTGAATGAACGGTCGCTCGATCCTCACCCGCGCGTAGGTCCCTTCCTCTACGGCCTGCGCCATGCCCTGCATGAACGATTCCCGGCAGTCGGGATAAATCGCGTGATCGCCGGCATGGGCGGCGATGACCAGACGACCCGCGCCTTCGTTTTCCGCGATCCCGGCGGCGATGGCAAGCATGATGCCATTGCGAAAGGGCACGACGGTCTGTTTCATGCTGGCCTCCGCATAATGGCCGTCGGGAATCGCATCGCCTCCCTGCAACAAGCTGCTTTGGAAAAGCCGGGTGAAAAAATCCAGGTGAACCAGCTCGTGGGGAATGCCCAGCTCCTGGCAATGCCAGCGTGCGAATTCCAGTTCGCGATGGTTGTGTTTCGAACCGTAATCAAAACTCACCGCCATGCCGACAACTCCCCCGGTCCGCGCGTGGTAGAGAGCGGTGACGGAGTCCATCCCGCCGCTGAGGAGAACGATGGCTGCGGGTGGATTCATGAATCAAAGAATGACGCCCGGACTGTAGGTCACGGCCTGCGGATATTTTACCTCTAACAATTTCACCCGCGCGGAAAACGAATCGACCTGTTCTCCAGCGGCGCCGGTTTCATGGCGGCCGTTTTCCATGATCGATGCGAGCGCTTCCCTCGACAGGCCGATGCGGGAATCGGCGGCGAGGCGATCGAGCAAATTGTTGTGATCGATCGCACCCTTGCGCAAATCCCTCACGGTGGCCAGCGCGTGTTCCTTGATCGCCTTGTGCGCGGTTTCCCTGCCAACTCCCGCTTTGACGGCCTCCATCATCACCGTGGTGGTCATCAGGAACGGCAGGTAGTGTTCGGTTTCCGCCGCGATCATTTCCGGATAGATTTCCATCTGGTCGAGAATTGTTAGAAATGTTTCGAACAAGCCGTCGAGCGCGAAAAATGAATCAGGCAGCATGACACGTCGCACCACCGAGCAGGAGACATCGCCCTCGTTCCACTGGTCGCCGGCGAGGCCCGCCGCCATCGCCAGGTAGCCCTTGAGGATCACATGGAAGCCGTTCACGCGTTCGCAGGAGCGCGAATTCATCTTGTGCGGCATCGCGCTCGAACCTGTTTGGCCGGGCGCGAATCCCTCGCTCGCCGTCTCATGTCCCGCCATCAGCCGCAGGGTTTTGCAGAACGACGATGGCGCGGAAGCAAGGTCGGTGAGCGTGGCGACGATGCGGAAATCCAGCGAGCGCGGATAGACCTGTCCGACGTTCGTCCACACCCCGGTCATGCCGAGATGGGAGGTGATGGAATCTTCCAGCGCGGCCACTTTTTTCGCGTCGCCATCGAACAGCGACAGTTGATCCATCTGCGTGCCGACCGCGCCTTTCAAGCCGCGAACGTGGTATCCGGCGATGGTCGATTCCAGTTGCAGGTAGCTGTGCAGGAATTCCTCGCCGAACATCGCGATGCGCTTGCCCATGGTGCTCGGTTGCGCCGCGACATTGTGCGTCCGTGCGGTGAGGATGATGTGCCGGTTTTCCTCCGCATGCCTGCGGAGCCGATGCAGGGTGGCGATGCATTTCTCGCGAATCATCAGCAATGATTTGAAGACCTGCAATTGCTCCACGTTTTCCGTTAGATCCCGCGAGGTCATGCCCTTGTGCACGTGTTCGTGACCGGCGAGATGGTTGAATTCTTCGATGCGGGCCTTCACATCATGGCGGGTGATGCGTTCGCGCTGCATGATCGATGCCACATCGATCCGGTATTTCACACTTTCATAGGCGGCAATCGCCTCGGCGGGAATCCTCAGGCCGAGTTCATTTTGTGCCTTCATCACCGCAATCCAGAACTCGCGTTCCAGGAGAATCCGCCCTTCCGCCGACCATATCGCCTGCATGCCCTCGGAGGCGTATCGTTCCGCTAGTACATTCGCAATCACAGGTTTTGTTATCGCATTCACTACGATTTCGCAACGCAATTTCCTGCTTGGGGAAAATCCCCAGATGCCGGCGACGAGGACCGTGAATTCCGAGGACCGACGGATTCTGAAAAAAAGAATTGCCAGCAAAGCCCGGATCGTTGTAATTTCACCCCCGCTACGAAATAGCCGCGCGGTTAGCTCAGTGGTAGAGCACCACCTCGACACGGTGGGGGTCGCAGGTTCGAGACCTGCACCGCGCACCATTTTCCTCCTATTCTCATGTCATCGCCCGCAGAGTTTCACTCTCTATTGCGTTTGCTCGATGATGACACGCCACAGGTCAGGCAGATCGTCAGTGACAAACTGCGTGCCTACGGCGGCGATGTGAGCGAAGCGCTCGCCGAATACCCGCACCCGCTGACGGATTCGGAAATCGGCCTGCTTTCCGGGCTGCTCAAACCCTCGCGCCGGGCCTCGCTGCTGAACGACTGGGAAGTCCCTTTCCACGGCTGGCGGGCGATGGAGGATGACTGGGACATGCTCGAAGCCTGTCTGCGCCTGATCTCGGATTTCCTCCACGACGGCATCACCCTGCGTCCGCCGCTGCCCGACTTTCTCGATCTTCTCGCCGACGAGGCCGCGCTGGCCGCAGAGGAAACTGGTATCGAGGGATTGCGCATTTACCTTTTCGAGAGCGGCCGTTTTCGCGGCAATCACGAAAATTACAACGATCCCCTTAACTCCGATCTCGCATGGTCGATCAAACATGGCAAATCCAATCCGATCGGACTGGCGACCATTTTTCTGCTGGTTGCAAAACGCCTGGACCTCGAAGCCGAAGGAGTGAACTTCCCCGGACACTTTCTCTGCCGCATTGAAAACGGCGGCCAGCAACTTCTGGTGGACTGCTACAACGGCGGCATGCTTCACGATCTCAACGAAATCCTCAGCCGCAAGGATGTCATCGAGGGCGCGATGGCCAGCGCACTGACCTCTTCGGCCACCCCGGGGGAAATCCTCATCCGTACACTGCGCAATCTGGAAATCTCGCTGCAGCGAAACAATGAACAAGAGGACGCGGAACTGATTCACCGGCTGGTGGAATCGTTGAAGCCCTGAGTCACGATCGCGAAACTCATCCAGGTCGCCATGCCAAAAGTCAGGCAAAGGTTTTTATTGCTAAATGCGGTTTTTCTGCTACCTATTCCCCTCCGAACACGCCCTAACAAGCAGCAAACAAACCAAGAACCTATTTACGATCATGCGCTTTGGATTAAACACTTTTCTGTATGTTTCCCCTTTCGTCACCGACAGCGTGAAGCTCTTCCCCAAATTCAAGAAATGGGGGTTCGATACGTTGGAATTGCCGATCGAAGACCCATCACACATCGACGCTGCGGCCGTCCGTAAAGCAGCCGACAAAGCCGGCATCGCGATTGGCACATTGTGCGCCGCCATGGGACCGGGACGCGATTTCCGCGGCACGGCGGCGGAACAGAAAAACGCCACGGCCTACATCAAGGCATTGATCGACCAGGCCGTGATCCTCGGCGCCCATTCGGTCATCGGCCCGATTTATTCGGTCGTCGGCCTGATCGGTGCGCACAGCGACGAGACCAAGAAAAAGCATTTCGATCTGGTCGTGAAAAATCTCAAGCCGCTGGCCAAGTATGCGGAAGCAAAAGGCATCGTTCTCGCCATCGAGCCGCTCAACCGTTTTGAAACCGACTTCCTCAACACCTGCGACCAGGGCTTGAAGCTGGTGAAGGCCATTGATTCCAAGGCCGTGAAACTTCTCCTCGATACCTTCCACATGAACATCGAGGAAAAAGACCAGGCCGCCGCCATCCTGAAGGCCGGTTCCCTGCTCGGTCACTTCCACGCCTGCGGCTGCGACCGCGGCACGCCCGGTGGCGATCACATCGACTGGAAACCCATCGTCAAGGCGCTGCGGAAAATTGATTACAAGGGTGATGTCGTGATCGAATCCTTCACCACCGATGTCAAGGTGATCGCCCGTGCTGCGGCAATCTGGCGCAAAATGGAGCCCAATCGCGACGACATCGCCGTCAATGGCCTGGCCAACTTGAAGAAGTTTTTCAAGAAGAAGAAATAAGCCATTGTTGCCTTGAAACGGCACGGCTTGCCGACCAAAAACAAGGAGATCGCGAAGTGTCCCACGAAAGCACCGGTCTTCAATGTGGCGAATTTTCATGCGTTCTTCATCAAGAACACACAATCGTGTGTTGAAATTTCCGGGATTCTGAGCGCGCGCCAGTCGCGGCCTCGGACAGGGATTTCCTTCAACAATCGATTCGATGAAGACACCAGCTAAAACGAAAACCGGGAGGGCAGGAGCCGGGCAAAAAAAATTCCCCGCAGGCTCAACCGCGATGCCATTCCACGTGCGGATCATTGGCGCCATCTGTCATTCGCATGTGGTTCCGGCGAAATCTGCGCGAAAGAATGCAACCGGATACGACCTGTTCCGCGATTGGCGCGATGAGCTTCTCTCCTGACCAGCCCGGTTCAAGAACGCGCTTTTCTTTTTTACCTGCAAACGTATCGTTGCCGCATGACGCGTGAGGAAATCAGTTCCCTGTTCGAAGAAATCGCATTGTTGCTGGAGATGAAGGGCGAGAACCCTTTCAAGGTGCGGGCTTATCGCAGCGGTGCCGAAACCGTGCGCTCGTATCCCGATGACATCCTGCGAATGGCGCGCGACAACCAGTTGTCGGGCATCAAGGGACTCGGCGAGGCGCTGCGCGACAAACTTCACGAACTCGCCACCACCGGACGACTGGAATATTACGAAAAACTGCGCGCGGAATTTCCGGCCACATTGTTCGAGCTGTTCGAACTGCAGGGTCTCGGTGCCAAGAAAATCATGCTGCTGCATCGCGAACTGGGGATATCATCGATCGCCGAACTCAAGCAGGCCTGCCTCGATGGTCGAATCGCCGGACAGCCGGGGTTTGGCGAGAAATCCCAGCACAACATTCTCGAGTCAATCGAACACCGGGAGAAAAACGCGGGGCGCTTCCTGCTGGGCAGTGTTGCGATGGTTGTGGATCGACTGCTGGATTTGCTGCGGGATCATCCGGAGTCCCTGCGCGTGGCGGCCTGCGGTTCCTATCGACGCGGCAGGGAGACAATCGGCGACATCGACCTGCTGGTGGCGACACCTCATCCTGCTGTTTTAACGGAATATTTCTCCACACTTCCCGGGGTGAACAAAATTCTCGTTCACGGTGAAACGAAAATCTCGGTCCTGTTGGACGAAGGCATGCAATGCGATCTGCGCGCGGTGGCCAACGCGCAGTTTCCTTTTGCACTGCAGTATTTCACCGGCTCCAAGGAGCACAACGTCGCGCTTCGACAACTGGCCAACGATAAGGGTTGGTCGCTCAATGAATACGCCTTCACCGCGACCCGCTACGATGCCGAAGCGATTCCCGCAATCAACGAGGAAGCGGACATCTATCAGGCGCTCGGACTGCAATGCATTCCGCCGGAAATGCGCGAAAACCTCGGCGAGATCGAGGCGGCGCGCGACAACAAACTGCCGCGGTTGATCGAGATCGGCAATCTGCGCGGGACGTTTCACAATCACACCACCGAGTCCGACGGCCGAAACACGCTCGAGGAAATGGTCGAGGCTGCGCAAGACCTGGGGCTGCAATACCTTGGAATCGCCGATCATTCGAAGTCATCGTTTCAGGCGAACGGTTTGGATGAAGAACGCTTGCTGCGGCAGGTGGAAAAAATCCGCACGCTGAACGGCGAACTCGAAGGATTCCGCATATTCGCAGGGTCGGAGGTCGACATTCTCAAGGACGGTGCGCTGGATTTCAGCGACGATGTGTTGTCGCAACTCGACTACTGTGTGGCATCGGTGCACAACGTGATGAACCTTGATGAAGATACGATGACCCGGCGCATCATCCGGGCGATGGAAAATCCACACGTCACCATGCTCGGGCACATGACCGGGCGATTGCTGCTCAAACGCGATGCCTACGCGGTGAATCACGCCAAAATCATCGATGCTGCCGCAGAGACGCGGACGATCATCGAACTGAATTGCAGCCCGAAACGCCTCGATATGGACTGGCGCTGGTGGCATCGGGCCCGCGACAAAGGCGTGCTGTGTTCGATCAATCCCGACGCGCATTCGACCGCGCAACTGCAATATTTGCATTACGGCATTCTTCAAGCCCGCAAAGGCTGGCTGCGCAAGGAGGATGTGGCGAACACTTTGTCGTTAGAAACAATAACCGAGTTTCTGGCGAAGCCAAAAGCACAGCGTTGACCGCAAAAAAACGCCAAAAATGAAGCGGCAAAAAAAGTCGAGAATCACTCTTGGTTCGTTTTGCCACTACCGAACCTATCAAGAAAAAATTATCTAACAGGTAAATAACAAGAATCAGGGCCTGACCGCACTCGGGTTGCGTTGGGTTGATGAGCGGCCGTCCCCCACCGGAACGCTCGGAGATCGTTACTGCCTTGCTTGATTATGCGGGTCGGTGCTGAAGTCGTTCACGTCAAGGCGATCTGTGCATCTGCTGGTTTATCTCGTCCTGGCATTCGCTTCCCACAGATCCTTGGGGTCCAAAACTTTCCTGGCTCCTTCGCCATTCAGCCAGGCTTTTGCATCCGCATCGCCACGCAACTGTGCATCCCAGAAT
>Ga0114968_10004178_pt1 | contig 10761 bp, 10 predicted proteins | sample M_130807_EF_Meta_FD_87020 | JGI IMG/M metagenome (GOLD analysis project Ga0114968, IMG submission 87020) | Freshwater microbial communities from Lake Montjoie, Canada to study carbon cycling - M_130807_EF_MetaG | ecosystem: Environmental > Aquatic > Freshwater > Lake | place: Lake Montjoie... | reverse complement strand
TGATCGGCAAAAACATGAGAACGGCAATGCAGACGGGAGCAGCCAATCCGCAGCGCGGCCTAAATCGATTCCAGCTCATCTGCGGCCCGGGGGAGCCGGTAACGAAGTCAGCGGACCCGCTTTAGAAAAGGAATCAGTTCATCGACCCCGAAGTCGGCAAGAACTTCACCGTTCCAGTCGAGGGTGGGTGCCTTGCTCTGGCCGGAAAGGTTGATCATTTCCTGCATGGCTTCGCTGTTGCCGCTGACGATCACTTGTCGATAGAGAATTTTTTCGCGATTGAGGTAGGCGGTTACTTCGGCGCACCAAGGGCAACCGTTTTTCACGTAAAGGATGGGCTCGTTCATGATGATTGATGGGTAGGATGAATTACGGCTGATTGGCGACAACGCGAAGAAAACAGCGGCCGGTTGTCGAGCGCAACAATACCGAAACCGGACCGCTGCGTCCCGGAGGGATGGGATTGACTCCCAGACTCACATCGGCGGGATCGACAGCGGACCATCCACTGTTGGGAGATGTGGTGGATTTTTCTAGCAGCAGATGGGCTCTGCTGCAGGAGGCGGTGATGGTCACCTGCAGTTTGTTGAAGGTCGCATCGCTCACCAATGTTAAATCGCCGGCTCCTGTGAATCCAAAGGCCGAGGAACACAGGGTCGCAACGAGCGGCAGGAGTTTGGTGATCATGTGTGGGGCGGTCGGTTAGCCTCGTTATGTGAAACGCACGGCGTGCTTTTTTGACAATTTCAAGACATCGCCTGCCACAGGAGCCACGGATGCGGCGGGATCTGTTAGTTTTTCACCATTGAGCTGAACCGATCCGGTGGTGATGAACTGCTTGCGCAATTCGCTGTTCGACTTTTCCATTGAAAAGCAAGTGAGAAAGGCATGGGCGCTGAGGGATAAAACCGTTAGATCGGCGGGGAGACCGGCGAGGGGGATTTCCGGCAGCTCGGCATCGGCGAGGTTTTTTTTCGAAAAACGCAGTTGCCAATCCTCGCGGGCGGCGAACGCCAGGGTTTCATCGTGGTAACGGGCCGTGAGCTTCTGAGCCAGCAGTTTTTTCGCATCCATCGGATGCGTGCCGGTGTCGCGCGACTCACCAAGCAGCAGTTGATAGTAACGGTCCATCAGCTCGTCGGATATGCTCATCAGTTTGCCGAACATTTCCTGTGGTGCGTCGTTCACGCCGACGTAGTTGTTGTAGGACTTCGACATTTTTTTCGCGCCGTCGAGTCCTTCGAGCAAGGGCATGAGCAGGACAACCTGTTGGGCCTGGCCTTCTTCCTTCTGCAGGTCGCGGCCGACGAGAATGTTGAACAACTGGTCAGTGCCGCCGATTTCCACATCGCTGCGCACCATCACCGAGTCCCAGCCTTGCATGATCGGATACTGGATTTCGTGGAGCCGCACTTCCTGTGCGGAGTCCAGTCGGTTGCGGAAATCCTCGCGCTGCAGCATCTGCTGGAGTGTGACGCGACCATTGAGTTTCAGCACCTCCTCGTAGGTCATCGCGCGGAACCACTCGCCGTTGTATACGACTTCGGTTTTGTCGCGGTCGAGGATTTTGAATGCCTGGCTGGTGTAGGTTTCGGCATTGAACAAGACGTCCTCGCGGGTCAGCGGAGGCCGGGTGGCGGATCGTCCGGTCGGGTCGCCGATCATCGCGGTGAAATCGCCGATGATCAGTACGGCCTGGTGGCCGAGTTGCTGGAACTGGCGCAGTTTTTCCAGGGCCACGGTGTGACCGAAATGAATGTCGGGCGCCGTGGGGTCGACGCCGAGTTTGACCCGAAGAGGCCGGCCGAGGGCGAGTTTGTCCGCGAGTTCTTTTTCCGAGAGAATCTTGGCCGTGCCAGATCGGAGGATTTCCAGTTGTTCAGAAGGCGTGAGAGGCATCGGCGGTATGCTACGGGTGGATCGATCCGCTGGCAAGACGCAAGTCAGCCTGGTGCCGCAATCCCCGGACTGCGCGGGGTTGATCGGCTGTCTTGTAGTCTTGCCGCAGCGTGCGGGAGATCAACCGTCCGTTGAGGCGTCGCCGTTGGCTGCCGAAACATTGGCGGTTTCCTGTTGCGGTGCGCCGGCGTGCAAAGGGCCGCGGATTACCTGGACTTCCGCGCCCACGCCGATCCGGTTGTAAAGGTCAACCACATCGTTGGACGACATGCGGATGCAGCCATAGGAGGCCGGTGATCCCAGACGCCATTCCTCGGGGGTTCCATGGATGTAAATGCAGCGGCGGAAGGTGTTGTAATTCTGGCTTTCCTTGCCATTGAGCCAAATGATGCGGGAAACGATCGGATCGCGACCCGGTGTGTTCGGGCGAATCACCTCGCCGGTGGGGCGGCGCGATTTGAACACCATGCCCTTGGGAGCCGATCCGCCGATTTTTTTCGCCACGGCCATTTTGCCAAGAGGAGTGCGATTGGTTCCCGAGCCACTGCCCACGCCGAACTTCGACGTCGAGATCTTATAGGACTTCACCGGGTGGCCATCCTGCGTCAGCAGCATTTTTTGGTCGCGCACAGAGACGATCATCTTCGATCTGCTGTCGACCGAACTGCCGCACTGGCAGAGGCACAACACCGAGGCCAGGGAGAAAAAGGCCAAAACCAAGCGAGCAATCCGGAATGAGAACAACTTCATTTTGTGTCAGGGGTGCGGGAAGCGGCAGTTTCAGCCCCCCCCACAACACGTGAAGGCAACATTCGTGCCAAAGATGACAGCGAAGTATAGAAAAATCCTACGGGAAATGGAAGTAAAAGTATCGCGGACGACCATTTATTATCAACTGCGGCTTCGAGCACGACAAAAAGGAAGAACAAACCGAACAAAAACTCCACCACCGGGGTGAGGGTCTTGATCGCTTTGTAGCTGCTCTTTTTCCAGTCGGCGCGCGGTTGTTGACCTATGCCGTACTTGGGTGTGCGGACGAATGCCGACTGATGATTGAAGATCGCCTCGATCACGGCTTTGGCATTGTTGATCGACATGCCAATGCCCAGGGCCAGCAACAGCGGCAGGTAGGGCATTTCCTTCCACCATGCGTCGGGGCGCAGCGCTTTTTGCGAGGTCAGGTAGAATGCGACGATTGAAACCGTGGTGAAAAAGAAAATCGAACCATTGATCAGATAATAACCGATCGGACCGAGATCGACCTGGTTGTGCTGGTTGGGATAGATCAGGAAACACAGGCAGATGAGCGCGAGATAAGCAAAATTGGAGGTCAGGTGGGCTGTTGCCTCCAGCTTGATTTGCAGCGAGGCATTGCTGCGCCAGATTGCAGGGAGAACTTTTTTGCAAACCTGGATGGAACCTTTGGTCCAGCGGTGTTGCTGGCTCTTGAAGCCATCCATGTCCACCGGCAATTCGGCTGGTGTTTCGACGTCGTTGAGGAAAATGAAACGCCAGCCCTTGAGCTGGGCGCGGTAGGAAAGGTCCATGTCCTCGGTCAGGGTGTCGTGCTCCCAACCGCCGGCATCGGCGATGCAGGATTTCCTCCAGATTCCCGCAGTGCCATTGAAGGTGAAGAAACGTCCCGAGCGGTTGCGCGCGGTCTGCTCCAATTCCATGTGCCCGTCTAGAAACATCGCCTGCACCCGGGTGAGAACATTGTAGGTGCGGTTCAAGTGTCCCCAGCGGGTCTGGATCAGTCCGACTTTTTCATCGGTGAAATAGTGGATGGTTTTCTTCAAGACATCGGCGTTCGGCACGAAGTCGGCATCCAAAATGAAAAGATATTCACCCTTGGCCAGATGGGTGGCGTTTTCCAAAGCCCCGGCTTTGTATCCGGTGCGGTCATCGCGGTGGATCATTTCGGCATCGAAGCCGTTGTCGCGGAGACGTTGTGCGCCTGCTTCGCAAATCGATGTGGTCTCGTCCGTGGAGTCATCGATGATCTGGATTTGCAGTTTGTCCTTGGGGTAATCGATGGCCGCCACACTGTCGAGCAGTCGGTCCACCACATGCATTTCATTGAAAACCGGCAATTGAATGGTCACCAGAGGCAGATCCGTGAACTCCGCCAGCGGCTTTGGTTTTTGGTTGCGATGGCGCAGGTACAGATAGACGATCGTCAGGCGATGGAACCCGTATCCCGACATTCCAACCAGAACGAGCAGGTAACAAATGTACCAAAGCGGAGAAGCGAGAATGTGCATATGAAATTGTTTGAATGATACGAGGGTCAAATGCGTCTTATTTCAGCCGCCGGTCTGCACGGAGACTCCCGCGCGACATGGTCGAATCAGACGCACCTACCTATCCAAGGCACAGCCAAGCGAAAATCCCGGCAGAGGTCAAGCACAAAGATCGGCAGCTCGTGAAAGCGCCGGGCGATTGGCTTGAGGGCGGCACTGAACGGGCCTGAAGGATCAGCTTTGCAGCAAGGCTCGGTGAGTTTTGGCAATCGGCGAACAGGGCGGGGAGCATGTTTTTAGGTAAATTGAATTATGGTCAGTAGGGCGTTTGGGGCGAGGTTGGACCGTCGAGATTGTTCTCGCACGAGGAATCGGCATAGTTGGATGTTGGAATTTGAGCCGCTGGGAGTGGGTGAGGGGACCCCAGTCGATGATGGTTTCGCGATCTTTGAGGTGCCTAGCGGCATAGCAACAAATGAGCACGGTGACCGCTTGCCCGTCTCAGAGCAGGAACTGGCAAAACTGATCACCGGCCTCGCGGCCAGCGCCGGGAAGCATCCTACTACGAGCATCTGATGGTCGATTTTCCAATCTGTGGTGAAAAGCACTTGTTGAACATTTAGAGTTTCGCAGTTCTCGTGATCCTTGCCAGTTGTTGAGCGTTTATTTGGATCTCACGTCGAATTCCGCATAATTGTGTCCTTTTGTTTAGTGCTTTTGTAATCGCTGCCGCGTAAATATTTTACGAGGATCGAACCAATCGCCCTATTGCCAACGTACTGATCATCAAAAAATTAGAGCTTGATGTTTTTAGAATGAATGTCAGCTTCGAGCTGTTCGTTCAATGGAGTGGACGAGAATGTCGAAATTCTCGCAACAAGCGGTTAGCAATGACCGCCAACCATTGCTGCCAAACCAGCCGAAAGGTCGGGGAGGCAGCGGCGCATGTCCAAGTTACTTCCTCGGGTGTTGCCAAAGGCCGCTGCGGTCGTCTTGTTGCGACTTTCGAACTCCCCGTCCACCTGAGAGGAACAATTTTCTTCATGTCACTATGAAAACGATACCTGTCCTCTTCTACCTGATTAGTTCCCTCCCCCTTTACGCTCAAGAACCCAGCAGCGATGTTGCCGAGTTGATCGATCCCATTGTCCGTGAAGCTGCCAGCGAAACTCCCGCCGCGCCAAAACAAGGCCTCGAAGTTCCACCGGAAAACATCCTCGAATCCAACGTCATCCATAGTGAGGGCCAAAAATTCACCATTCAGGAAATCGTCCCCATCGATCTTCCTCCCATCCCGGCGGCACCCGCACCGCAACCGCTCACCGCCGAGGAACTCGCGGCACGTGATGCTCGCATCGCGCAGGCAGATCCCCAGCGCACACTTATGCTTTCCTGCACCGTTTACGATGGCACCCGCACGCTCATCACTTGGAACAGCCAAGGCGTGACACCCATGCAGACCTACAAAGCATGGAGCAATGTCAACTTCCACCACTTCGATTCCCTCCGCCGCTTCAAGAAAAACAGCACCACCTACATGCTCATGTTCTTGATTGGCGACGAATACACCGCCAGAGCCGCAGCCCGTGCTACCCGCGCCGGAAAAACCTATTCCCCGCCGCTCATTCCCGAACTGCCCGCCGACAGCGCTACTTCACCCGGCTTTCAAGTCATTCAAGGAAACCCCAGCGCCGATGAACTCGCGCCACTTTACGGTCTGCACGAAATCTATCGTGAAAACCACAGCGAACTCATCGCCGAAAATCAACGCCTCACGCTCGAGCGTGCCCAAAAAGCCGCCGAACGCCTTGCGAATCCCCCTGATCCCAAACCCGACATCATCATTCAACACTGGACCATCGAGCCCAAAGAAAACACCAACGAAGCAGGAGGTGCCCAGTGAAAAGACTCATCCTCCTGCACACCCTGCTTTTCAGTCTGGTCGCCCATGCCATCCTAGACACGAACAACAACGGCCTCAGCGACCTCTGGGAAAAACAGTATAACGACGGCCAACTATTCTCCCCAACAAACCTGGAGCACCTGCCCAACGCCGACCCCGATCTAGACGGCTGGGACAATCGAACCGAAGCCGCCGCCGGCACCGATCCTTCTTTGGCCAATCCACCCGAGGGCATCGTCGCCACAACACTGCTCCCCAGCGCGACCGCCGGAGCCTACACCCTCACCTGGCCTACCCGGATCGGCAAACGCTACCAACTCCAGGCAAGCACCGATCTGGAAAGTTGGCTCCCTGTCGGCAATCCCATCATTGCGGAAAACACGAGTCACAGCATCGGCATCAACGTCACCGAGCCCGGCTCTCCCATCCCTCCAAAGCTATTCTGGCACATCACCATTGATGACATCGACTCCGACAGCGACGGTCTAACAAACAACGAAGAACACCAACTCGCAACTGATCCCAATGCACCTGACAGCGATGGTGACACGCTCTGGGACTACAATGAAGCTCTCGCGGGAACCGACCCAAACAACCAGGACACCGATGCCGATGGAGCCTCAGATTCCATCGAATTCACACGTGGGTCTGATCCAAAATCGGCTGATTCCGTTCCACCATGCGATCCCGACATCGTCGCCGTGGCGCGGCTGGGACATGCGAAGGAGAACGATTTTGCTAATGGCGATTTCACTACTTCGTATTTATACAGAAAGTCACCCGGTTCTGAAAGCATTACGTTTGATTCCTCGTCGATGAATCTCAATACCCTCCAAGCGGGGGTGCAAGTGCTATCATACCCTTCTCTGGAAGCCCCCCTGTTGCGATTGCCGATTGCAGAATTCAGGGGGCTCCCCGCCACCGAGTGGGAAGATGGGACAAAACACTATGGTCCTGACTTGAATGTCTATTCATTTACCGCTCAACTTTCACACCCTTACGGCATAACTGAAAATCCATCAAAAGAGGCAGTGATATACTCACAGAATTTGCAGATTAAAAATCAATGGAAAGCCCCGGAGGATACTGTCTATCGCTTTCTGAAGATCCATTTGAAAGCACCGATGCCGGTACCTCCATTCGGCCAGGGGGAAACCCTTTTCACATTCCAATGGAATATTCCAGCGAGTTCCTATACGGTTGTCAGTGAAGACACTGAAGTCGTTGAACTCAAGATTGCTAAAGGAGAAAAGGATTCCTCCAGTTATGAACTTGAAGCACCGGCCGCCGAACCTGGGATTTATCATCTTGTTGGGCTCCTTTTGGTGGAGTTTAAGAAAATGTGGGAGACCCCAAACAAAGCAAATCAGATCGTGGTGGAAGCGCGTCGCGACGACCCGGCATCTACTAGCCAGCAGCCAGACTCTCAGGACAACCTTTATGGAGCACCTCGGAATGTGCTATTTATTGCAGCAGATCCGGCTGACGAAAAATATCATGTTTCGATCAACATTGCGGCTGGTATGCGAGATCATTTTGTCGCCGCAGCTTACAAAGCTAACAGCAAAATTAGCGGAACAGACAAAGCATTTCCATCTGCGGAAGATCAGCCAGCAGATATGATTATCCCAGCTACGGGGAACAGTCAATCTGGCGAAGATTACGTGATCAAAGTTGCTTATGATTCAAATAAAAATGGCTTAATAGATAATACTGAAACCGCAATTGAACTTGAAGCTTTGAATAACGCTGAAGGGACATCACTGGCTCCTATGGTTCGCGGTTTTAGTACAGCTGCTGTAACAGCAGCAGATTCGACTATTCAAGGTCAAGCATTCGGTAATGGATGGACCGGATGGAAACCTAATTGGGTCGGCGGCTTCTTTGTTCCTAACGCAATTGCATTAGAAAAATTGTTTTACACAGGTAACGCTGGGCAACTTGACGCCCCGTATGTCCCAACTGTAACACTGCCAGATGCATCATTGAATGCTTTTGGTCCAGTCGGAGATTTCAATGAATGGTTAACCCATAACACTGGAGTTCAGTTTGACTCCGAGGGTATCGCTTCGATCAAGCATTACCAATGGGCCGCAGACACGAGAATTTCAAATTTGATCGCGGCATCAACTCCGCTCTCAACTCTCAAAGACAATGACAACATCGTTGTCCAGATGCAAAGCGAGACAACATCAACCGTCAACGCCTACAAGCAAGCTGGGGTCCCCGCAGGTCAAGCGCAGGTCTTTCCAAATGTCAATGGGTATGACCTTCAATCGATACTCACAAGCCTTGGGAAACCTCATTGGTCGCCATTGTGGGTTCCGAAACAGACTCTTTTAATCGGCAATGAAGACGGCTATGCTGGTGCTATTCCAGATGACGCATTCGGCACTGTTGGGCGGTCACGATTTCTAAGTGGTAAATATTGGTTTGTTGTCAAAAAAGAAAATCGAATAGACTATGAATCCATTCCAGATGCTCCAGCACAAGAGCATCCTTACACTGCAATCGTGGTTTATTTGAGAATTAGTGGTATATCTCAAGATCTATACGATTTTAACCACAATGCTGGCGGATTGAGTATTCCTGCAGCAATTACTCAGTTAAGCTATGGAAACGGGTCCTATGGGCGCAGTCATGGCATTATTTTTCGGACATCGGTTAATATTTTAAACGATTATGAAATGCAGGAAATTCGTCTCCCGTGAATCCAATCATTAAAAAACTATATGCAAATTCAAAAACGACTTGTATCTAAAATATTTGCTACTGCAGTTGGCCTCGTGTTCACCAATCAGGGAATAGCGGCGATCACTGCTGAAAATGAGCGAGCAATAAAGCAGCTAAATGAGATGACAGATCAACTCCGAGCTACAGGGGCAGGTAGCTTTGTCATCAGCTGCAATAAAAAAAGTTTGGCAGCTCCAAAGTTTTTATCGGCATGGTATATTGCACGTTTACCAAATGACATAGAAGGTTCTAAGCAGCTCGAAGAAGCCAAAAGCAATCTAGGTTTGGAGATCGCTCGCCAACTCAGCGTAGTCGCCAAAACCGTTCGGGAAACAAATGACATTCCTGCCCTTGAACAGGCCAGCGAAACACTTTTCTCCACCGCCAAATGGGTCGGGACTCAGCTTGGATACGGCAACCTTGTTCTTCAAGATCGCGCATACGACATAGCAAGTGTTGCAGCGATAAAATTCATGGCTGATTTGGCTTATCCGATGGAAAAGGCCGAAGCTGTTATGAAGCGGTTTGATTGGAATTGGGGCGATGCTTCCAAGCGCAGAAGAGTTCTATTCGAGGAGTCAGGCGGGACTCATTTCAAGTTGGAAAAGGTTACAGTTACAGATGAAGAACTCGATTTAGAATTCAGGCAGGGCGTTTCACATTTCCTCAAAAATGCTAGTATTGAAGATAAAGCCAACTCATCAATATTTGTGATCGAAAAACTTCGCGATGACGAGTGCTTCTCTGTTCCAGAGACTAGTTGGCAGAAGCGCGCTCATTTCATGATTGGTGAAAATAGCTTTGCCAGCACCAAGCTGCGTAACCTCGAATCATTGCGCGAGTTTCGCAAACGGTATGGAAAATTCCCAACCAAGCCGGTTAAGTATGTAAAGAGCGAAACGGAAAGCGACATTCAGGCAGCATTTTGGGAACTAAGCTGGGAAAATCCCTACGGCGTTCAGTCTGCCTACATGCTATATGAGGAATACTTGGCTGGGCGGCTGGCGGACAAAGGATGGAATGATCTTCGCGATCGCAGCAAAATGAGTCCGCATCCTATCAAGTGACTCAGATGAGTGACATGAATGGGGTCAATAGTATTGACCGAATCAAAAGTTATTTTCAATTTTTGTTACTCCTGATTATCAGGCGAGGTTTTTGAGGTCTGGGCGCTGGGGCTTTTTGACCAAGCTGGGTCTGGATCATACTTCATGTTGGCTTGTGAGATTGGCAGTGGGAGACGGGAGCGGGCGGTGGCAGGCTCGGGGGCGACTCGTATGCTGATCAGCCTCGCCCCTATTGCGAATGAGGACTTCGAAAATTGAATGCACAACACACTGCATGAGGAACACGAGTTCCTGCTGCCAGTCCATTGATTCAAGACTCGCCCCGCCACCACTCAACTCAACGAGAGCGAAGTGGCATTAATGCCCTACGCACCAGAGTTATTGCAAAAATGCAAGAGCTGCTCTGCTGACCGTTTGGGTGCGGAATCGCATTGGTGAAAACGCCTTGTTTTTTTAGCAAAAAAAGCCGTGTGGGGATGCGGAGTTGCGACGGCTGACATCCTCTCTAATGGATTCGCCAGGGAGGAATACCCCCCCGCGATCATTTTCTCACCAAGGGGATTTTTTAATTTTTCGATCTGCTGGTACGGGGCGAGTTCGAACACGTTCTTGCATCCGTAGGTGTGCAGATTCACCATCGTCATGATGTTCAGCGAGGCGGGAGCACGTTTCATCGGCATCGCGCGGGGATCGACTTCGAAGCTGTTTTTGCTAACGGCGAGGGTCTGCTCGGTGAAATCCGTGATCGGCAGGTTGACGGCATCTTTGTGGTGGGTCATCGCATGTTTTTCCATTGCGGTCAGCGGACCGGTGGCAATCAATGCAATCAGCGTTCGGGTCGTGTAGATCATGACGACCGAATGATAGCGGGGACATCAGCCCCTTATGGTGAACCGGGTGGAATAATCCCGCTCAG
>Ga0114968_10004177_pt1 | contig 10762 bp, 5 predicted proteins | sample M_130807_EF_Meta_FD_87020 | JGI IMG/M metagenome (GOLD analysis project Ga0114968, IMG submission 87020) | Freshwater microbial communities from Lake Montjoie, Canada to study carbon cycling - M_130807_EF_MetaG | ecosystem: Environmental > Aquatic > Freshwater > Lake | place: Lake Montjoie... | reverse complement strand
GTTCTGTCCGCGGCGGTTGTTGAGGAGCACGACCGAGTTTGCCCGCCGGGCCGGATCGGCATAGATCAGCGCACCGGCAAGGCGGCCGTAGAGCTGCGCCTCCTGCTCGGTCACGTTGAGCTGGTGCAGCGTCACCTGGCTGTGTGTCCAGGCGAGGTCGAAGGCCCGGTCGGCCATCCGCGCGCTCTGGTACTTCTCGACGTGGCCCAGCGCCGTGGCACGGTCCTCGGTCACCCCGAGGACCACGTCGACCACGGCGGTCGCATGGGGCGGCAGCGAGACCGTGCGGCGCAGCGAGACGATGGGATCGAGGACGGAGCCGACGGTGTTGGAGAGCCTTGAGAACCCCTGCATCGCGGCCGGGTCGGAGAGATTCCCTCCGCGTCCGACGAACCGGGAACGGTCCGTCTCGCAGGAGACTTCGCCCGGCCCCTCGCCCTGCACCACCATGACGTGCAGCAACCAGGGCGGATGCTCCTCGGCCGAACGCGCGCGCCGGGTGCAGAGAAGGGCCGACGAATCCCGGAGGAACTCGGTCTGGACGAAGAGGTTGCTGAACGCCGGATGGGCCAGGTCCGCGGCCTGGGGCGCCAGCACCACCTCGGCGTAGCTGGTCACCTCGATGGTGCGCGCCACGCCGGAGCGGTTGGTGATGGTGATGCGGCGCAGCTCCACGTCGTCCTCGGGCGAGACGCTGATCTCGGTGTGGATCTCCAGGCCGGTGTGCCGCTGCCGGAACTCGGCACGCGCCTGGGTGAAGACGGCCTCGTAGGTCCGCGTGGTGCGGAGGGTCGGCTGGTGGGCCGCGGACCAGGTGTCGCCGGACCCCATGTCGCGCAGGTAGAGGAAGGTGCCCCAGCAGTCCCGGGTGGAGTCCTCGTGCCAGCGGGTGACGGCCAGGTCCCTCCAGCGGCTGTAGCCGCCGCCGGCGCTGGTGACCACCACGTGGTAGCGGCCGTTGGAGAGCAGGTGCACGTCGGGCGCCGGGGGCGTCGGATTGGTGAAGATCCGCATCACCGCCTCGCCGCCGGCGGCCAGTGGACGCGTCTCCTCCAGGGTCAGGTCCTCGGAGAGCACGCTGGCCCCGGTCCTCGGCACGCGTTCCTGGAGAAGGAGGTCGGCCGCCTTGAGGAGGGGACAGGCCATGAAGCGGCGCTGCATCGGGAAATCGAGGAGCAGGTTGGCCAGCGACAGCAGGCTCATGCCCTGGTGGTGCGCCATGAAGGACCGGATGGTGACGCTGGTCTCGTCGGGCGGCAGGCGGGCCGGCGTGTAGTCCACGGCCTCGTGGAATCCATGCGAGCCGGCGCGGCCCTCCGCCTCCAGCCGCTGGAGGTTCTCGCAGGCCTCCCTCGGCGAGACCATCAGGGCCATGGCGGCCGCGTAGGGCGCGATCACCAGGTCGTCGGCCAGGCCCCGCTTCAGCCCGAGGCCCGGCACCCCGAAGGCGCGGTACTGGTAGTTCAGGTGGACGTCCGTGCGGTTGTAGCCCGACTCGGAGATTCCCCACGGCACGCCCCGCTGCCTTCCATAGGCCATCTGGTGCTCCACCGCCGCGCGGCAGCTGTGGTCGAGAAGGGTGTTCTCGAAGTTCGGCATCACCAGCAGGGGCATCAGGTACTCGAACATCGACCCGCTCCAGGAGACCAGGATCGGCTCGCCGCGGGCGGAGACCAGCAGGCGGCCCAGGGTGAACCAGTGGTCCTGGGGAACCTGCCCGAGCGCGATGGCGACGTAGCTGCACAGGCGCGCCTCCGAGGCGAGGAGGTCGTAGAACCCCGTGTCGCTGCGGCGGTCCGTGACGTTGAAGCCCGTCGCGAAGAGGTCGCGGGCCGGGTCGAAGAGGAAGGTGAAGTCCATCGCGGCGAAGGCGTCGCAACGCCCTGCAAGCTCCTCCAACTCCGCGAGTCGTGCCCGCGCGTTCGTGCCGGCTTCACGGAGGCAGCGCACGAGCTCCCCATTGCCGGCACCACCCGCCGACGGCGGGGCGGCCGATTCGTCGAGGAGCGCGGTCTCGCGCAGGGTCAACGGATGGTCGAGGCGGGCCGGTCCATCCGGCGGCGGGTCCGGCAGGGCCAGCCACGGTGCCAGGACGAGCATGTCGGCGAGGTGGTCCCCGCAGGCGTGTCCCAAGGCCCGGGCCCAGACGCCCGCATCGCCCGGGTCCGACTTCACGCGTTCGGCAACCGTGGCGGCCTGCGCCGAGACACGGAGGAGAAGGGCCCGGGTGGCGCGGAGTCCCGCCGGTTCCGCGGACAGTTCCGTCGAGATGCCGGACAGGATGGCCCCGTCGCCGACGAGCCCGGCGAGGACCCCCAGCGTGTCGCGGAGCCCGGCAAGGATCCGGGGTGGGGAAACCGGTTCGCCGGCCTGTTCCCTCAGGCCCGAGCCGAGCGTCAGGAGGTGGCCGGCCAGGTTGCCGCTGTCCACGCTGGAGACGTACAGCGGGACCAGCGGGGACAGCGTCCGCGTGTCGTACCAGTTGTAGAAGTGCCCCCGGTGCCGCTCCAGGCGGTCCAGCGTGCCGAGCGTGTCCCGCGTCCGCCGCACGAGCTCGCCGGCCGACAGGTAGCCGAAGTCCCGGGCGGCGAGGTTCGCCAGCAGGGCCAGGCCGATGTTCGTGGGGGATGTCCGCGAGGCGATCGTGGGGACGGGGATTTCCTGGAAGTTGTCCGGCGGCAGCCAGTTCTCCTCGGCCGTGACAAATGTCTCGAAGAAGTGCCAGGTCTTCCGCGCCGTGCGGCCGAGGAACCGCCGCTGTCCGGGCGTCAGGTCCGGGGCGAGCGGCTCGATGGGCTGGCTGATGCGCCATGCGATCCAGGGCGCCGCCGTCCAGAGCAGGAGGAACGGCGAGGCCGCGGCCAGTTGGACGGGGTCCAGCACGACGAGCAGCACCGCCGCCGTGCCGGCCGTCGCCGGGGCGATCCACATGGTGCGGAAAAAGGCCCCGAGGCTGGCGTGGGCCGAGCGCTCGGAGTCGTTGGACGTCTGCCATTCCAGGAGCCGACGGCGCGTCACCAGCAGCCGCAGCAGCGTGCGGCCGATGGCGTCGACGCTGATGAAGGCGTCGTAGGGCAGGAACGCCAGGGTGAGCGCGAGCTGGCCCAGTTGGCGTCCGCAGGCGTTGGCCGCGCCGCGGAGGTGCATCGCCAGCGGCAGGTCCGCCGGCTTGTCCAGCAGGCCGAGCAGGCCGGCCAGCAGGCCCGGGAGGGCGACGATCACCAGGACGACCCCGGATCCGCGGCCCCGGAGCTCCGGAAGGAAGACCCAGCTCCCCGCCAGCAGGGCCAGCAGGCCGATGGGAACAAGGCTTCGCCGGAGGTTGTCCAGGATCTTCCACTGCGAGAGCACGGAGATGGGATTGGCGATGCGCCGGGCGTCGGATCCCGGGACCCGCGGCAGCAGCCACTGGGTGATCTGCCAGTCGCCCCGGATCCAGCGGTGGCGCCGGTTGATGTCCACGTTGTAGCGCGAGGGGAACTCCTCGTAGAACTCGACGTCGCTGACCAGGGCCGAGCGGGCGTGGCAGGCCTCGAGGAGGTCGTGGCTGAGGACCGTGTTTTCGGGAAACCTTCCGCACATGGACCGCTCGAAGGCGTCCACGTCGTAGATCCCCTTCCCGATGAACGAGCCCTCGCGGAAGAGGTCCTGGTACACGTCCGACACCTCGCGGGTGTAGGGATCGATGCCGGCGTCCCCGGCGAAGAGTCGCACGAACCACGACCGCCGCGCGCCCGGCAGGCTCACCCCGACCCGGGGCTGGAGGATGCCGTAGCCCTGGGCGACGATCCCGCGGGCCTCGTCGAAGACCGGGCGGTTCAGCGGATGCGCCATCGTTCCCACCAGCTGCCGGGCCGCCTCGCGCGGGAGCTGGGTGTCGGTGTCCAGGGTGATGACGTAGCGGATGGACGACAGGATCGACGTCATCCCCACGATCTCGGAGAAGCGGTCCTGGGGTCCGCCGCGCAGCAGGGCGTTGAACTCGGCGAGCTTCCCCCGCTTCCGTTCGTAGCCCATCCACAGGCCCTCCCCCTCGTTCCAGCGGCGCGGGCGGTGGAAGAGGAAGAAGCGGGACTCGGGACCGGCCGGATACTTCCGGTTCAGCATCTCGACCCCGGCGCGCGCGCGTTGGAGGATCGGCGCGTCCCCGGGCTCGTTGATGTCCGCCGCGTCGGGAAAATCGGTGAGCAGCGCGAAATGGACGTGAAGGTCCCGGTTGGAGAGATGGTGGATCTCCAGGGTCTCCACCAGCTGGTCCACCCCGGCCACCGAGGTGAGCATCGTGGGAATGACGACCATGCACCGGCACTCCGCGGGAATGCCCGCGGAGAAGTCCATGCGCGGAAGCAGCCGGGGCTTCACCAGCAGCGTGGAGAGCCAGTTCACCAGCGCCACGGAGAGCTGGCTGGCGCAGACCGCGAAGACCGCGGAGAAGGCCAGGAGCCGCGGCAGGGGCACCTCCAGCACGAGCACCTCCACGACGAACACCACCTCCAGGACCCCGGTGACCAGCCCGATTCCGCCCGCGTAGAACGCCAATGGGAACGCGTGGATGCCCCGTTCGACGGCCATCCGCCATGGCCAGCGCACCCGCAGGACGTGGCCGAAGACGGACTGGCCCTGGTCGATCAGCCAGTAGCCGACGTGGGCGGTCCTGTCGCCGGGGCCGGCGGCCTTCGAGGCGTCCGCGGCAAGCTGGATGGCCCGCCGGGCGACCTCCTCCTCGGCGAGACCGCCGTGCCGGGCGAAGAACTCGACGGAATGCCGGTAGCGGTCGCGGGTCGCGAAGTTCATCGCCGCGTATACCCCGGCCGGATCGGACCTCAGCGTCTGCTCCACCAGGCTCAGGGTCTCCACGAACTCCTTCCAGTCGGTGGCGCTGAGGAAGCGGAGGCTGGCGATGCTGTGGCTGACCGACACCTGGTCGGCCGCCTGGTTGCGGCTTTCGAGCTGGACGAGCTCCTCGACGGACAGCCCCTGCCCGATCAGCCGCTGCTCGAGCCAGTCGCGGGCCAGGTGGAGCACAGGGCTCTTCCGCGAAAGCCGCTGGCAGAACTCCGTCACGAAGGCGCTGGAGACCGGGGGCTCCGACCGGGCCAGGTCCGCCACGACCACCACCAGCCGGGACGGGTTGCCCTCCGCCATGCGCTGCAGGCGGTCCACCCAGAGCTCCGCAAGGTCGCGGTCCTCGCGGGCCAGCAGCAGGCGGGTGGTGATGCGCTGGAGGTTCTCGATCAGGCCGAGCCGCAGCATGATCGGGATCGCCCAGAGCTCCCCCAGCCCCAGCGACTGGACCGTCTGGTAGGAGGCGACGAAGGCGGCCAGCGGGCCGGCGTCGATCTGGGCGTCCACGTGCGAGATGAGCTCGAGCACGATGTCGTGGACCCGCGGCAGTCCGGCGCAGGGGCCGTCGACCAGGCGTGGAAGCTGCCGGCTATAGCCCCGGGGCAGATGCCTCCGGGCCATCTGGACCTGCTCCTCGATGAGGTAGAAGTTGTCCAGCAGCCACTCCGCCGCGGGGGTCATGCGGCGGTCCGGGCTCAGCGCCAGGGAAGCCCGGTTGAAGGACCTGAGGACCTCCTCGTTCCAGCCCAGCCGGGCCATGAGGTGGTTGGAGCCGCGTCGGGTGACCACCCTGTGCCGGGAGGCGAGGTCCCGGGCGTGGCGGGTCAACTGCTCGACGCTGAACAGCTCCCCCCGCAGCGGGGCCTCCCCCGGACCCGGACGCGAACGGCCCAGGCCGGCGAACCAGTCCTGAAATCGCCGTGGCGGGGTCTGCATGGGGTGTGGGTGACGTGGCCAGGCCGCAGTGGGCCAGCCGGCCATTTTGCCGGCTTTTCAAGACCCGGGACATGGGGTGTTCCCCCCATCCGCGCCGCGCATGTGAAGCGCGGGCCCTCCGGCACGTCCGGCTCAGGCGCTGCGCGGCTTGACCAACAGCAGCACGATGCCGCCGACCAGGCAGAGGGCGCCGGCCACGGGCGGCACAAAATGGCTCTCGGTGGTGGCGATGTGCATCCCGAGGAAGTCGATGGGCTGGCCCGGCGTCCTGATGGTGATGCCGGAATAGGCGAGCACCACGACACCGATGGTTATCAGGATGGCCGCGATGATGGTCTTGGTGTTCATATAAGTTTTCCCTGCGGCCCCCCCGGAGGCCTAGTCCCCCTTGCGTCCGGAGATGAAGCGGGCCAGAAGGAGCACGATGGCCACCACCAGCAGGATGTGGATGAAGCCACCGATGGTATAGCTGCTGACAAGGCCCAGCAGCCAGAGGACGAGCAGCACGACGGCAATGGTATAAATCATGGGGGCCTCCGAATATAACCTGTCCGGGCCGGCGCGAATCCGCCCGTCCCCATCTCCGTAGTCTATAACCTCCGGACCCGGAGGTGCCCATGGGGTATATCCCTACCCGCCGGACCGGCGATGGGGACGCTTGTTAAATCGGCTTCCAGGGATGCAGGGTGGGCCATGGATTCGGCAGGACCCATGGCAACGAGCTCCCGCGGTTCCGGCTGGATCGACCTCGCCTCGGCCGGCCTGGTGGCCTCGCTGGCCTACGCGCTGGTGACGGTCGCCCGGGAATGGAGCGGGCCGCTGCAGGCGGTTCCCGAGATCCACCTGGAGGCGCGCCATCTTCCGGCCTACGCGCTCTTCAGCCTGACCCGGGGCGTCCTCGCCTATGGCCTCTCGTTCCTCTTCACGCTGGTCTACGGCTACGTGATGGCGCGGGTCTCCGGCGCGGAGCGGCTGCTCCTGCCAGTGCTCGACATCCTCCAGAGCATTCCCGTGCTGGGATTCCTTCCCGGGTTCGTGCTGGGGCTGGTCCACCTGTTTCCCCACCGGAACCTCGGCCTGGAGATCGCCTCGGTGCTGATGATCTTCACCGGCCAGGTCTGGAACATGACCTTCTCGTTCTATGCCTCGCTGAAGTCGGTGCCGGCGGACCTGGTGGAGGTGGCCCGCCTGGCGCGGATGCCCTGGTGGGAGCGGTTCGTCCGGCTCGACCTGTCCTTCGCCGCGACCGGGCTGCTCTGGAACAGCATGATGTCGATGGCGGGCGGCTGGTTCTTCCTCATGGTCAGCGAGGCGTTCGTGCTGGGTGAGCACGACTTCCGGCTTCCGGGGCTGGGGTCCTACATGAGCCTGGCGATCGAGCGCGGCGATGGCCGGGCCCAGGTGCTCGGCGTGCTGGCGATGCTTGCCATGATCGTGGCCGTGGACCAGGTGGTCTGGCGTCCGCTGGTCGCCTGGTCGCACAAGTTCACCGAGGAGGAGACGCCCGCCTCCGGGTCGTGGCTCTGGGACCGGGTCCGGCGGTCCCGTCTGTGGCGGTCAGCCTCGCTCGGGTTCGGACGGCTCCGGCGATACGGAAGGACCTCGCGGTTCCGTCCCCTCGCCGTGGCCACGTCCGCGTCGCCCCCGTCGCCCGTCGTTCTCCTGTGGTTGAAGCGGCTCCTGCTGGCGTTGCTCGGCGCCGGGATCCTCTTCGGCGCGGTCCGCTACGCCGGGTTGCTGCTGACACTGACCGGTGCGGAGTGGCTCCACCTGGCCCGGAGCACCGGGGCGACCTTCGGCCGGGTCACGGTGGCCGTGGCTCTGGCGACGCTCTGGACGGTGCCGGCGGGCGTCCTGATCGGCCGGAATCCGCGCTGGGTGCGGATCCTCCAGCCGGTGATCCAGATGGCGGCCAGCTTCCCCGCCCCGATGATTTTCCCGGTTGTGGTGGCGGCCATGCTCGGGCTCGGCGCCGGACTCGGCACCAGCTCGGTCGTCCTGCTGGTGCTCAGCACCCAGTGGTACATCCTTTTCAACGTGATCGCCGGCAGCAGCGCCATCCCGGCGGACCTTTGGATGGTCTCGCGGCTGGCCCGGTTCCCCTTTTCCCAGCGTTGGCTGCGGCTGATCCTGCCCGCGATCTTCCCCAGCCTGCTCACCGGCTGGATCACCGCCATGGGCGGCGCGTGGAACGCCAGCATCGTGGCGGAATACATGAAGTTCCGCGGCGGAACACTTTCCACGGTGGGCCTCGGCGCGGTGATCAGCGGGGCGACGGAACGGGGCGATTTCCACGTCCTCGGCGCCGCGGTGGGCCTGATGGCGCTGACCGTGGTGGCCTTCAACCGTCTTGTCTGGCGGCCGCTCACCCGGCTGGCGCAGACCCGTTTTTCCATGGAGACCTGAACATGCCGACGCCCCTTCTCGAGGTCCGCAACCTGGGCCAGTCCTTCCCCGGGCCGGCCGGCGTGCCGGTGGAGATCCTCCACGACATCAGCCTGGAGATCCGCGAGCGCGAGGTGGTGGCCATCCTCGGGCCGTCGGGCTGCGGCAAGTCCACGCTGCTGCGCGCCATCATCGGCCTCGAGCCGCCGACCTCGGGCGAGATCCTCTGCCGGGGGAAGGTCCAGACCGGCCTGAACCCCTCCACCGCGCTGGTGTTCCAGAACTTCGCCCTGTTTCCCTGGCTCACCGTCCGGGAAAACGTCGCGGTCGGCCTGGGGCACCTTGGCCTGGCCGAGGCGGAGGTGCGGAAACGCACGGCCGAGGTGATCCGCAAGGTCGGCCTCGACGGGTCGGAGGAGGCGTATCCCAAGGAGCTGTCGGGCGGCATGAAGCAGCGGGTCGGACTGGCCCGGGCCCTGGCCGTGCGGCCGGAGATCCTCTGCATGGACGAGCCGTTCAGCGCGCTCGACGTGCTCACCAGCGAGACGCTCCGCAACGAGGTGATCGACCTGTACTCCGCCAAGGACTCGCCGGTGAACACCATCCTCATGGTGACCCACGGCATCGGCGAGGCGGTGTTCATGGCCACGCGCCTGGTCGTGATGGGCGCCCATCCGGGGACCATCCGCGCCGTGATCGACAACCCGCTTCCCTTCCCACGGGACGAGCACCATCCGGACTTCGTCGCCCTGATCGGACGGCTGCACGAGATGATCACCCGGACCGCCTTCCCGCCTAGGACGCCTTCAACCCCGGCTTCCCCCACCGCGCCGGCCGCGCCGCCGTCGAAGGTCCACATCCAGTCGATCCCCGGCGTCTCGCTCAGCAGCGCGATCGGCCTGCTCGAGGTGCTGGAGAACGAGGGCGGACTGGAACTGTTCGAGCTGAACCGGCACGTGGACATCGCCCTGGGCCAGCTGCTCCTGGTCGTGAACGCGGCGGAGCTGCTGGGCTGGGTGACGACCCCGGGCGGGCGGGTGGAGATGACGGCGGCGGGCCGCCATCTCCTCGCCGCCGACATCGGTGCCCGCAAGCGGCTGCTGAACACGGCGCTGCGCGGGCTCTTCGTCTTCGACCTCATCGTCCAGGCCCTGAAGCGGTCCCCGTCGGACGAGGTGGACGAGGCGGTGATCTCGGCGCAGCTGGCGCTGACCTTTCCGCACGAGCGTCCGATGCGCCTGCTGCGGACGGTCACCGCCTGGGCCCGCTACGCCGAGCTGTTCGACTTCAGCAGCGACCGCCGCGTGTTCCACGGCCTGAAGGACTCCGCCGACCCGTGCTGAGCCGGAACAATTCGATGGGCCGTCAACGAAGCACGCGAAGGTGCACGAATGATCCAGGGAAAGGCTGGGACAGCCCCCGACACAACCCACACATCGGACAGCGTGAACTCGGCAAGCCGGTGGAAATCCTCGTCGCCCCCCTTCGGATTCGCGTCCATTCGCGTGATTCGTGGACACTCTTCCGCATCGTTGGCCGAGCCCGGCCGATGCTGGGGTTGGCTCGGGAAGGAGTAGAATGGCCGCGGACGGAACGAGCGGACTACCGGTGGTGTTCCGTGGATTCCGGGCCGGACCGTTCAAGGATGCCCTTGGCCCGGGCCGCCTCGTCACCGGTGCCGTGGGCGATCAGGACGAACTTGCCAATCCCCAAGGCTGTCTCGTAGCGCAGGACGCTGTCCTTCGGAATTCCCTGGCTCACCAGGCACGCGCCGAGAACGCTGAGGCCGCCCCCGACAATAGCCCCTTCCAGCGCAGCGATCAGCCATCCGACCAGCGGTCCGGCAACCAGCAGGGGTCCGACGCCGGGAATCCAGAAGAACGCGGAGCCGAAGAGCAGGCCCCACATGCCGCCCCAGAATGCGCCGGTGCTTCCCCAGGCCTTCATCCGGTCGCCGGTGTTGTAGTACCCGACCACGTGCTCGTCGGTGTGGTAGTCGCGCCCGACAATGGACAGCTTCCTCATGTCGAAGCCGGAGTGCTGGAGCTCCTTCACCGCCGTCTCGGCGGCGATGTGGGAGGGATAGACCGCGACGACCGAATCGCTTTTGGACATCCGTTCACGCTGTCCCGGCCGGCCCGTCCGCACCATGGGGTGTATTCCCACCTTCCTGTTCCACCAGATCCGAATAGCCTCCGAGGACCGCCAGCCCGTTGCACCGCGCACGGTGGAGCAGGACCGACTGCGCGGCCTCCCTGTTGGCCGGGAGTCCATGCCAGGCCCGCATCGCCGCGTCCTGGAGCGCCCGGCCGTAGGAGAAGCCCAGCGTCCACGGCGTGCCTCCGGGCCGGCAGAGCGCGTCCAGCCGCCGGGGCGCCTCCACGTCCGCCTGTCCGCCCGAGAGGAAGACAATTCCGGGAACGCCTTGAGGCACGGACCGGCGCAGGCACCGCAGCGTCGTCTCCGCGACCGTTCGATCGTCCGCCTTCTCCCGGCAGCCTGGGCCGGGCAGGACCATCCCGGTCTTGAGGAGCAGGAGCTCCGGCACGACGCGGTGCTCGGCGAGGACGGCGAAAACGGCGTCCAGCACCCGGCC
>Ga0114968_10004176_pt1 | contig 10762 bp, 21 predicted proteins | sample M_130807_EF_Meta_FD_87020 | JGI IMG/M metagenome (GOLD analysis project Ga0114968, IMG submission 87020) | Freshwater microbial communities from Lake Montjoie, Canada to study carbon cycling - M_130807_EF_MetaG | ecosystem: Environmental > Aquatic > Freshwater > Lake | place: Lake Montjoie... | reverse complement strand
TGAAGATAAAGAAAAAATTAAAAATGTATTATTTGCTACGGCAGAAACTCTTAAACAACATGAATTTAGAATCATTGATATGATTTTTGAAAAAGGTCATATTGATGGTATTACTGATGTACAATTAAAGCATTTTGTTGAGTCACGCGTAAATTTAGTACTTAAGCAACTTGGTTTACCTAATTTATATCAAGTAACATATAATCCAATTTCAGATTGGTTTTATGATGGAATTAACGGATTCCAATATAATGATTTTTTTAGTGGAATCGGTGCAAGTTATTCACGTGATTGGTCTGAAGGCGAATTTATTTGGAAGGCGGCATAGTGGTTAATGTAAAAGATTTATATGAAGAGCTAAGTACAAAGCGTAAACAAGGTCAAGAAAACGGAGAAATTCCAGGTTGGTATACAACTGCTGGCGCTCAGATGTTTTATGACAAATATCTATATGCAGCGTCATCAGTCAAAGAGCAATTTGAAAGAATTGCTTTAACCGCTGCTAAACACTTGGCAAAGATTGATAAGGAACAAGAGGCTAGACAAAAATTCTTTGATCTGTTTTGGCAAGGCAAATTAAGTCCATCAACTCCAGTATTAGCAAATATGGGTACAGATCGCGGTTTACCTGTTTCCTGCTCTGGTGGCGTAATTCATGATTCAATTGATGGGTTTTATTCGTCATTACATGAAGTGGCAATGCTTACAAAAAATGGTTTTGGTACATCATCAGACTTAAGTGACATTCGTCCTCGTGGGTCAAAAATTAAAAATGGTGGTAAATCATCAGGTGTACTACCGGTCTTTAAGATGTATGTTCAAGCAATGCGAGATGTAGCCCAAGGTACATCTCGTCGAGGTGCATGGGCAGGATATCTAGATATTGAACATGGTGATTTTCATGAATTATCAGATTACATTTTAGCAGAACCCGATGATGCCAATATTGGTTGGATTATTAAAAATTCATTTATTACTAAATTAAATAATAATGACTCCGAGGCAATTCGTCGATACCAAAAGGCACTTAAATTAAAGATGGTTTTAGGTAAAGGGTATTTTTGCTTTATTGATAAAATCAATAATAAAGTACCTACAATGTATAAGGAACATAGTCTTACAGTAAAGTCATCAAATTTGTGTGATGAAATAACTTTATTTGCTGATCATGAACACACTTTTACTTGCGTATTAAGTTCAATTAATGTAACAAGATGGGATGAAATTACCGATGATGATATCTTTTGGTCAACAGTCTTTTTAGATTGTGTAGCAGAGGAATTTATTCAACAAGGTAAAAGCATTAATGGTCTAGAAAAAGCTGTTCGATTTACTGAAAAAGGACGAGCTTTAGGTCTTGGGCAATGTGGTTTTCATACTTATTTACAAAATAAAATGGTAGCTTTTGAGTCACTTGAAGCTCATATGCTTAGTAATACAATTGCAAAGAGAATTAACGATGTTTCTTTAAGAGCTAGTCAATGGATGGCTAAAGAATTAGGTGAACCAGAATGGTGTGTTGGCCACGGTTTAAGAAATACTCATCGGATTGCTATTGCACCTACAAAAAGTACATCAGTACTAATGGGTGGTATTTCTGAAGGTATTAACCCAGATCCAGCAATGGTTTATACCCAAATGACTGCAGCCGGCGAAGTTGAACGCATTAATCCACAGTTATTAAAGTTAATGAAAGAACGTGGAAAGTTTAATAAGAAAGTAATTTCTGATCTAAAACATAATATGGGTTCAGTTCAACATGTCGATTGGTTAACTCCTGAAGAAAAACTTATATTTAAGACAGCTTTTGAAATTAATCAAGAAACCATTTTGCGTATGGCGTCATCTCGTGGTGCTTTTATTGATCAATGGCAATCATTAAATTTGTTTTTTAGTTCAGAAGAATCAGAAGAATATATTTCTAGAATTCATCAAATAGCATTTGAAGATCCAAATATTCTTGGCACATATTATGTGTATAGCCAAGCAGGAGTTCAAGCATCAAAAGATGAATGTATTGCGTGTCAATAATTATGAAGTTTAGTGATGAATATATAAATCATATTGCCGAACTTGCAAAAGAAGTTGAAGTTGAAGATCCAATTGATTGGGGGATCATACCAATTTCAGAAGATGTTACTTATCAAATGATGACAACATCTGTTCTTGAGCAGTTTGGTGATATGACACAGCAACGAGATATTATGATTGCTACAATTGTTAAACTCGTTGTGGAAAATTTTATACTAAATTTAAGGTTAATGAAGAATGGCATCAAAGTTATTTAATTGTGAACAGTGCAATGCTTTTGGTAAAATCACTTTACGTAGTGAAGAATATGATGAAACTGATGTAGTTTGTTGTCCTATCTGTGGTTCAGACATCTCAGAAATTGATGATGACTACGAAGAAGAAGAATGACATGGGTTTATCAGGGTCAAACTTTTGACTCTATACCAGAAGGCTATATAGCATTTGTTTATAAGATTACCAATCTAAACGATGGACGAATGTACATCGGCAAAAAGCTTTTTTATTTTACTCGAACTAAAACTATTAAGGGTAAAAGAAAAAAGATTTTAGAAGAATCAGACTGGAAAGAATATTGGTCTTCATCTGAAGAACTTAAGACAGATGTAAAAACTCTTGGGGAATCTAAATTTACCCGAGAAATTTTGCATTTATGTAAAAACAAAGGTACTGCTTCTTATATTGAAGCACGAGAACAATTTGCAAATGAAGTATTAGAAAATCCAGAAAAGTGGTATAATGGATATATTGGATGCAGAATTCATAGAAAACACTTAAAATTATGATTAATTATCTAATGTTATTAGCGGCAATTGCCTTATCGGGTTCTGCTGCATATTACTCAATAGCTGGTTTAATTGCGATTTTCTCATCTGCGGTTATTCCAATTACAATTATGGGGTCAACCCTAGAAATAACTAAGCTTGTTCTTGCTTCATGGTTATATCGTAATTGGTCTGCCGTTCCAAAATTTCTTAAAGCATATTATGTATTTGCTTTAGCTGTTCTTATGGTTTTAACTAGTTTAGGCATTTTTGGATTTTTAAGTAAAGCTCATAGTGATCAAAGTCTTGTTAGTGGTGATGTCTTATCAAAGGTCGCGGTTTATGATGAAAAGATTAAAACATTAAAAGAAAATATTGATGCTAATCGTAAGATCCTTAAACAGCTTGATGAACAAGTTGATCAAGTTATGGGTCGTAGTGATTCAGAAAAAGGTGCAGAAAGATCAATTGTTATACGGAAATCACAACAACAAGAACGCACTCGCTTACAAGCAGAAATTCAAACTAGCCAAAAAGAAATCAGTAATCTTACCGAAAGTAGCGCACCGATTAGAGCACAAGTTCGACAAGTAGAAGCCGAGGTAGGTCCAATTAAGTATATTGCATCTTTGCTTTATGGCGATTCGATTGATCAAAATCTTTTAGAGTCCGCAGTTAGATTCGTAATTATTATGATCGTTGTTGTATTTGATCCACTCGCAGTTTTAATGCTTATTGGTGCAAATTGGGGTTTAGCCAATCAACCTAAAAAAATTGAAGTTGAAACAAAAATTGAAGAAGTAAATAATTCCAAAAAAGAAATAAATGACACCGAAGATGACAGCGAAGCGTGGGATGATTTTTTTAATGAAGAAGATTTAGTAGAAGAAGTTGAAATTGAATCTCAAGACACATTATCAAAAACAATTGTAGAAGAAGTTGAAGAAATTCAACAAAATAAAACTATTGAATATGATTCATTAGGCCGCCAAATGACTCCAAATAAAAAATGATCATTTTACTTTTACTACTATTTCCAAGTTTAGTAAATGCAAATCAAATTGATGAAAAATGTCCTCAGTTTATTGTTTGGGGTGCACCAATTAGTAGTCATAAACAAATAAAACATCTGTGTAGATCTGGATATGCTAATGAATTTAATTTCAATTATAGGTTATCAAATTATGTATTAGAAAAGGTAACTGTATCTGGAGTTTCTGGAAAAGTAGTACGTAAAAATGATTTTCGTGAAGACACTGATATTCCGGCAGAATTTCGAACAAAGAAATATGATTATATTAGAACTGGTTATGACCGTGGACATTTAGCTCCTGCCGCGGATTTTACTGATGATATTAAAAAAATGTCGGAATCATTTTTGCTTTCAAACATTGCTCCCCAATATCCATCAATCAATCGCGGTGTGTGGAAAAAGATTGAGGAATGGACTAGAACAATAGCAATTAAGTATAATGAAGTTTATGTAATTACTGGTCCTATTTTTAATACAAAAAAATATGATCAGTCTCCTGTGCTTAGAATTCCAGATTCATTTTATAAGATTGTCATTGAGCCAAAGCAAGAAAAAATTATTACATTTATTGTTCCAAATTTTTATACAGAAAAAAATGAAATTACTGATTTCATCTCAACGGTATCAGATGTCGAAAGTAAAACCGACATTAATTTTTCTCCACAGATACCAAAACAACTAGAACTACTTGAAAAAAATAAATCATCAATTGACACTTGGTAGTGTACATTAATTAGTACTAGTGATATTATTACTACATGATGAATATGAATACAATTATTAAGTGGACAGCAACAGCAATTGTTTTGTCTGGTGCAACTTTAACTAGTCTAAATATCTATCCGTACAACATTTATGTTTTAAATGTTGGAACTAGTTTGTTTTTGCTTTGGTCCGTTCGAGTTCGTGAGCCTGCTATGATTGCCGTTAATGCAGGTTTATTGTTAATTTATTTAATTGGTTTACTTGTATGAGGTGATTATGTCTAATATTGAGTTGGTTGAAGGCGATCTCACGGCTTCATTTTCAATTAAAGAAGAAGGCCAATATGTTCTATTTACTGCTTCAACCGAAGTAAAAGAAGTTGATTCCCAGGGATCTAAGCTTTGCCTTTTTATGCAAAAAGAAAACTTTTCAAAGTTTGTTGATTTTCTAACTACAAATAGGAGCTCCAATGAAGACCGATGCTAATTTTCGAATGACTAAGCTTGATAAGATCCAACTAACAAATGCTTGGAATAACCCAAGGCGCGTAGGTCTACATGAACAACTAATTGTTGCTCAAGTTGAATATGAACAGTGGAAGAAGCGTTCATTTTCAAATAAAGTAGAAAAGAATGATTGATCAATCCAAAGTTTATATTGAGTTAAAGTCTCGTGAGGTAAAAATTGAATTTACAAAGAAAGATGGAACTCAACGGTCAATGTTGTGCACTCTTAATGAAGCAGTCATTCCAACCGAAAAGCTTCCAAAGTCCAAAGAAGAAACAAGTGATTCCATTTCTTCTGAAACCTGTCGCGTGTTTGATGTTGAAAAGCAGGACTGGCGAAGCTTTAGATGGGACAGCGTGACTGAAGTAGTTTAATTTGCGTATGTACAGTAATTGATAAATTGTATATAATTACTCTATTAATAGAAAACAGGAATACAAATGTCTAATACTGAAAAGCGAATTGCCCGTATTGAGCGTGCACAACAAGCTTATAAGGGTGTTGGTGAACCAATGATCCGCGAAGATCATTATGCTATTGACATCATGCGTGCTTTGAATTGGTATCGTGCTAATGAAGAAAATAAGACTATTACTAAGTATGGTCTTGAATTTCTTAAGAAGAACAATAAGACCCAATACGTCAAGTTCTTCAATGAGGCTGCTGATTGGGAAACTAATCAAGTTGCAATTCTTATGCGTTTGGCATTTCGCAATCAGTATCTAGATTCAACTCATCTTAAGCTTATTGATACTCGCCTTGAAGAAATCAAGGATAAGTATACTAAACTTCAAGAACAAGTTAAGGTAGAAGAAAAGCCTGTAGTTCCAGTAATTAGTGTTCAAGATCGAGTACTTGAATCGGCAAAGACATTTGCAGCCGAGATCGATGCTGAAATCGATAGTTTCATTTCTAATAAGACTTCGGACTTTTCAACTAAGACCTTCCTTCTTAAGAATAATATTTCTGGTCAAGTTGCAAAGAAAATTAGTGAATTTTATATTGAACTAAACAATGAACTCCAAGAAGCAATTCTAGGTGAAGATGAACAACTAGTTGAAGGTTATTCACACTTTACTAAAGCACAACTTAAGAAGTTTCAGATGTTTGTTCAAAGTATTATTGCTGATTGTGATCAACAAATTGTTCGTGCAAAGTCTGCTCGAGTTCCTCGTGCTAAGAAAGAAAAGGCACCTGGTCTGCTCGTTGCAAAAATGAAGTATATGTTTGAGTTTCCTGAACTTAATCTTAAGAGTATTAACCCAACCGAAATCATCAAAGCCGATGAAGTTTGGGTATATAATACCAAGACTCGAAAGATGATTGTGTATCGTGGTGAGAATGGTCCAGTACTTTCGGTTCGCGGTACTACTATTCTTAACTATGATACCATTACTTCGGAAGCTAAGACACTTCGAAAGCCTGAAGACTTCTTTAAAACTCAAATCGGTAAGCGCCCATTGAATGCGGCATTTAAGACTATCAAGTCAAAGCCAGCAACTCCAAATGGTCGAATCAATCAAGACATGATTATTGTGGCGGCATTCAAATGACAAAACAAGAACTAGATGGTTTACTTTTTGCAATTATGGGATCCATCACTTTAGTAAAGAAGTGGTGGAATTCTCCCAATGAAGCATTTGACCAACAAAAGCCGATTGATGTATATAAAGAAACACCTGAAAAAGTTGAACAGTATATTCTTTCTTTTATTAAGAGATAATTAATCATGATTAAGTATTGTGTAAATTGTTTATATAATGTCAATGAACTTTGGTGTAGTTCTCCAAAGAATGGAATTAGTCTTGTTACCGGCGAATCAAATATGGTTTTTGCTCATACTTCGCGTAAAGATAGTTCACAATGTGGTATTCGGGCTATATACTTTCAACAAAAGAAAATTGTACTTGAACAACCTAAATGGAAAAAGTTGTTTACAAAAATTAAGAAGTAATATACAATGTAGCTATTATATGAAAACGGTGAACTAAAATTATTCTAATTGATTATTCTCAAGTAGCTTTGTCTAATATTTTTATGTTCCAAAAGGAACTAAAACAAAGCATGAGTGAAGACAATCGCGCCGCGGCCGAAAATATTATTCGGCATGCGGTTTTATCTACAATTAAGTCTTATCGCAAAAAGTTTGGCCAAGAATATGGTGAAATGGTAATTGCCTGTGATGGTCCAAACTATTGGCGGCGCGACTTCTATCCGCAATACAAAGCAAATCGAGCTAAAGCTCGTGAAAAGTCTGATCTTGATTGGGGTTTAGTCTTTGATTGTCTTCATGCTTTGAAGCAAGACTTAAGTGACCACTTTCCATATAAGGTACTTAATATAGATAAGTGTGAAGCCGATGATATCATCGCCGTGCTCACCTCATGGTCACAAGATAATAATCTAGTTCAGTCAGGCCTTGTTGAAACCCCACAACCGATTCTTATTCTTTCATCTGATCACGACTTTGGACAACTTCAAAAGTATACAAATGTCCGCCAATGGTCACCCATGCAAAAGAAGTTTGTTATTGAAAAGCAACCTCTTAAATATGTAATTGAGCATACTGTGCGGGGTGATTCCGGTGATGGTGTTCCATCAATTTATTGTGCAGATGACTTTTTTGTAAATAAGGAACAATATGGCAAAGCCCCCTCCGTAACTGCCAAGAAACTTGCTCTATTTCTTGATAATGGTTTTGATGCTTGTCAAAATGATACAGAACGACGTAACTGGCACCGTAATCAAACTCTTGTAGATTTTAATTTCATTCCCGAAGAAATTAAAGATTCTATCGTGAATACATATACTACTAAGACTATTACCGGTGATCGTAATTCAGTCTTTAATTATCTTGTCAAGCATAAGTGTCGGATGCTGCTTGATTCAATCGAGGAATTTTAATGCATAAGTATATCCCAGAGGTTTTGGCTGAAATTAATAATGACCCAAAGGCTATTGAAAAATTTAAAGGAGATGGCGCACTAAGTCTTCTATTTAAGCACGCCTTTGATCCATCACAAAAGTTTTTATTGCCTGAAGGAGATCCTCCTTATAAGGAAGATCCTGCTCCAATTGGAATGACTCCGGCGATTCTTAAGCAAGAGCTTAAGCGTCTTTATGTCTTTTGTCGGGCTGATCTTACCGCTGTTCGCCGTGAAGATTTGTTTATCCAACTTCTTGAGAGTGTTCATCCAACCGAGGCAAAAGTTGTTCTTGCCGTAAAGGATCAAACTCTTGATAAGCTTTATCCTAACGTGACACATAAGTTGGCTTATGAAAATGGATTTGTAACTGTGCCACCAGTTGAAACAGTAAAAAAATCAGAGCCCGTCTCGGAAGAAGTAGTGATGGAATTTCCAAGGCGGGGCCGGCCAAAAAAAGCAATTGGCCAAAACTAAAAGGTATACGTTTATTAATAAATAAACTAATTAAATTATGAATATTAGAATTGAATTATTGGTTGGTTTTGTTTTGGGATTTGAATTGTTTTTTGAACAACAAGCCGCAACTTTAGAACTTGGATTTATTAGAGTTCTTTTTGATTGGGAGAACTAGAAATGTTTGAAGAATCAATGAAAGAAGCAATAACAAAGCTTAAATATTTGCAAGGTCTTCAAGAAAAAATTGATGACGAAGATTTTGATGAAGTAATTGATTTATTACAAATTGCGCTAAAGGTTGGTTCTAAGTCTCGTAAGCCACTAAACGATGATGAAGCAAAAGAAATTTATAAAAAGCTTAGGCCGGGTTGGAGACCACTCGACTTTGCGAGACTAGTTGAAAAGCACCATTCAATCACTTAAAATTATGCATGTATATCTTGATATGGATGGTGTTCAAGCAGATTTTTTTACGGCTTGGGCAAACTTATTTGGAAAGTCTCGTTATAAAGAATTAGGTGATCGTGCAGCAAGAGAAGAGACTATTAAGGATCTAAACAGTCGGGGTGAAGAGTTTATTGAAGAATTCTTCGCAACTCTGCCAGTGTTACCAGGTGGTCAGAGACTTATTGCTTGGTTGAATAAAAATAATATACCTTTTACGGTATTAAGTGCTCCTCTTCGCGGCAATGAGCAAGCATCAATCCGTGGAAAAAAGATATGGCTTGATAAATATAATCCCGGTAGCAGTGCAACCGCTATATTTGACTGCAATAAAGAAAAGTATGCAGCATTAAATGGAGTAAATATTCTTGTTGATGACTATAAGCCATATATTGAACGGTGGAGTTCTAGCGGTGGTATAGCAATTTTATATCGAGAACATAATATTAATCAAGCAATAGAACAGTTGTCAAAGTTATTTCAATTGGAGGTTGTATGAAAAAGTCTTTAGTTTTAGCAAGTCTTATTATTTTTACATCAAGTCCAGTTTATGCCGATGATCTATCACCATTATTTGGTTCTGTTATTGGTGGTGTACTTGGTAGTCAATTTGGGAGTGGTACTGGTCAAGCAGCAATGACTGCTCTTGGTGCAGTAGTGGGCTATCGTGCTGGATCAACCCCAAACATTAACACAGTGTATGGCCAAACACACATTCCAACTTATCGTCCAACATACAGTCAACAAGGTTTTTATAGTAATCCTTGTTCTGGCGAGATGTACTATGAAGGTCGTTATGATCCACAACTAGCTCAGTCGTATTGCCGAGGACGTCAAGAATATTTACGTAATCAGCGTGAACAAGAACTATTTAATGCCCGTCAACGTGGCATGGCTGGAAATTAATTTGCTTTAACGTATGTACATTAATCTGCTTTCATGGTATAATGACTCTATAGTGATTAAGGAGTTATACCATGAAAGCAGGTCGTTTGGCAATCCGTAAGACTGATGTTCAAGTTGCAAAGAACATGTGGGTTTCAATGGGTGCTATGTACAATAAGAAATATGCCGAGAACAGTGAAGCAATGATTCAAATTGTTCTTAAGCATATCGATGCTATCAAGGAACAACTTGAAGTTGCAGAAGATGTAGCAATTCGGATTTGTCCGATTCGTAAGAAGTCTACTGCAGGTCGATATTTGATGGAATCAAAGGTTGTTGAACTTTCTTGTAAGTGGGAAGATACTCTTGAAGTCCTAAGCCATGAACTAGTTCATGCTGAACAGCACCATCAAGGTCGTCTTGGTAAGATTGGTAAGCAACCAGTTTGGAATGATGTTGTTTTCAAGCAATTCAGCCCTAAGGATTTTAAAGAATACCGTAACCTTCCTTGGGAACAAGAAGCCTTCGATCGTCAACTTGAGATTGCCGATGAAGCAGTTCGGATGGTTAGTTATTATCAAAATGGATTTTGTGGGAGTTAATATGAACGAACGAATTAAAGAAGTCGTAAAACAAATTAAGCATAAGTTTGCAAAATTTATCGGTACTCTCCAAGCATTGGTCTGGGAAACAGATTGCACGGGAGATTGTAACCAAGGACGAAACTGTAACTGTTATAAAAAACAACATTTCGGAGTTGAACTATGAACGAACGAATCAATGATCTAAGACTTGAAGCAGGTATCGGCAGACTGCACGAAGTGCCATATATGGTTGCTGTAAACAAAGAGGGTGAACTCATTGAACCATTAGAAGGACTACAAAAGTTCGCCCAGTTGATTGTGGCGGAATGTTTAGGCATTGTTGACGATGCTGAACGAGGTGGTAGTAATGAAATATGGGACAATGCCGTGAAGTTTATTAGACGAGATTTACAAGAACATTTCGGA
>Ga0114968_10004175_pt1 | contig 10763 bp, 14 predicted proteins | sample M_130807_EF_Meta_FD_87020 | JGI IMG/M metagenome (GOLD analysis project Ga0114968, IMG submission 87020) | Freshwater microbial communities from Lake Montjoie, Canada to study carbon cycling - M_130807_EF_MetaG | ecosystem: Environmental > Aquatic > Freshwater > Lake | place: Lake Montjoie... | reverse complement strand
CTATTTTCTTTGCTTAATACATTAGCATTTAATATATTGGATCCAAGTATTTCGCCTAATATTCCTAAAATTAATGAATCCATTTTTAACTTAAAATATAGAAAGAATAAATATTATATAATATGTCTTTATCCGTAAATGATTATATAAAATATGACTTGTATCAAGTATTTTTATTAAACAGAGATAATTTTAAACTTGCTAGTTTACGCAAAGCATATCAAAGACAAGTACTAATATATCATCCTGATAAATTTCCTGAAAATTTACCAGAAGAAGAGAAAAAAGAAAAAATGGATACATTTTTATTAATTAATAATGGATATACAATTTTGTCAAATGATTCAACTAGATTAGAATATGATGAAAAAAGAGATAAATATTTAAGTGAAGAAAAAGGGTTTGGTAGTTTAAAATCTCAATATCTTGCAGATCAAAAGAAAAAAACAATGTCACCTGAAGAATTTGAACAAAAGAAAAAAGATGCTGCATTATTATTTCAAAAACAAATGGATACAATGAATGAAGAAATGAATAAACATGCTCTCAGTAAATCAGAAACAAGAGAAGAACAAGTACAAATTAATAAAGAAGAAAATACAAATTTCTTAGTTTCAGAAAAAGTTAAATCATCAGATAATTTCAACAATGAATTATATAATGTTTCACAAAATAGAAATATAAAAATAGAAAATGATGGTACAGATACATACAAAGAATTGGAGAATTTAGATGATAATTTTGGTAATAATCTATCCCCAAAATATGCTTTTATTGATCAAGCATTCAAATAATATAATTTACTTCACTTACTTTTTTTACTATTTCATCATTTGTTACATTTATTTGATTAGAATTATTTTTTGATTCTAATGAAATACGTATCATTTCATCTTCAATTTCTTCTAATTCTTTTATTAATTCATACTCTTTTTCTTCAGTATCTTCTTCAATTAAATTATCTGATTCAAAATAATTTATAGTTTTTTCTTGTATTTCATACTTTTCAAAATGATTTACCGCTGCATCATATCCGTGTAAAATTCTTCTATTTTTTTCTTCTAAAGAAATAGTTGTATTCATTATTTCTGTACTATCATATGTTTTTATTTCAATTGTACATCTTTGATATTTTTTTGTTTTATTTAAATTTTTCCAATGATGAGAAATCATAAATAATTTTGTCATATAATTTATTATATCAACGTTAAAATCAATATCTTTACAATGTGCAACTAAATTAATTCCTAAGATATTATCTTCATATTTATTCATAAATAATTCAATTGGATAATTATCAAATACACCCCCATCTATTAAATAATTATCATTATGTATAGTTGGTTGAAATAAAAGAGGTAATGCACAAGTTGTTAATAATCCTTTCCATACTGGCATATTTGGTACTGTAATATAATTAAGAATTTCTAATTCATTTTTAGTTATATTTGATGCAACACATACAAATTTTTTATCTGTTAATTTATATAATTCTTCAAATGTTATCTCTGAATCAATATTTTTTCTAATTAATAATTGTTGAACTGCTGTTTTTAATATTTCACCATCATCTAATCCTTTTCTTTCTAATAAATTATCAATATGAGGATCAATTAATCTTTCAAAATTAAATTCTATAAAAAATTTATGTAATTCATCTGGAGTATATCCTATTGAAAATAATAATGATAATAGAGCACCTGCTGATATTCCAATGTATTCATTAATATTTTGTAAAATATTAATTTCATATAAATATTTTATTGTACCATACAAATAATAAAATTTGAAACCACCACCACATATGAATAATTTTGTTATATTTCTTTTTATTTTAATATTACTCATTCTTTTCTTTAATAATTAAATCAGAAATTAGAATTACTAAAATACCGTATAAGACAACTACTAATAAGTTTTTTTGACTAGGTGATATATTTTCAAAGTTTTCGTTTATATCAAAAGAATTATATGTTTCTACTATATTATTTATAGAAGATATTGGATTAGGTAAAGTTTGTATTATATTAGTCTTAGTATTAGTATATTGTTCATGATTAGTTAGTGCTAATCTATTTCTACATAATTCACAATTTTTAATATGATCATCTACTAATGAACATGGTTTTATATATCCAGTATATGTTTCTTTTACTGGATTAAAATCTTTTTTTACTTCGTTTGAATCAATTGATAATACATTTTCATTTGGTTTTCGATAATTAAATTTATTTTCTTGAGTTATTCCCCATGCATCATCTATACTTGAAAAATTTAATCTATTACTCATTATAAAATATTTATTATATTTAATATAGATTTTAATTCTGTAATATATTATATGTCAAATATAGATAAATATACTAACAAAATAAACACTTTATTAAATGATTTAACTGATAATAAATATATTACTACCTTTATTCTTCTATTTTTTGTAACATACGGTAGTTTTTTAGGTACTGGAGGTCATCCCCCCGAAATAATTATTACATTATTTAAAAATCCTTTTGTTCGTATCTTATTATTAACTTTATTAGCATATATGGCAAATAAAAATATTCAAGTATCAGTAGCAATAGCACTTATATTTTATTTAACACAACAATATATTTTTAAACAAGAATCTTTTGATCAAATTAAAAGTTTAGAAAAGTTCCAAAATATGTATTATATTAGTAAAGTTAGAGAAGAAGCAGATAAACAAAATAAATAATCTTGATAAATGTTGATATAAATCTAATTTAAATATTATAATATATAAATTAGATTAATACGTTTTAAATAATAATTTTGTTTCTATTTACTCTGTATGAGCAACATTAAACCTAAGGTTGAAGTTAATACCACAACTGATTTACATTTAGATCTTTTAGCTGATCCAACTAAAATAAAACCTCAAAAAAAGAATATTAATTTAACAAATATTACAGAAACATCAGATGATGATGCAGATTCTCATGTTGTAGAAAATTTAAATAATAAGAGTAACGTATCTTCTATTTCAGAATCTAGTTCATCCAGAAAATCATCCAGATCTTCTGATTCTTCTAAATCATCTATTTCTTCTAAATCATCTATTCCAAAAAATTTTGTTAACCAAACTAAATTTGTACCTTTAGTACCAAAACCAATTATTCAACCAATCCCTGTAAAACCAGCACCTAGTATGTGGACTAGTTTTTTTGGAGGAAATGCACCTCAACCTCCTCCTGTTGCAAATAATAATCCACAAGTAAGTCCTCAAAATAATTATTCATTTCCAAATAATGCATCCAAAGATAATTATGATACTTTACCAGAAGACAAGAAAAGATTAAAGAGATTACAAAAATTTGCAGAATTAAAATATATTAAAGATACCTATAAAATTCAATTAACTCGTGAATTTACATATAATTCAGATTATCATGAAATGTGTGCTGAAATTGAATTTCACCGTGCAAATATAAGTAAGAAGAATAGTGTAGAATTTATAAAATCTGCTGTATTTGGTTCTGTTGGAATGATTGATAAATTAAATAAAATGTTTGATCCTTTTGGATTAAAAGAAACAATGGACGGATTTCCAGAACATTTACAAGTTACAACCAGTGATAGTGAAATTTATGAAGAACTTGCTGAAAAATACAAGGGTAAATTCAAAGAATATTCAGTAGAAATGAGATTTATGTTACTTATGGTAGGTAGTGCAGCAGGATTTATTGCTACCAAAAAAGCAGCAGAAAATATCCCATTTTTTAATAATTTAGATGATAATACTAAAAAAGAAATTATGAAAAATTTATCAAAGAATATTCAAGCAAATATAGTTCCTCAATCATTGGATCAAAAATCTAAAGCAGAAGAAAATAAAATCTTACAATTTATGATGCAACAAAAAAGACAAGAAGAAGAAAAAAATGAAAGAATGCAAAATGTATTTAAACAACATGATCAACAACAAAAGAATATTGTAATTAACAATAAAATAGATCCAAATATTTTAATTACATCATCAGTTGACAGTGAAGACTCTGAAATTGTCAATGATAGTTCTGCATAAACATAAATTTTGCTTAAAGATACATGACTATATTAAGATATGAACACAAACAATGAGTCGGAAAATTTAGAGACTTTAAACAATGAAACCCTCCCAGTAAAAGTTTTAAAGAAACGTGGTCGTAAACCATCAGGTAAAGTTTTAGATATAAAATCTATTGAACAAAAGAATATTACATCATCGTTAGATCCTGAAAAAGAATGTTTAATAATTCATTTACCTATTAACATGAATGATATTGAAAAAATAGGTAAATCAAAAAATAAAGAAGGTATAAAATTAGATAAAATAACTGAATCAAGTGAACAAACACCTCAATTCAATTCAAATATTTTTATGGACGTAGATGATAATATAACAAAAGAGTTAGCAATAACAAGTGAGCATCAAGTTACAGAAACATCGGATAATAAGAAAAAGTGTTATAATTGTCAATATTTATCAGAAAGATGTAATGCGCTACATCAAAAATTACAAGAAGTATCTAATATTAAGAATATTCATGATTCTATGACAAATAAGATACATGATTGTAAGATAGATATTGTTGATAATGATATTTTTAAATGGAAAGAAAAAACAGATATACATTGTTGGTGGTGTGTACATCCTTTTGACAATCCTCCATTTGGATTACCAATTAAATATGAAAATAATAAATATGAAGTCCAAGGTTGCTTTTGTTCATTAAATTGTGCGAAAGCATATAATTTAAAAGAGAACAATTATAGAACGAGTGAAATAAATTCGTTAATAGAAGATTTTAGACGTGAATTATTTGGTGTTAATACATTACCTGTACTAATTGCACCTCCTAGACAAACATTAACTATGTTTGGTGGTTATATGTCAATTGATGATTTTAGAAAAGAGTTTTATATAATGAATAAAAGTATTATTCATTTGAGTCCAACAGTTGCACCTGTAAGAAACTTTTTTGAAGAAGAATATCATGATAAAATAATTAGAGCAAATGCAACAGGAGAAAGATTACGGTTAAAACGTAATACAGCACCACCACAAGTATCTTATAATTTAGATAAGATAATGGGTCGATCTGATGAAAATTAATTAATAATTTATTATAATTATTAATTATTTATAAAAACGTTAAATAAATAGTGTTTACAGTAATTTTGAAGTACCAAATTTGAATTATAATAATTTTTATTCTTCTTCATCATCAGAATCTAAATTGTCCTCTTTGAGGTAATTTATTCTTCTTCATCATCAGAATCTAAATTGTCCTCTTTGAGGTAATTTATTCTTCTTCATCATCAGAATCTAAATTGTCCTTAGAAATCTTAGTATTATTAACCTTAGGAGACAAAATCAAGTAAACATAACCCAAGTCAGCAACCAAATATTTGATAAATAGAGGATAATCATTCTTCAAAAATAATTCAACTGAAGAACAAAGTCCAACACATTTAGTAAATGTAGTAAGATTTTTGAGTTCATACAAACCTTGAATAATTTCACTGTTTTCAGCCTTCTTACTAATCTTAATACTTTCATCATCTTTCTTGTTTTCTTTTTGTTTTAATGTAGAAGATTGAGACGCAAAATCGCCTTTACCAGTAAAAGTTAAAATGTCACTCATACTTGTGATCTCAATTGAGTCTGAAATATTTGCCATATCTTTAATAATCTTATGGAAAATCTGAGAAGGTACACTTAAAATAGTTTGAAAATATGTTTTATTACTATCATTAGGAAGTTTAAATTCCTTATCAGGATTTAGATCAAGAAGCTTGAGCTTATAATCTGTAATACAATTTTTCTTTTCATTTTCCATTCGAATACCTAAATTATTAGGATCAGTTTTATCATAATAAAGTGTTAGTGAATCATCATTGTTCATCGTCTTAATTAGTTTATGTAAATTTACCATATCTACACCTAAAATTTTCTCTTCTTTTAGATCATAAATTTGGAATTTATCTTTCATCAAATTCATAATAATACTCATTTCATGAGTAGGTTTTTTTGCAGCATTTAGTGTAACACCATTTTTAGTAAAATGGAGGTTGGCTTCAATTAAAATATCTTTGACTGCATCAATTAAAGTTTTAAATGCATTACTTTGGATAGTCTTAATTTCAAAAATCAACGTACTAGTTGCCATTTTCTTATATTAATATATATTCGTTTATATCTAATAATATATTTTTTCATATTTTATAAAAAATATATAATGTTAAATTAAGTAGTTTATTATGAGCAAAACATACGAATTAGTAAATCCATTTATCTTAGGAACTTTTGATAGAAAATTTACTGCAGATAATTCTCTCCAAGCAGCCCATTTAGCATATCAATCATTATCTCAATATTTTACTGGTCATATTCCTCGTTTTAAATTTACACTTCAACGTGTTAAGAGTAATTATTTTTTAGGTGGAGGAAAAGAAGACGATTATTTACATTTTGAAACATACGAAACAAAATCTAAAGATAAAAATAATAAAAATAAAGTTGGTATTGAATATGTTATTAAACCATTAAAACATTCTATCCAACTTGATAATTTTCAAGAAAAATTACAAAATTTTCTAAAACGTAAAAAAATACACAAAAAGATATCTAGAGTTCTTACTTCTCAATCTGAAAAAGATTCAGAACAATCCCAAGAATCTGAAGAACAAAAAGGCGGTAATTTAAACAGCACCTTAACAGGCGGTGATTTAAACAGCGCCTTAACAGGCGGTGATTTAAATAATGATTTAAACAGCGCCTTAACAGGCGGTAAAAAATATGTAGAAGATGAAGAATTAGATCCTGAATTAGAAAAACTATTATACGAAGATGAATTAGAATTTAAAAAGAAAAAGAAAACAAGAAAAGGTTGGACTGCATTAAATGGACCTTTAAGAGGTCAAACTGTATATCCATCACCTATAACTTATTATAGATATGATCCTGTTATATACACAGAATATTTAAATTATGTTCCTGTATTTACAGAAGCAGGACGTCCTAAACGTATGGTTTATGACATTTATTATTATGATTCATTAAAACGCTAATGAGTTTAATCTTATAAATAATTTTAATAATTAAATTATTTATAATGAGTGACGAAGAAAATCAAAATAACCAAACAAATAATCCCACTACTGATGAAATTAAAGAAATGATTAAATCATGGTTAGAAGCAGATGAAAAAATAGATGCATTAAATAAACAATTAAAAGATTTAAAAGATGAAAAGAAACAATATGAAAATTTTATTATTGATTACATGGAAGAAAATCATAATGTTGAAGTTTCTGGTGCAGGGGGTAAAATTAAAAAGGCAGTACAAAAATCACGTGCTGGATTTAATGAAAAAATTATTATTACTGGTTTAACTGAAATTACAAAAGGTGATGAAACTAAAGCAAAAGATATTACCAAGATTATTTCACAAAAACGTGAGATGAAAGAAAAGACATATTTGAAGAAAGCTAAGAAATAAATAAAAAATTATTAGAAAAATGTATTAATTTTTCTAATAATCAAAGACTTAATAGAGTGACTTGACGTTGTAATCGTATTCAATTGTAGAGTTGTTGAAGGGACCAATATCAAATTTGACAATGGGTATACTACCACGGATGTCATAAGAAGCATTTTTGAGAGATTGTCCGATGGTATCAATACCGATCTTGGCTTGACCAGTAGCAGAGGCTAACAAGTTACCATTTTCGATTTTTAATTGAGAATCACGGTCATAAGGAGAGTTGAACCAACCAGAATTCATTTCTTGAGGGCGTAAATCAGTAGCAGTTTGCATAGTACGTCCAGAAGGATTGGCTAAGTTTTGGTCTACACCAAGAGTGTAATCTGTACCTACACCAGCGTTACTAGTATCTTGAGAAGAAGGAATTACTGCACCTGAAGGTGTTAATAATAAGGGTTTGAATGTACCTGTGGGAAATTGTTTATTTAATTCAGCGGAACTTGCTACAGATGAAGGAAGGGAAGAAGGAGGGTATGATGCAGGTTCTTGTTGCTTGGGTAAATCATTTCCAGGATTAGGTGAAAGTAAGATAGATGGATCATTTATATTCGCTAAATTTTCTCTTATTGGTTTTCTTTGAGTATTTTGAGGATTCTTATTATTTACAACTTTATTAGGCGCAGGTTTTGTCGCGTTAGTAAAATTTGATTGAGGTTTAGATGGTCTAACTAAGTAAAAGATCGCTAATGATACACCTGCAATTATTAAGATAGTAGTAAAATTATCTTTATTTGAAGTACTTTGATCCATTGTATATAATTATGTATTAGATAATTATATCTTAAATAATTATTTTTCTATTTGAACTTCTCTTAAACAATTTTATGTTATTAAATATTTTTTAACTTTATACTAGTATAGACAAGATGGAATATGACTTATTTAAGAATTTAAGAGCTCTTTTTGTAGATGATAATTTAAATACTGAATCATATACTGGTGGATATGATTCAGAAGGTGATATAATTAAACATTCATTAAAAAATTTAGTAAATCAAAATTTACAACAAAATATATCTTATCCTACTTATAATCCTAATTATATCCCAACACGTGAAGAATTATTATATACTGAAACAAATCAAAATGGAGGTCAAGTTATAAAAGGTTTACGTTATGAAAATAATTTAAATAATGTTAATGAAGATTCATCTGAATTAAGTAATATTTCATCAGAAATGTACGGAGGAAGAAAAAATAAACCAACTGCAAGTGATGCGTTACATCAAGAATCTGTAGATTATTTAAAAAATGATTTAAAATTATCTCCTTTAGAAGCAAGAGCCTATAAAGCACTAGCGTATCGTTATATAAAAGAAAAAAATCCTGATGCATCTGGTCAAGAAAGATCAAAATTAATGATTTCATTAATTAAATCAGATAATTTTTTGGATGAATTTAAAGAAAAATTAGATGAAACAATGAAAATTATTGAAAATATTGATTCTGAAAAAGAAAAGACTAAATTAACAAGTGAACCAGAAAAAAAGAAAAAAATAAAAAGTAACAATTAATTATATTTGTATATAATATAATTAAAAATGTCTATTCCTTCTAGAGATAATTTTTTATTTACAGAATCTTTCGATACTTTAATGAGCTCTAATATAAATAATTTGGATATTATGTTAGGTGGCGCTCGCAAACCTTCACCTGGTGATGCATTACACCAAGAAGCTCTTGATTATTTAAAAACAACATTAAAATTAAAAGATTTAGAAGCTCGTGCATATAAATCTATTGCTTACAGACATGTTAAAGAAACTAGTCCTGAAGCCAAACATTTTGAACGTGCTGAAAAAATGATAGAATTAGTAAAAAATAAGAATTTTGTCAAAGAATACAAAGGTAAATTAGAAGAAACTATGAAAATTTTAGAAGATATTGATTCTGAAAAAGCCAAGAGAAATACTGAAAGTGAATCTGAATCTAAAAAACAATCAGGTGGTGATAATTTAAGTGAAACAAGTGTTGATAATAATTTTACTGAAAGTAACTTTAATAAACCTTATTTTAATGAATATAGAGAAGTGAAAGCTCAATATTTACAAGCAAAACAAAATGGAGGAAACAAACAAATAGGAGGTACATTTACATTCAATTCAATTGATTCATTACAACAATTTATTAATCAACACCTTAATTCCGATATCTCCGCAACTGTAACATTAAATAATTAAATAAAATAGTTAAATAATAATTAATACTAATTATTATATGACTTATTATCTTGGTAAAGTTAGTAAAACTGAATATCTCATTTTAAAAGATCAAAATAAAATTAAATTTAATTTAACAACAACATGTTTTCAAGGTACAAAGAAATTTTTTAATAATACATATCTCAATGTTCTTAATCCAAATAATTTTATATATGAATTAGAATCTGAAATTGATAATTATATAAAAAGTAAAGATCCTATTTTTATTGGATTAGAATTAAAATCAAATATTATTTTTAATCAAAAACAATTCTTACAATTTAAAGTTAGTTCTGATACATTAATTACCCCTGAAACTAAGTTAATTTTAGATATTGAAGTCAATAATATAAAAATAAATGAAAAAACAAAAAGTTACCAGATTTTATTAAATGTAATAAAATTTGAGAAAATAGAAAACTAAATTTACATCTTAGCTGTAAATTTTTCGAGAAATGCAGAAAATACAGAATATGATCTACCTCCATTATATTCTTCTTCAATGTATTCACCATCAGCATTCTTGTAATTTAATATTACTGAAGGGAAACCTTGAATAGTTCTACCTGCTGGTGTTTTGATTTCTGTTTTTGTATTTGTGCAATCAACTTCATTTAATGCAATTTCTTCACTGTTTTGATATGTTTCTTTAGCTTTGATCCATGTACTTTTCATAAATTGTTTGCAATGTCCACACCAATCTGCGAAATATAAAGTAATATTTGTTTTATCTGTATTTAATGATAAATCACCAAAAGACATTTGAGAATCACTATCTGTTGACATATTTTTATTATTATTTTCTAATGCATTTACGTTTGTATCTAATTTTTCTACATTAGAGTTTTTTTTAGGTTGATTTACTTGTTTATTATAAGTACGGAATAAATCAATTAAAAATAATATAATAAACTTGTTGTTGAAAGAAATAATTTTCTAAATGGCAAATCTGCTCTTATACAAAAAAAACTTTCCAAAAAAATGGAAATTGAAAGTAAAAAATTTAACTATG
>Ga0114968_10004172_pt1 | contig 10766 bp, 9 predicted proteins | sample M_130807_EF_Meta_FD_87020 | JGI IMG/M metagenome (GOLD analysis project Ga0114968, IMG submission 87020) | Freshwater microbial communities from Lake Montjoie, Canada to study carbon cycling - M_130807_EF_MetaG | ecosystem: Environmental > Aquatic > Freshwater > Lake | place: Lake Montjoie... | reverse complement strand
GCGTTGCGCACTCTGGAAGATCTTGACGTAGTGAGCGAAGTGCGCACTGGCGTTGGCTTCTTAGGTGGAATTCAAATGGCTGATCCGCTTACTGCGCCAGCAATGTATGCAAAGTGCCGCGATGTTGGTGTGATTTCCCGTGCAATTTGGGGTGGAGCGCTTCAGGTTGCGCCACCACTTACTACCACCGAAGCAGAGATTGATGAAATGGTTGAGCTTTTCCGAGTTGGACTGTCTAGTTAATTAACTGGCTTACTAATTAACCAAGTCAGCGTTAACTGCGCCTGGAACTTCAGTTCCGGCAAATAACGCGGCAACCGATTCAGCTACGGCTACGCCGGCTTTATCTTGGGCTTCTTCAGTTGATGCACCTAAATGCGGCGTGGCAACAACATTGTCTAAACCGAATAGCGGTGAATCTGTGCATGGTTCAGTTGCATAAACATCAAGTCCCGCGCCGGCAATAGTTCCGGCAGTAAGTGCAGCGAACAAAGCAGATTCATCTAGTACGCCACCTCGCGCCGCATTGATCACAAATGCAGTAGGTTTCATTTTTGCAAGAGCATCGGCATTTATCAGGCCTTGCGTCTCAGGTGTCTTTGGAATGTGGATGGTTACGAAATCTGATTCTGCCAAGAGCTCATCAAGTGAAACCATTTTGATTTCAGGTCTACCGCTTGGCGCAACTTTGACATACGGATCATACGCAACAAATTGCATATCGAATCCAGCAAGTCTTTGAGCAACTAGCATCCCGATCTTGCCCATTCCAATGATTCCCACAGTTTTGCCTTGAAGTTCGACGCCGCCAAACTGAGAACGTTTCCACTGGCCAGTCTTAAGTGCCAGATTCGCTGGCACAACATTACGAGCCACTGCCAGCAATAATGAAACGGCTAGCTCTGCAGCAGACACGATGTTGCTAGTTGGGGCATTCACAACTAGCACCCCAGCAGCTGTTGCTGCCGGCACATCAACGTTGTCCAGGCCAACACCTGCGCGCGCAATTATCTTTAAATTGGGCGCTGCCGCTATTGCCTCGGCGTCCATTTTGGTGGCAGATCGAACTAAAACTGCATTGGCATTGACCAGTGCTGATAGAAGTTCAGTGCGATTTGCCCCGTCACAGTGCTGGATCTCAAAGCCATCACCTAAAACGGCAAGTGTGGCAGGTGATAATTCTTCAGCGATCAGGACAACAGGCTTTGACATGTTTTGAGTCTAAGTCAAAGCAGACAATCTAGTTTGCAAACAATGTGCAGCTAGCATTTACCAAAAATCAGGTTCTTCATCAGTTGCGCGCCAACAGTGCCAGGCCACAACACTTCGATAAGGCGAGAGGTGATCGGTCACTCCGATTACTTCTTTCTCAGTAGGTGTGTAACCCAAACCTTGGATGATTCCCCATCCCCTGCGAACACCCAAATCACCGATCGGCCAGACATCTAAACGACCCAAACGAAACATCATGAACATCTCAACGGTCCAACGGCCAATCCCCCAGAACTGGGTCAATTGTTTTACGATTTCATCATCTGGCAATTCGTCAACTGACTCTAGGTCAAAACCATTTACTACTGCTTCACTTAATTCGATTATGGTTCGGGCTTTGGCATTACTAAGGCCAACCTCACGTAGCTGCAGATGCCCCAACTTTAGTAATTTTGCTGGCTTTACAGGAGACCCAGTTTTGGCAATCATTCGATGTGTGATCGTGTCTGCTGCTTTACCTGAAAGCTGTTGACCAATAACTGCAAAAACTATCGTCTCAAAGTGAGAGTTATGCGCTGGCTCTTTTGACACTGGATAAAGCGGAGCATTTTCTAGGAATCTACCCAAACGCTTATCTTGCGTTGCTAAATACTTTTGAATGGATTTAATTGACTTTAATTTTGGTGGGGCTTTAGGTTTTTCAGACATTAGGACCTGCGCGCAGAAGGCATGAACTTTATCGGCAGTTCAATCGGGCCAGTGTTTCCGCTATCAGGCAAATACGAAGCGCCCGAAATAATTTCAAAGTCTGGAATGCGTTCGGCAAGGGCTTTGTAAGCTTCGGCCATGTCTAGTCGCGCAACATAGTGACCTAAGCAATGGTGCATTCCGCCACCGAACCCGAAGTGTGGTGGTCTTTGGGCGGCAATGTCGAACTCAACTTTTTCAAATCTGCGCGGGTCACTTCCGGACGGAATTGTTAATAAGTGAATAGTCTTTCCTTGCGGGATCACCAATTCTTTGTACTCAACATCAACTGAGGCCTCACGACTCACCCAGGTAATTGTTGGATTAACCCGCATTACTTCTTCGACAGCGCTTCGACCTAATTCTGGATTCTTACCTAATGCTTGCCATTGGTCCATGTGATTAGAAAAAGTTTGTAACCCCAGACCTATTTGATTTCGAGTGGTGTCAAAACCAGCAAAAATAATGAAGCTCACTAGCATTAATAACTCGTGATCGGTGATTTTCTGGCCATCCGAGTTGGCCCTGATAAGAGCTCCGACAAAATCCTCGCCGTCAGTACCTTGCCGACTTTCAATTAGTGCTTTAGAAATGTCTAGCAACCCCGACAATCCATGTTCGATGACTTCTAAGTCATCTTTGATTGTGACGCTAAAGACATATCCAAGTTCGGTAGCCAAATCTGCAATATCTCGCCATTGTGATTTATCAATTCCTAAAAGTCCTGTGATTACCCGAGCTGAGTACGCCTCAGCAAACTCACTCATGAATTCTGCAGTGCCACGTTCGCAAAATCCATCTATTAATTCGTGGGCCAGTTCTGAAAACGTTGGAATCAGCGGTTCTAGGACTTTCGGGGAAAATGCTGGACCAGAAAGTTTACGAAGTCGCAGGTGATCTTCCCCTTCAATACTGAGCGTTATGTCGGGCCACCACTTTGCCAACAGACCATCATTGATGCCAAAGTGCGATGGCCACCTACGGGTTCCTTGGTAAAGCCGCTTGTCCTTTAGCAATGCATTGGAATCTTCGTACCGCAATATTGCGATTCCAAAATTAGTTGTTGCATACCAATGCTGCTCCCGCGCCTGCATGACTTGATCAGAACGGATGGAAAATCCAGTCTCCGAAAAATCAAGGTGCGCAATATTGGGAGTATCTGGCATGTTAGAAACTAATCTTTTCCAATACGCGGCCAAGTATCACTTACCAGGTAGCCGAGAGGATACGGATCGGTTGGATCCAACATGTGTTGATGCGTACCAGTTAGCCAAGCTTGACCAGCTATCGATGGAATGATTCCTGGCTTATCGCCAATCATTACTTCCTGCTCAATTCGGCCCTCAAAGTGTGAACCAATTATTGAACGTCCCCGAATTCGATCGCCTAGCTTCATAACTCCGCGGGCGTGCAGTACTGCCATTCGCGCTGAAACTCCAGTTCCAGTTGGTGAACGATCGATTTTTCCTGGCTGAACTGCAACGGCATTGTGACTTATGAGTACGCCAGCTTCTTCGAATACTGGCATAGCCATTTGGCAAAATGAGAAATGCTTCCAACCACTGATAATTGGATGAGTAAATGTGAGTTGTTCGTTGGCTGCCTTGGTGATTCCAATCCCCATAACTGCAAGATCACGAGCTTCGCTTGGATCCAGCGTGAATCCCAGTTCCTTGGCATTCACAATGACGAAACTGTCCCCACCCCAGGCAGTGTCAACAGTTAAAGTTCCTAAACCAGGAACTTCAAGTTTGGTATCTAGCGTGGCAGCAAAGGCTGGAACGTTATGAACTTTAATTTGAGTTGCTTTGCCGTCTTTGCAGGTGGCGAAAACTTCAACTAAGCCAGCTGGCGCTTCCATGAAGAAATGAGTTTCTGGCTCAACCATTGGAACGATTCCGGTTTCCAAAACTACTGTGGCAACACACATTGAATTCGAACCCGACATCAGCGGAGTGTCTTCTGGTTCCATAATTATGAATCCCACCGCTGCTCTTGGATCTTTTGGTGGTACCAACATGTTTACGTGCCGGAAAACTCCGCCACGTGGTTCATTCAATACAAACTGACGAAGCTCGTTATCAGTAGCAATAAATCGAGATTGGTCATACAAGGTCTCACCTGGAGGTGGGTTAACCCCACCAACAATCACATCTCCGACTTCACCTTCGGCATGGCAACTGACAACATGAATTGTTTTGATTGATCGCATGGCTTTAAGTTTAGGGTTACTGAACCCTGCCCATGCTAGAAACTACGAATCTAGTGAACGTGAAAATCAAAGGCTTGTGCCATGGCGGCATCAATTGCTTCTAACGCAAGTTCAACTCTGGTTTCAACTGTGCCATCTAGTGCCATCCAAGATCTTCCAGTGCTGATCAGATCGTCTTCAAACTCTCGAGTCATTGATGTCCGTAGTTCTTCTGAGTCTCTGATTTTGTCTTGCACAAAAGGCACACCATCAGGTTGAGTCACGAAATAAATTCGGTTTTGAGAGTCAGTTGGCATTGGAAGGGCAGCTTTCTCGCCTAAGTAACGCCGTTCCCAAATAATTGTGGCAAACACGTCAGTGTCGCAACACACAACCGGTCCACCAGTTCGAGCGGCCACATCTTCAAGTTGTTGCTGGACAATGGCGATTTCAACGAAGTCATTAATCGTCCAAGGGACTGCATACTCGCTTAGCGCCATCGCCTCGGCTTGCTCTTTCTTACGCATAGTCAGATCGCGTCCGTATTCACGAATCCAGTTCGTTGTAGCAAAGTTTCCTTGCCGCTTCATCAACTCGGCCTGCACCGCAAGTGTTGTTGTTGTGGTTCCCGTTGATTCCGCGCCGATGAAGACTGCGCGAATTGCAAGTAACTCTCTGGAACCTGGTCCAAGTAAATGCCAATTGCCAATTAAGTCATCGCGGATCTGGGTCGAAGAAACTGGAACCTGAGTGCGATCTGGATCAAAGCTGTGGTGATGCAGCCCCAGTAGCTTGGCAAAGTCATCGCCATTGTTTTCCGAGGTAACCAAAAGATCAACTGGTGGAGTGTGACGCAAGTGCGCTTCGATCACGCGGGCATTTGATTTAGCAACTGCACTATTGCCTGGATCGTAAGGCGTTGACTCGTAACCATGAACTATCGTCATCGCTGCCTCGACTACGCCTTCAGCAACACAGTCTTGCAGGAGTGCGCGGGCTCGGTCGTTGGCAGCTAACCGATCATGCGGTGCAGCCAATACAACTACGACTACGTGATCACGTTTTTCAATGGCGGCTTTAATGAGCTTCACATGACCCATGTGGGGTGGATTAAATGTTCCAGTTACAAGTGCGGCCGGCATCTTCAAAGCCTATCTGGATTTATAGTCACGAGAAAATGTCCCTAATTCGAGACGAGTAAGAGTTTTCCAGTGGTTTTGCGAGATGCTAAATCTGTATGTGCTTCTTTTGCCTGATCTAAAGCATAAGTTTTGCCGATTGCAAAGTTCAATTTGCCAGCCTGATGATCTGCAAAGATTTCATCTGCTCGCCACTGCATTTCACCTGGTCCTGCAATGTAATCCGCCAAAGTTGGTCGAGTGACAAAAAGTGAACCCATTCGACTCAAAGCCTGTAGGTCAAATGAAGGAACCATGCCACTGGCGCCACCGAAAAGTGCCATCATGCCGCGTCGTTTAAGTGACGCCAGACTGCCATCAAATGTTGCTAGCCCAACGCCGTCATAGACAACGTCCACTCCGATTCCATTGGTAAGTTCTTTCGCTTTACTGGCAACATCTTCCGTGTCATACCTAATGACATGACTCGCGCCCGCTTGGCGAGCAATTTCCGCTTTTTCCGAAGTAGATGCAGTTCCAATTACGGTTGCCCCACGGTTAGAAATCATTTGGCAAAGAAGTTGTCCGACGCCACCAGCAGCAGCATGTACTAATGCGGTGTCCCCTGGCTTAACTGCATACAACGAAGTCACTAAGTAGTGAGCCGTCATGCCTTGTAACATCGCAGCACATGCCACATCTAACAAAACAGATTCAGGTACTTTTACAACTGAGGCTGCATTAACTGCGTGGACTTGGGAGTAGCTGCCTAAAGAAGATGGCCAAGCAACTTGGTCGCCAAGAGCAAAGCCGCTGACTGCTGAACCAACTTCGACAACAATGCCACTACCTTCAAGTCCAGGTACGTATGGGCTTGGCATTGGGTAAATACCCTGACGTTGATAGATGTCGATGAAGTTGACGCCACTAAATGCCAACTCGACCAATAACTGATCTGCGCCACAAACTGGAACAGGTAGATCAGCTACCTTTAGGACCTCTGGTCCCCCGGGCTGATCTACCTGTATCGCAAGCATTTTTAGTTATCGACCTGCAGTGCCTTCAACGTAGTCGTTGTCACCGGTCTTAACCCATGACATCAACTTACGTAAATCGCGGCCGACAGCTTCGATTGGATGCTGTTCTGCCTTTGTGCGAAGTGCCTTAAATTCTGGTGCACCTGCATCTTGGTCATCAATAAAGCGTTGTGCAAACTTGCCCTGTTGAATGTCAGTTAGCACAGCTTTCATTTCTGCTTTAACTGAAGAGTTGATAATTCGTGGACCGGAAACGTAATCGCCGTATTCAGCGGTGTCAGAAACACTCCAACGCTGCTTGGCAATTCCACCTTCGTACATCAAGTCAACAATTAGCTTCAATTCGTGCAAGCACTCGAAGTAAGCAACTTCTGGCTGGTAGCCAGCTTCGACAAGAGTTTCAAAACCTGCTTGAACAAGTGCTGATGCGCCACCACAAAGTACGGCTTGCTCACCAAATAGATCAGTTTCGGTTTCTTCGGTGAATGTGGTCTTGATTCCACCAGCGCGAAGTGCGCCGATACCTGCGGCATAAGAAAGTGCAAGTGCCCAAGCAGCGCCTGATGCATCTTGCTCAACCGCAACGATGGCGGGAACGCCACGGCCGGCTACGTACTCACGGCGAACTAAGTGTCCTGGACCCTTTGGAGCAACCATGCAAACGTCGACGTTGGCCGGTGGAGTGATGTAACCAAAACGGATGTTAAAACCATGTGCGAAGAAAAGTGCATCGCCAGCTTTTAGATTTGGCTCAACGGATTCGGCATAGACTTTGCGAGCTACGTGATCTGGAACCAGCATCATGATTACATCGGTTTCAGCTGATGCTGTTGCTGGATCTACGACGCGTAGTCCTTCAGATTCAGCTTTTGCTTTGCTCTTGGAGCCATCAGCAAGTCCAACACGGACATCTACGCCACTGTCGCGCAAACTAAGTGCGTGGGCATGGCCCTGGCTTCCATAACCAATAACGGCTACTTTGCGACCTTGAATAATTGCTAGGTCTGCATCATCTTCGTAAAACAATTCGGCCACTGGGCTCTCCTATTTCGCTAGTTTGGTAAGTCTGTCAGATTCTTTGGATTGTGTGAATTTCTATTGGGAACGGTCAGGATTCTTGTTGGAACGCTCGGCAATCGAGCGGCCGCCGCGGGCAAGTGCAACAACGCCAGATTGCACGATTTCCTTGATCCCGTGAGGTGCAAGGACATTCAAGAATGCCTCTAGCTTGTCACGGGAGCCAGTTGCCTCGATAGTTACTGCGTCACCGCTGACATCAACAACTTTGGCGCGAAACAGCTCAACTAGTTCTAATACCTTGCTGCGGGTGTGATCGTCAGCTTTAACTTTGATCAACATTAGTTCTCGAGCAATTGCAGTGTCGTCATCAAGTTCAACGATCTTTAGTACGTTGATCAATTTGTTTAACTGCTTAGTAACTTGCTCAAGTGCATGCAAATCTACGTTTACCACGACTGTCATGCGGGAAACGCCTTCGGTTTCGGTAGTTCCTACTGCCAAAGATTCGATGTTGTAACCGCGCCGTGAAAACAGAGCAGAGATTCGCGCAAGCACACCTGGTTGGTCCTGAACCAAGATTGAAAGAGTGTGACGTGCCATTTTTAGTCATCCCCTCTTTCCCATTGTGGTGCCAGATCTCTTGCAAACTGAATTTCATCATTGCCAGTTCCGGCAGCAACCATTGGCCAAACCATCGCATCGCGGTGAACTTGGAAATCAATTACGACAGGAGCATCGTTAGTTTTCATTGACTTTTCAATTGCCTTGTCGACTTCTTCAGCCTTAGTTACCCGAATGCCATGGCAACCGTAAGCATCAGCAAGCTTTACAAAGTCAGGAATTGAATGCGACTGCAAATCGGTATTGCTATACCGCTCGTTGTAGAACAAGTTTTGCCACTGTCGAACCATGCCAAGGGATGCGTTATTAATAAGTGCAACCTTGATTGGAATGTCATTAATTGTGCAGGCAGCTAATTCTTGGTTAGTCATTTGGAAACAGCCATCACCATCAATTGCCCAAACGGTTTTGTCAGGTGCACCAACTTTGGCACCCATGGCGGCCGGAATTGAATAACCCATGGTTCCCAAACCACCACTGTTGAGCCAAGTGTTTGGATTTTCGTATCCGATGAATTGCGCAGCCCACATCTGGTGCTGACCAACGCCTGCGGTGTAGATCGCTTCTGGTCCAGCGATTTTGCCAAGACGTTCGATTACGTACTGTGGTGAAAGCGTTCCATCTTGGGGCTGGTCATAACCAAGTGGGTACGTTTCGCGCCAATGATTTAGCGTGATCCACCAGGCTGTTAAGTCAGCGCGATTTCCAGCATCAAACTCTGCAGTAACTGCAGGAATAAGTTGAGAAATTGCTTCCCGAACATCCGAAACGATTGGAATATCCGCGTAGCGATTCTTGCCAATTTCAGCTGGGTCAATGTCGATGTGAATGACTTTAGATTTTGGTGAGAACGATTCAAGTTTTCCAGTCACGCGATCATCAAAACGCGCGCCAAGAACAATAAGTAGGTCAGATTTTTGCAGTGCGCCAACAGCGCCAACGGTGCCGTGCATGCCAGGCATTCCCATGTGCTGCTTGTGTGAATCTGGGAATGCGCCACGCGCCATCAAAGTTGTAACTACTGGAATACCAGTTAGTTCTGCGAGCTGCCTAAGTTCCCTGTGGGCTTGCGAACGAATCACACCACCGCCAACATAAAAAACAGGTCGATGTGCGTCAACGATCATTCGTGCCGCTTCTTTGATCTGTCGACCATGTGGCTTTGTAGTTGGCTTGTAGCCAGGTAGATCGATGTGCGAAGGCCAAACAAATTCAGCGCTGGCTTGTAGCGCATCCTTTGTAATGTCTACGAGAACGGGGCCAGGGCGTCCGGTGCTAGCAAGGTGGAATGCCTCTTTGATTGCCCGTGGAATGTCTTCAGCGCGAGTAACTAAGTAGTTGTGTTTTGTAATTGGCATTGTGATGCCACGGATGTCAGCTTCTTGAAATGCATCGGATCCAATGAATGCACTTGGTACCTGACCAGTAATCGCAACCATCGGAACCGAGTCCATGTGAGCGTCAGCAATCGGAGTAACTAAGTTTGTAGCGCCAGGTCCACTGGTTGCCATGCAAACACCAACGCGGTTACTTGCTGCGGCATAACCTTCAGCAGCATGTCCAGCGCCTTGTTCATGGCGAACCAAAATGTGACGAACTGATGGAGAATCCATTAACGGGTCGTAGACCGGAAGAATTGCGCCGCCTGGGATTCCGAATACTACTTCGACATCAGCGTGTTCTAGAGATTTAACTAAACTCTCGGCGCCTGTTACGTGTTGCGACATGCCATTACTCCTTGATCTACCGAAGGATCGCTTCGATTTAGCTTCATCGTTGGCTGGCCTTAAGTGACAACACTCCTGCGCCAAAGGCTTGTAACAGAAGTTGCGCCCGATTCGCTCGTAGCTCCTCGATTGCATCACCACCACCGATGAAGGTGTTGATAGTTCTCCTACCCTAACGCGGGCCAGTCACTTGCGTCACATCTGGTGAGACAGGTGTCCACATATTGAGATTAATCCAAGCCCAGAATCAGGCATCCCGGTGGGCACTGTCGGGCTAGTGGGAATACCTTTGATCTAGCAGATTCTCAGTTTTTAGGCTGGAAATCTATGGTCGGAAGGCATGTGCAATGACTAAATACGTTTACGACTTTTCCGAGGGCGATAAAGACCAAAAGGATCTGCTTGGTGGCAAAGGTGCCAACCTTGCCGAAATGACCAAGTTGGGTCTTCCCGTTCCTCCTGGTTTCACAATTTCAACTGAGGCCTGTCGTGAATATTTGGTTGCTGGTGTGGAACCTGCCGCACTGCGCGTGGAAGTCACTATGGCGCTTCGCCGGCTTGAAGACGCGCTTGGAAAACGGCTTGGGGATGTAGACGAACCGCTGTTAGTCAGCGTTAGATCGGGTGCAAAGTTTTCAATGCCAGGCATGATGGAGACAGTTTTAAATGTTGGCCTAAATGACTACTCAGTCAATGGCCTTATCAAAGTAAGTAACAATGAAAGATTCGCCTGGGATTCTTACCGCCGATTAATTCAGATGTTTGGCAAAACAGTTTTAGATATCGAAGGTGAAGTATTCGCCGATGCACTGCAGGCAGCAAACGATAAAGCTGGGGTAACTACCGAAGTTGACTTAACTGCCGATCAGTTGAAAGAAGTTGTCGACGCCTTTAAGGCGATTATTCGAGAGCACAGTGGGCGAGATTTTCCACAGGATCCGAGGGAGCAACTTGATCTTGCTACTCGGGCAGTTTTCAATTCCTGGAATACTTCGCGCGCCCGCTTGTACCGCCGCCGCGAAAGAATCTCTGACGACCTAGGGACAGCAGTAAACATTTGCTCAATGGTCTTTGGCAACTTGTGTGAAACATC
>Ga0114968_10004170_pt1 | contig 10770 bp, 13 predicted proteins | sample M_130807_EF_Meta_FD_87020 | JGI IMG/M metagenome (GOLD analysis project Ga0114968, IMG submission 87020) | Freshwater microbial communities from Lake Montjoie, Canada to study carbon cycling - M_130807_EF_MetaG | ecosystem: Environmental > Aquatic > Freshwater > Lake | place: Lake Montjoie... | reverse complement strand
GATAGTCCCAGATCACAGGTTCACTGGGTGAGCCTGTGGTTTTAGCTGTTTTTAGTGTAGTATCTGTTCTATTAGTAGTTCAACGCACTCAAGTGCACCTCTTTTCTAGCAAACTCCCCCAAATACTCCGCTTTTCCAATCTGTCTGATGTTCATCTAGGCAGCGATACCCCAAAACACATTTACACCCTTATCTATACCCGAGAACCACATGCAATTATCTGAACTCAAAATACTCCACGTATCCGCCCTGCTTGAAATGGCAGCTAGCCTGGAGATTGAAAATACGCAACGGATGCGCAAACAGGAGTTGATGTTCGCCATTCTGAAAAAGCGCGCTAAGGAAGGTGAATCTGTTTTCGGTGACGGCACCTTGGAAGTCTTGCCTGACGGCTTTGGTTTCTTGCGCTCCCCGGACGCCTCTTATATGGCTTCCCCGGATGACATCTATATTTCTCCTGCGCAGATCCGCCGTTTTAACCTGCACACTGGTGACAGCGTTGAAGGCGAGGTTCGCACCCCTAAAGATGGTGAGCGTTACTTTGCATTAGTTAAGGTAGACAAGATCAACGGTTTGGCTCCTGAAGCATTGAAGAACCGCATCATGTTCGAGAACTTAACGCCTTTACACCCAAATCGCGTGATTCAATTAGAGCGTGACATCAAGGCGGAAGAGAATTTAACTGGCCGCATCATCGACATGATCTCCCCGATTGGCTATGGCCAGCGTGGCTTGATCGTGTCTTCACCTAAATCCGGTAAGACCGTAATGATGCAGCACATTGCGCATGCGATATCTGCAAATAATCCTGATGCGATCTTGATCGTGCTCCTAGTTGATGAGCGTCCTGAGGAAGTGACTGAAATGCAACGCTCGGTACGCGGTGAAGTCGTTGCCTCAACATTTGATGAGCCAGCTGTGCGTCACGTTCAAGTTGCCGAGATGGTAATTGAAAAAGCCAAGCGCTTAGTTGAGATGAAAAAAGATGTCATCATCTTGCTTGACTCGATTACCCGTCTAGCTCGTGCTTACAACACTGTCATCCCCTCATCTGGAAAAGTACTCTCTGGCGGTGTGGATGCCAACGCATTGCAACGTCCAAAACGCTTCTTCGGAGCCGCGCGTAATGTGGAAGAAGGTGGCTCGCTCACTATCATTGCTACTGCCTTGATTGAAACGGGTAGCCGTATGGATGACCTCATCTACGAGGAGTTCAAAGGTACCGGCAATATGGAAGTGCACCTTGAGCGTCGTTTGGCCGAGCGTCGTGTTTACCCATCGATTAACCTCAATAAGTCCGGCACCCGCCGTGAAGAGTTGTTGGTTAAAGCTGAAAACCTTCAGAAAATCTGGGTATTGCGTAAGTTATTGGCCGATATGGATGATATAGAGGCAATGAACTTTATCGTCGATAAACTCAAATCCACCAAAAATAACGGTGAATTCTTTGATTTAATGCGTAAGGGCGGCTAATTTAGGCTCTCTAAGTCGGTAAAAGTGCGCTTTGTTGTTGATTTCATGGCATAATTTCGCTTTTACCGCTTTAATAATTGCATTTAACTTGGGTAAGTATTTAGGCCTCGTATTTTGTACCTCGCCAAAACGGCTGCCCGCTAATAGGATCAATAATGAAACCTGGCATTCACCCCGAATATCGTGAAATCGTCTTTGTAGACGTTTCTAATAACTTCAGCTTCAAGACTCGCTCCACTATGTCTACTAGAGAGACAATCAAGTGGGAAGATGGCAAAGAATATCCTTTGTCCAAGATCGAGACTTCATCGGAGTCACACCCTTTCTACACTGGTACCCAGAAGATTATGGATACTGCCGGTCGTGTTGAGAAATTCCGTCAGAAATTCGGTACTAAAGCGGTTGCTAAAGCTACTGGTGATGGCGCTGCTAAAACAGCTGAGAAAAAAGCTGCTGCTGCAGAAGCTAAAGCTGCTGAAAAACCAGCTAAGAAGAAGGCTTAATAATAGGCCTACTCAATTAAGGGGCTGGGGTTTAGATATTCACTATTCACCCTCCTCTGCGAGATAATCAAGGCAGCGTTTGCTGCCTTTTTTATTGCTAGTTTTTTATGGTTAAACTCACCGCCGCCGCCACCACCTCCATTCCACGCATCATTATTTTTGCGTTAACTTTAGTCTATGGTTTTGCTGGCCTCTTTCTGCGTGACCCTTGGAAGAACGAAGATGCCATCGGATTTGGTGGCATGTGGGCTTTGCAACACGGCAAAGCGCTTGATTGGATTGTTCCGCACCTTGCGGGGCGCGATATCTCTCTTGGCGCACCCTTTCCCTACTGGCTAGGTGCCACCCTAATGGATCTATTTGGTCCATTGATTGGCATGGCCAATGCGGCACGCCTCTATGCGGCAGTTTGCTTCTTTGCTGCCGCTCTAGCCATTTGGTATGCGACTTATTTATTAGGACGTCGCCCAGAGGTGCAGCCGATGGTACTGGCAGTGGGTGGTCAACCGGGTCGTAAAAATTACGGCATGACTTTGGCTGATGGCGCTCTATTGATTTTCTTAGCTTGCGTTGGACTTGCACAACGTGCACATGAGACTACGCCGATGATGGCGCAACTGATGGGCATCAGCATTGTTTTGTACGGCACCGTCCGTGGTTTAGATAAACCTTGGCAAGGTGGCTTTTGGACTGGTCTTGGTATTGCTATCGCTGCCCTTTCAAGCAATCTCACACTGAGCCTTATTATTGTGAGTTCCACCATCATTGCAGTGATTGCGAGTAATGCAAAGTTACGTTTTCGTTGGACCTTAACTAGTACTGTTTTGGGTCTGATTGGTTTTGCGATTTGGCCCGCACTTTGGTATCTCGGTAATCTCACCCCTGAGTGGCGTCATATCGCCGAAGAAGGCTGGCGCAATATGCCAGAGATGCGCGCAACACCTTCTATTGAATCCCTAGGATTTTTAAGCGTTAACTTCTGGGCCTATGCCTGGCCGGTTTGGCCATTGGCCATCATCTCACTCGCGCACTGGGGTCGAGCAAAAGAGGCGGGGCAATGGCGCGCTCCACATCTGTGTATTCCGCTAAGCTTGTTTATTGGTTGTTTGATTTATGTTCTGTTCCGCTTAGAAGCAAACGAACATGACCTCATTATTTTGATTCCGAGTTTGTCTATCATTGCTGCATTTAGTTTGCCGATTCTGAAACGTGGCCTAATTAGCTTTATTGATTGGTTTGCGATGTTTAGTTTCACCATCATTGCTTTGGCCATTTGGATTATTTGGCTAGCAAAAGTGACTGGCTTCCCAGAATCCACTGCTGCCAATTTGGCAAGATTATTACCTGGCTTCCAGGCACAGTTTGATTACATTGGTTTTCTTATTGCCCTTCTAATTACCGGCATCTGGTTGGCAATTGTGCGCTGGAGAACTTCTCGCGCCCCTAAAGAAATCTGGCGTTGCCTCATCATCTCAGCCTCTGGCACTACGTTGATGTGGGTTCTCTTGATGACTTTGTGGTTACCAACAATTAATTACGCTAAGACCTATCGCTACGTATCCGATCGCCTAGTTCAAATTATTGCCAATACACCAGGATGCATTGACACCACTAATCTAGGTCCAGCTCAACTAGCTTCATTTAGTTATTTCACAAAACTGCCTTTGCGTGATGACTCCAGCTGTAATCTGATGTTGACTCATAGCTCTTTAGAGGCCAAGGCATACGCCAGCCTTAATAAAAAGAAAATTGAATTACTCTGGGAAGATCGCCGTGCGTCTGACCGTGATGAGCGTCTGCGTCTCTATCAAATTACCCCTGCAGGCAAAGAATAAAACGTGTTGCACTTTAAATTATCGCGTCTGCGCGAGGATATTCCCTCCCTTCTAAAACTTGCTGGCCCACTACTGATTGGTCAGTTAGCAGTGATTGCCTTTGGTGTTTTAGATACTGCGATGACTGCGCGCTATTCTGCCGATGACTTGGCTGCTCTGGCGATGGCTTCAGCTATCTTTATCAGCATCTATGTTGGTCTGACTGGCGTGATCTCTGCCCTCGCCCCAATTGCAGGACAACTCTTTGGCGCTAAGCGTTTTGGTGAGATTGGTGAAGAAGTACGTCAAGCCACCTGGCTCGCTCTTGGCCTCACCTTATTGGGTACTGCAATCTTGCTCAATGCAGATTACTTATTACAAATCTCTCAGGTAACGCCAGACATTGAGGGCAAGGCTAAGCTCTATCTGAATATCCTTGCAATTGGTTTACCCGCCAGTATGGCCATGCGCGTGCTCATGGCGCTTCACAATGCTGTGTCAAGACCAACCGTCATTACGGTAGTGCAACTGATTGGTTTGGGCTTAAAACTACCACTTAATCTCTTATTTATTTACGGGGGCTTTGGCATTGAGGGTATGGGCGGTCCAGGTTGCGCAGTAGCCACTGTCATCATCAGCTGGTTCTGGCTCATCATCACTCTGGGCTTTGTACTCTTCGATAACTTCTATAAGCCATTCAAAATCTTTGTATGCTTTAGTTGGCCAAACTGGCATCGCATCTGGACCCTACTCAAATTAGGTGCGCCCATTGGCTTTAGTTATTTAATTGAAGTGACCTCCTTCACCTTTATGTCACTCTTTATTGCGCGCCTGGGTACTACCGCTTTAGCTGGCCATCAAATTGTGGCCAATATGGGAACGGTGATTTATATGGTGCCCTTATCCTTATCGATTGCCACAATGACTTTGGTATCGCAATCGATTGGCGCAGATAAACAAGAGCGTGCAGAAGAAATTGGCTGGTCATCGGTTTTCTTCACAACGACCTTGTGTGTTTTTATTGGTGTGATGGTGTGGATTTTTAGAGTGCAATTGCTAGATCTTTACGACCCACCGGAAGAGGTGAAGGTATTTTCTATTCCACTCTTTTTGTTTATTGCTTTTTACCAGCTCTTTGATGCCCTGCAAGTGACTGCAGCATTTATTCTGCGTGCCTATCGTATTGCCTTTTGGCCTATGCTGATTTATGCAGGCTCACTTTGGGGTGTTGGACTTGGTGGTGGCTACTTGATGGGCTTTAATGCCTTTGGCAATACCCCGGAGTTTTTGCAAGGTGCTAATGGCTTTTGGGCTGGCAATAGTATGAGCTTAGGATTGGCTGCACTGTTATTACTCTACCTCTTTAGAAGGACGGCAGCACGATTTGAGAAAACGCATCCGCCGGTTGAGGTTTAATTACAGTAAATTGTTTTACTGAATGGGTTTAAATCCACTGCTTGGAGGTCTGTAGTTAGAACTACCACCCTGCGATGGATAGCTCGGTACCTGATTACCCTTGGAGTACATGCACTGCTGATAAGCGATGTTGTATTGCGCCTGAGCCTGATTTTGTTTACCTGAAGAATTCATGGCACCCATAGCTGCGCCACCGAGCAAGCCAACACCAGCACCAGTGCCAATGTTCTGACTACTACCCCCCTGAATCACTGCACCAGCAGCCGCGCCTAAGGCAGCGCCAATGGCAGCACTAGTTGCACCTTCTTTTAAAGCAGCATTACTAGTATCTTTAATTGCATTTGCGGCAAACTCACGGCACTGCTGATCGTCCTGCTGGAACACATCAAAAGGTTTGCCTTCACGCGGCATGATCGCAATGGTTGGGCCAGTTGGTGCAGAGACACAAGCAGCTAAAGAGGCTACAGTGCTGATGATGGCCAAAGTCAGTACGGCACGTTTCATATTCATTTCCTAAATTGAGTCACTTAGTTAATTGCTTAATTTTGTCTGTACTGTTTGGTAGGCGCGTTCCCAGATGGCGGCATCGCCGGCTGAGTTTGCCAACCTGATGCACAACTTTGCACGTATGGGAAATATTGCTCACTCGCCGCACAGTAATACCAAACTGGCGCCTGAGGCTGGGAAGCTAAAACCATGGGCTGCTGAGGAGCTGCATAGCTTACTACTGGTGGCGCCGCATAAACCACGGGTGGCGCATAGTAAGCACCAGCATAAGGGTAACCATAGCCAGGACCGTAATATCCGCCTCGCCAGCCTGGACCCCATCCACCACCATAACCTGGCCCGTATGCTGCTGGGCGCCAACCACCGCCATGGCCACCACCGTAACCGCCCCCAACGGAGACCGCCCAACCAACATTACCTGCCTGAGCTGGTTGTGGCGCAAGCGCTAATAATCCCGCTACCGTGAGGAGCGCCAGCATCACTTTAGAGATGCTAATTGGGTATTGCAGTTGAGCTGTTTTCATAGTGGACCCTTTGAATTGCTTACCTTCTACTACTTATAACGCTCCATCCAAACCTAGGCTGACAGGAATTGGGTATTTATTGAGATATTTATTACTTTGCTGCATCGAACTACTACTCTAATTTTGCGCCTGATTTGTAAATAACCCTACCCCATTTATTGGTCTCGGATTGAATCAGCTTATTGAGCTCTTGAGGGCTTCCTGGCGCTGGCTCCAAACCACTAGCGCGCAGCTTGTTTTTGACTTCGGTCTGATTGAGGGTTTGGCGAGTCAAGGTATTTAAACGCTGTTGTAAAACTGGGGGTAGATTTGCTGGCGCCATGAGAGAGAACCATGATGTAGCCTCAAATCCCGGCAAGCCTTGCTCTGCCATTGTCGGAATCTCTGGAGTTGCTGGTGAGCGTTTTAAGGTCGTTACTGCCAAAGCCTGAACCTCTCCTGCCTTAATCAAAGGTAGCGATGAAGACAGGTTGTCAAATAGCATAGAAATACGTCCGCTGAGGAGATCGGGCAAGGATTGGGCTCTTCCTTTGTAAGGAATGTGACGAATCTGCACGCTAGTCATTTCTTTAAAGAGTTCGCCAGACATGTGCAATGAAGTGCCGACACCAGAAGAGCCAAAAGTAAGCTCATTCGGTTTAGCTTTGGCAAGCTCAATCAGTTCATGAAGATTGTTGACGCCCAACTTCTTATTCACTACCAATACATTGGGCGTACTCGCCAAAAAACTAATGGGCGTGAAATCATTGATCGGATGAAAAGACAACTTGTCATAAAGAGCGCCGTTGATTGCATGGATGCCCACCGTGCCAATCAGAAGTGTGTAGCCATCTGGCTCGCTCTTAGCTACTAGGTCAGCGCCAATATTGCCGCCGTAGCCGGGACGATTTTCTACTAGCACTGGTACACCTAAACTTTTTTGCCAACTCTCAGCCAGTACCCGCGCCAAAATATCGGGCGCTCCACCTGGCGTAAAGGTCACTACAATTTTGATAGCCTGTTTAGGCCAAGCAGTATCAGCTTTGATTGTTTGGGATTTGACAGGACCAGTAAGGCCTAAGCAAAGCAGCAGAGCTACAAGATACTTCACGGAAGCCGACTTAAAAACCAAAACGTGTACGCAACCAAATCCATCCCTCGTATTTAACGGGATCGTCAGCACAAGGGCCAATGCCGCATTCCAACAGAGTGGAAGCTAGGTTAGCAAACACTAAAACAATAAATAGCATGATTAATGTATTGGCAAGCAGTGAACGCGAGCGCACGTCTCGGTTAGGTAGCATCAATAGAATTGCGAGTCCTGCGATGAGGCCAAGGTAAGCCACAAAAGCCCAAGTGTAGAAGTGCAGTTCCAAAAAGGTGGCGCCAAATCCTTTGTCTCCTGGCAAAACATGCAAGAGCACTTGGCGTAATGACACCATCATGCCAACCAAGCCGCCAATGATGCCCCAGCCGTAGTGAGCAGAATGCGCTCCACAACGAATATTGAGCACCAATGCAAAACCGATAATCACAAAACCCATGCGTTGCATAAGGCACAGTGGGCAAGGCAATTCACCGAAATACAGTTGGTCGACAAAGGCATAAGACAGCATGCCAATAATCGCCGCTAAAGCCAGCTGATTACCAAGACCTGCTAGAGAAAAAGAAAATTGCTTACTCATCTTCATTAGAAATTCAGATTGAGATGACTGTTGGCATGAATGCGGAACCAGAACAACAAAATGCCAACGGTAATAGCAAGTACAACTAAACCTGCCAGACGTTTCTCAAACCACACAAGGACAAGACCGATAAAGGCTGTCAGGAAAGGTAGAAACATATACATGAATGAATTCTATCGCAGGTCGATCCAGACCCAATAACAAGTGACTCAAAGGGTCTTTTGTATAGAATGAGTTTATAAAATCCAACCCACCTTGCATCGACCTCCCATTACACAAAAAGGTAAGCAAAGATAGGTCAGCGATCGATGACCGCCTACATTAGGATTTCGAGTTTAAGAAATCCACTACCGTCTGAACAAAAATATCCGGCACTTCAATATGGGGAATATGTCCGACATTATCCAAAGGGACTAACTTGGCATTCGGAATCGCCTGCGCTGCTTTACGACCCAACTCAGGAAAATTACCCAAAGACTTAACCGCTTCAGGCGGAGCAAAGCGACGACCAAATACGGTTCTGTCTTTCTGGCCTATGACTAACAGTACCGGCATCTTCAATTGAGGCAAGTCACCCACTACTGGCTTTTCAGCAATCATCTGATAAGTTAACACCGAGGTCTTTGCATAGGCCGGGTAGTCAGGCCCTTTTTGAATCCTGACATACACCTCTACAAATTGCTCAAAGCTCGGCTGCCATACTGGAAAATAAGTCTGCAAGAAACGGCGATAACTGGTTTCTGTTTGCGCCATTTCTAGCTTGAGTAGATTGTCATTCGTTTGTGGTGGAATATCCTTGCTGTAGTCCTCAAGACCCAATGGATTTTCTAAGATCAGTTTCTGGACAGTTTTGGGATAAAGGCGCGCATACCGAATACCCACCATGCCACCCATCGAGTTGGCAATTACTGAAGTCTTACTAATACTGAGCGATTTCAACAGAGCTTGGGTGTTCTGAGCAAGATCATCAAAGTGATATGCGACATCTGGTTTGGAAGATTTACCAAAGCCAATCTGATCAGGGGCAATCACTCGATAGCCTGCCGCAGTCAATCCTTTGATCGTAGGCAACCAATAATCGCTTGAAAAGTTCTTCCCGTGAAACAAGACTACTACACCCTTCTGCTGACCAACTGCAGGCACATCCATATAAACCATGTTGGCAGGCTGACCCTGAAGGGAAGTTTTAAATTCTTTAGTGGGATAGGGATAAGGCCAAGCACTGAGGCGTAAATCTAAAGGACTTGCGTTGGCATAGCGACTGGGTGGTGGAGACTCCGCTTTAGGCTGATCAACCGTTGTACAGGCCGAGAGGAAGACTCCGCCAACGCACATCACCAAAGCGATTCCTAGTGCCTTTATTTTCATCTCCACCCCTTTGCCTGTTTGAACTACTTGAAATATTTAAACGATCTTGATTTTCAGAGGGCTGAGACCTTCAACTAATCCTTCAAGTACATCACCTTTTTTTACAGGGCCCACACCAGCAGGTGTTCCAGACATAATCAAATCACCTGGCTCAAGCGTAAATAAAGTAGAGAGGTATGCAATGGTGTCAGGAACATTCCAGATCAGCTGGTTTAAGTCGCCCTCTTGGCGCACTTCACCATTGACCAAGAGTTTGACTGTGCCTTTAGTCGGATGACCAAACTGAGTGGCGGGAGTTAGCGCTGCACATGGGGCGGATTGATCAAATGCTTTACCGGTATCCCATGGGCGGCCCATTTTTTTAGCTTCGCCTTGCAAGTCACGACGAGTCATATCCAACCCAACACCGTAACCATAAACATACTCTAGCGCTTTATCCGCAGGAATATTGGCGCCGCCCTTACCAATCGCGACAACCATCTCAATCTCATGATGCACGTCATTTGACAGGTTTGGATATTGCATATCTTTACCATCAGCAACGATCGAGTTAGCTGGCTTCATAAAAAAGAATGGCGGCTCACGATCGGGGTCATGACCCATCTCACGAGCATGATCTGCATAGTTACGCCCAACGCAATAGATGCGATTCACAGCAAAACGGCGGGTATCGCCTACTACAGGTAGTGATGGAACGATGGGTGGATCGATAACGTATGTGGTGCTCATGAATTGCCTTTGTGATGAATGTCTAATTTTTTAATCATTCTGATCTGAATAAGTGATGATATTACTTGAATCAATGTCATTGCTGCCCCTTACTGCTCCTTACTACGGAGCTTGAGCACGAGAATGCTCAGAGCTAAGGCAAAGGTCAAGGCGTTAGCCAGAATCAAAGGCCACTTCTCAATAATGAGACCGTAGATCAGCCACAAACCTACCCCAGCAGTAAATAAGCTATACATCCCCACCGAGATCCCTGAGAGATCACGGGTGCGCCAAGATTGAATAGCCTGTGGCAAAAAGGCAATTGTGGTTAAAAATGCAGCGCAGTAACCAATAATCTCAATCTGATGTGGCAATAAATTCACGCGCTTACGGCTTCTTATTCAGGCTCGCTTTACGCGCTTCAATTTCTTTATTGATGGCCGCTAGGGTTTTTGCGTCAGGAGTCTTCCAGTTACCACCCGCCTTATTGACCATATAAGCCACTGCCTCTGAGAATCCTTCTATCGTGAGATTAGGGTTACCGCCTTTGGCTGGCATTCCTCTCACGCCAACATAACCGTGTGCAGTGAGGGTGACCTGACCTTCCGCAATCAATGGAGCCCATTGAGCTTTATCACCAAACTTGGGAGCCTTGAGAACGCCAGCGCCATGGCAGCCTGCGCAGACTTGCTTATAAGTATTCTCACCAGGTTCAGCAAGGGCGGCTAATGGGGAGAAAAAACAAGCGGCAAGAACAAAGGGGTGAAGGAGCGATTTCATGGGTAGCTTCTCT
>Ga0114968_10004169_pt1 | contig 10772 bp, 8 predicted proteins | sample M_130807_EF_Meta_FD_87020 | JGI IMG/M metagenome (GOLD analysis project Ga0114968, IMG submission 87020) | Freshwater microbial communities from Lake Montjoie, Canada to study carbon cycling - M_130807_EF_MetaG | ecosystem: Environmental > Aquatic > Freshwater > Lake | place: Lake Montjoie... | reverse complement strand
GAAGTGTCTAAAATCAAAAAACCACGCGTGCCCAAGGGCTGGAAACCAAGCTGAACTTGCTAATAGACTAGCCCGACTCACATAGAACGTTGGGCTGGTGAGTGCTGGCAAGACACCCTTGCTCCACCAATCTTGGAGATCCGATATAGGGTTTAGCGCTGCACCGCTGTGTTCAAAATCATTTCAACTCCTCTCTCGGCGATCATATAGGTCGCAGCGTTGGTGTTGGTAGACACGACCGTTGGCATCACTGACGCATCAATCACGCGTAGGCGCTCTACGCCGCGTACGCGCAATTGTGAATCCACCGGCGAGCGCCCGTCATCACTCATGCGGCAGGTGCCGCTCGGGTGATACACCGTACCGCCACGTGTTTGCGCAAAGGTCCACAGATCCGTATCACCGGGCATGGTTTCAACATCCCATAGATCTTTAAACGCTGGCTGAGCATAAATGTCTCGCAGCATTTCAAGGCCAGCCACAATCACCTTGCGATCATGCTCAGCTGAAAAATAGCGGGGTTCGATTTTTGGTTGGTCGTAGGGGTCGGTTGAACGAATCGACACACGGCCACGACTATCTGGTCTGCACTGGCATACGGCTGCACTGAACCCAGAATAATCGTGCAACGGCTCGCCCGATTTCTCAAGCGATAAAGGCATGACAAACATTTGAACATCCGCTCGTTGATCGCGCGCGTGTTTAGTCCGCGCTAAGCCACCCACTTGCGCAGCACCCACCGTCAGTGGCCCGCTTTTTTTAAACAGCCACTGCAAACCCATTTTGGCGAGCTCAAACGGGTTACGCACTTGGTCGTTAATCGACATTTTTTTCTTGAGCTTGACGATCATGCGTGCTTGATAATGATCTTGCAGGTTTTCGCCCACTTCAGGTGAGTCTGCGACTACCGCGATACCGTGTTCTTGTAACAACGCTTTTGGGCCGATGCCAGATAGCTGAAGTAACTGCGGTGACTGTAGCGCGCCAGCACACAACAGTACCTCACGATCAGCTTGAGCTTGTTTGGTTTCGCCGTTTTCAATCCATTCGATGCCGCAGGCAACCTTGCCTTCAAACAACACACGCGACACTTGTGCATGCGTCACGATTGTCAGTTTTGGATTGCTCATCACAGGGCGTAAAAATGCACGTGCACCTGAAGAGCGCCAACCATCTTTAATAGATAACTGATAGGCACCCACGCCGTAATCGGTTTGCCCATTGAAATCTTGATTAGCCGGCAAACCATATTGCTGGGCAGCCTCAAGCCAGGCATCACAATACGGATGATCATTACGTAACTCAGAAACGCCTAACTCGCCCGCCGCACCATGAAACGGTGTTTCACCACCAATGTAGTTTTCTGAGCGCTTAAAATATGGCAGTACGTTATCGTAATTCCAGCCCGTTGCACCCTGCTTGGCCCAATCGTTGTAATCGTCGCGTTGCCCGCGAATGTAAATTAAACCGTTAATTGAAGACGAACCCCCTAAGACTCGCCCGCGTGGCCAGACAACGTTACGATCACCCGTCCCTTCGCTGGGCTCAGTGTCAAAGTATCTTGTGAACTTTGGATTCGTCATGGTTTTAAAGTAACCAATCGGTAAATGAATCCAAAAGTTTTTGTCTGGTCCACCGGCTTCAAGCAGCAGTACCGAATGCCCCGCTTGAATTAAACGATTGGTCACTAAGCAACCGGCCGAACCCGCGCCAACCACGATGTAGTCAAAGTTCATATTTTTCTCCGTGCAACCCAATCGTACAGAACGACGAGACGCTCAAGCTATTATTTTTTTCTGAATCGCAGCAAGGCCAAGTCGATTTTTTCACAAGCATCTTGCTTGAAATAGTACTATGAATAACGACTGATAGACACCAATCAATCGATACCGAAAATCGCGATGCAAGCTGCTGTAGTGCGCCAATTTTTTTGACCTAAAGGGATACCATGATTAAAACAATCGGCTTTCCTGGCCGTTACCTTCAAGGCCCTGATGCAGTGCAGCATTTGCCAGAGCTATTGAATGAATTTTCATTAGCAACACCCATCGTCTTGATGGATGATCTTGTACACGCGAATGTGGGTGATTTATTGCTCAAACCACTTGCTGCTGCAGGCCTTCAGACAACACTACTTCGCTTTGCGGGCGAATGCACCAGCGAAGCGATCGAACAACTCGCGCTTGAAGCTGAGCGATCACAAGCCGACGTGGTCATTGGCTATGGCGGCGGAAAAACAATCGATGCAGCAAAGGGCATCGCAAAAGCGCATAACCTTCGGCTCTTTATTGTTCCAACAATTGCTTCGAACGATTCGCCCACAAGTCGTCTGATTGTCTTGTATGACGATCAGCACCGTGTGACACGGGTTGATCGACTGACGCGCAACCCTGATGTTGTGCTGGTGGATACGGCGATTATTGCGCGTGCCCCTGCCAGATTCTTTGCTGCGGGCTTGGGCGATGCCTTAAGCAAAAAATTTGAGGCGACTCAATGCCATTTGGCAGGAGGGAAGAATTTCTTTGGTACCGAGTCGCTTGCCACAGCACGTTTGCTCGCCGAACGTTGCTACGACACAATCATTGAGTTTGGCCTGCCAGCATTGAAGCAGATTCAAGACTACGGCACTCCGAACGAAAGCGTTGAACGCGCGGTCGAGGCATCCGTTTTATTAAGTGGCCTGGGCTTTGAAAGCGGTGGTTTATCACTTTCGCATGCGTTAACGCGTGGGTTTTCTGCTCACCCAGTGATGAGTACTTTTTTACATGGTGAGACTGTCGCCTTTGGCTCAATCGTTCAATTGGTGGCTGAAGAGCGCCCTGAAAATGAGATCCAAGCTCACATCGACTTTTGTCATGCACTAGGCTTGCCTATAACTCTTGCTGACTTAGGTGCAGCAAATGCCTCTGAAACTGAAATCATGCAAATGGCGACGCTCACTGCTGCCGCGCCCTACATCGGTAACCTGACGCCAGCTGCCGATGCACCTCGTATTGCTCAATGCATCCGTCGAGCAGACGTATTAGGACACGCGACGAGTAAATAGTCAGTTATGCTTACCCATCCAAAAAATTAGACTTAATAAAATTGAGCGGCGACGCTTTAATCGAAATGGAGACAAACATGAACTTTGAAAATAAAGTGGCAGTAGTAACCGGCGCAGGTGGTGGCTTAGGTTTGGCAATTATCGAGAAATTCGCTCGTGGTGGTGCTGCAATTATTGCGTTAGATTATTCGCAAAAAATGGCAGATGCAGCAGCCGAAAAAGTTCGCTCACTGACCAAGCAAAAGGTGTTGGCCATACAGTTTGATGTGGCTGACCATCGCTCTGTGGCTAAAGCCTTTACCGCGATTGATCAAGAGTTCAAGCAGATCGATATCTTGGTGAACTGCGCTGGCGTACGTGAAGTGCAAAAGATTTATGACCTTGACCCCGAAGAGTGGAATCGCGTCATCAACATTAACTTAAATGGGCCGTTTTACTGCGCACGCGAAGCCGTACTGCGTATGCGTAAAACAGGTGGTGGTTCGATTGTCAATATCGCCTCGGTTGCAGGCACGATGGGGCTTACACATCGCCCTGCGTACAACTCAAGCAAACACGGCATCATCGGCCTGACTCGTAACCTGTCTTTAGACTGCGCCGCGGATGGCATTCGCGTTAATGCCGTTGCACCTGGCTTGATTCGCACGCCGCTCACAGATGGCTATTACAAAGATCCTGAATTTATTAGGGGGCTCAACGAAGTGGTGCCAATGGGCGCCCAAGGTGGCACACCCGGAGACATCGCTGATGCCATCGCCTTTCTGTGCTCATCCGAGGCAAAGTTCGTGAACGGTATCGTGTTGCCCGTAGACGGCGGCTGGGCAGCAAGCAAGGGCTACACCACAGGTAGTGGTAACGCTCAATTTACGTCAGCGAACAACCAGACCTAACAAGCTGTTAGCTAACGTACTCGCTAGATAAGCTGTTAGCTAACGTACTCGCTAGATAAGCTGTTAGCTAACGTACTGGCTTGATAAGTTGCTAGCTAACATGCAGGCTGATAACCGGCTAGCTAATATGTAAGCCGCCGTTGACTTGCAGCGACTCACCGGTAATGAAGCTTGCGCCGCTGCTGCACAAAAAGGCAATCGCAGTGGCCACTTCGGCGGGTTGCCCTAAACGCTTGAGTGACGACTGTTCAATTGAGTCTGCGCCTCGCAACTTAATCAATTCGGTGGTCATCGGCGTTTCGATGATACCGGGTGATACTGCGTTAACACGTGTACGCGGGCCAAGCTCGCGCGCCAAACTACGTGTCAGCGACAGGATGGCGCCTTTCGTTGCTGAATAATGCGAATTGGCAAACGATCCCCGATGACCCGCTACCGAGGCGATATTACAAATTGCACTGTTCTCGCGTAACGCCTTGATTGAACGCTGGCAAATATAAAACACACCATCCAAATTAATTGATATCACTTTATGCCATTCGGCATCTGACATCTCTTTCGCTGGCCGAGCCAAGTAAATGGCTGCAGCTGGCACTAAAAAATCGATCCCACCAAAACGCTTCACAGCCATCTCAACTGCTGCCTCTGAGTCTTTAGGATCGCTGGCATCCATACGAATGGTCGCGGTACGTTCGCCTGTTGGATCTAAGTCGGTCGCAAAGCGCTTTAAAGAGTCGTGATCAAGATCCGTCAACACCAATTGCGCACCATGGGCATAAAAAAGCTTGGCCACTTCGCGACCGATTCCGCCGTTCGCACCCGTCAATAACAACACTCTATTTTGAAAATCGTACATATGATTTACCTAAAAATTGATCATGATTCGACACACTTCAATCTGCAGTTGCCCCAGACGCCTTCACAGCACCCGCCCACAAGGCAATGCCCTTGGCTACATAGGCTCGGCTGTCAGCCGGCGACAGATCCAAAGGCTCGGCTCCAAGCTTAATTAACCGCTCGCGCAGCGCAGGGTCTGCCAACGCCTTTCTGACTTCTGCATTGAGTTTATCGACGATCGGTTGAGCAATGCCGATGGGTGCTAAAAAACCAGCCCAGGTCGTTGCATGAAAACCAGGCACACCAGACTCAGCCACCGTTGGTATTTGGGGTAAGGCCAGCGAGCGATGGCCGCTGCCTACCGCAATTAACTTAAGTCTACCGCTGGTCACATGGGGGATCACTGCAGGGCCTGATTCAAACATTAGATCTGTGTCGCCTGCCATGAGCGCTGTCATTGCTGGTGTCGCCCCTTTATAAGGGATATGCGTCATTTGCATGCCAGTCTCAACCTTAAGCAACTCCATCGTCAGATGATTGGTCAAGCCTGTTCCACCTGAACCGTAATTGACTTGACCCGCCTTAGACTTCACGTACACAATTAAATCTTTGAGCGTAGTGGCCGGAAAATTACTTCGCACGGCAATAAACTGAGGCGCTTCAACCGTCATCACAATCGGCGTAAAGTCGCGAAGCGTTTTATACGGAATATTTGGATATAGCGCCTCATTAATCGCTAATGGGCCACTCGAAGCGAACAACAGGTTATAGCCGTCAGGCGCCTGACCCTTTGCGGCTTCCATCCCGATAATTCCGCCCGCACCAGGCTTATCCTCAACCCAAAAGTTTTGACCTAGCGCATCACTCAATTTTTGAGAGAGCATCCGAGCGATCAAATCAGCCGTCTGCCCAACAGGAAACGGCACAATCACACGAACAGGACGATTGGGATAATCGCTTTGAGCTGCGCCCACAGTCGCGAATAAACTCAACAAACATCCCAGTAGGATTTTTTTCATGTTTTGTCTCTTATTTGATTTGTTTTTATGTCTCGTACAAACTTTAACAGCTTTGGTCAAATTTGAAAGCCTCCCCGTGCCAATACAAAACTGCTCCAGCCCTGAGCAGCCTGAATCCTCATCCACTCAAAAAGTAAAGAAACCGCTGCCGTCTAAAGTCACCACACTCTGTACCGCTTTATCTACAAAGCATAGAAACCGACACAAAATATATACTGTCACACACAGACCCCTCCCACGCTATCTCTTTTAACAGTCGCCTCGCACACACCCATGAAAACCCTAGTGTCTACCACCCACGCCCTGGCAACCATCGATTCAAGCGGTGTTGCAACCTTAACCATCCGCGAAGCCGGTACGCTCAATATTCTTTCCACGCCGGTCATCCTTGACCTAACGCACGCACTAAACGAGCTCGCCCATGCGACTGACGTTCGGGTATTAATTGTTAGAGGCTCTGGCGACAAAGCCTTTATCGCAGGCGCCAACATTCACGAGATGTCGACTTTGAACAGAAGATCGGCGGTCGCCTTTATCTCTGGCTTGCGCGATCTATGCGAAGCGACTCGTGTGTTCCCAACTCCGGTCATTGCCAGAATACCGGGTTGGTGTTTAGGCGCTGGTCTCGAATTTGCCATGGCCTGCGATGTTCGCATTGCCGCACAAGGTACACAGTTAGGCATGCCCGAGGTCAAGGTCGGAATCCCGTCTGTGATTCACGCCACCTTAATGCCTCGGCTAATTGGTCAAGCGCAGGCTACGTGGCTCTTGTTAAGTGGCGAAAACATTGATGCCGAGCAGGCCCTGCATTGGGGTTTGATTAGCGAGGCTGTACCGTTGACAACTCTTGATCAGCGAGTCACTGAGATTGCAAACAATTTTGCGGCACTCGGCCCAGCCGTACTGAGGCAACAAAAAGCCCTGCTCAGACGCTGGGAACAACTATCCTTACCCGATGCCATCGCCGATAGCGTTCAAGAATTTGGCAAAGCCTTTGAAACAGGCGAACCGCAAAAATTCATGAACGATTTTTTAGAGCATAAAAAAAATAACAAAAAATAAAACTCTTCAGGCCTCACCAAGCACAACAATCCCATCTGCAGCTTTCACACCCTGCCCTTGTTCTAAAACAAAAAGAGGATTGATTTCGGCTTCAAGCAGGCGATCACCTAGCGTTGCCACCATTGTTGAAAAATCAACGATGGCTTTGACCAAAGCGTCAACGTCAGCTTTGGGTCGGCCTCGATAGCCATCTAGCAAAGGCCATGTTTTTAAGGACATGGCCATTTCGCGCGCGGTCTCTGGAGACAAGCCACCTTCTGTGGGTAAGAAGCGAAGCGTAGTGTCTTGCAAGAGCTCGGCTGTCACACCACCCATGCCTAATAAGATCGCGACGCCCAGCACATCGCGGTGCATGCCTAAAATAATTTCAATCCCACCTGACACCATCTCTTGCACTAAAAATCGTTCGGGAGTGATTCCTGCCATATTTTTAACGTCGTCGGTCATCTGCAGAAAGCGATTTGAAATGGTTGCTATCGATACGTTCACGGCAACACCTCCCATCTCGCTTTTATGCAAAATTTCAGATGACAGTATTTTTAAGACGGCCCGCTCACCCAAAGCCGCCAGAGCAGTTTGCGCTTGCTCAGGTGTCGTAACAATAGTCTCGCGTACCGCAGCAATGCCAAAGGACGAGAACAGGCGCTTTGCTTGCTCTTCATCCAAACTACCAAAAGGTAAAGCATTCATCGCGCTTCGCTGAGCCGCAGTCGCTATCGGCTTAACAGGCGCTACCGTCATCAGTTGACGCGCGTGCAGCATTGCCACGAGTGCCGCACTACAACTCTCGGGGGCTGAGAATGCAGGTACACCCCCTTGGGTCAGCAACGACCCAATGTTTGGTGCGTGGGGGCTGATGTATGCAAGGATTGGTTTGTCTGATAACGACATACAACTTTTGATCGCATTTGACATCAACTCTGGCATTGCTAGTGCTGAGGCCCCCACGATCACCACTAAGGCATCATAGGTCGGGCTCGATAACACCGCACTGATTGCACCTTTTAAGAGCTCAGGCTGTAAGCCCGCTAACGTGACATCAATGGGATTGCGATCAAGTGCTGCATGGTCGCCCTGTTGAAGTGCCCTAAGCTTCGCAGCCGTCTCAGCATCTGGAGGTGGCGTTTCAAAGCCCGTGACGCCTAAGGCGTCAGATACTAAAGTACCCGCCCCACCCGTTGAGGTCAGGATCGCAACACGATTACCGCGCAAAGATCTGCCGGTTGCCAGCGCAGCGGGCATATCCAACAACTCATCAAAACGTTGCGCTCGAAGAATACCCGTTTGTTTGAACAGCGCGTCGTACATTCGGTCAGAGCCCGCTAACGCACCGGTATGCGAAATCGCCGCTTTGGCGCCAGCTTCAGACCGACCAATTTTGAATGCCACGATGGGCTTACCTGCTTGCCTAGCGCGCAAGGCAGCGGCACGAAACTTTTTGGTGTCTCGCACGGTTTCAACATACAGTGCGATGACCTTTGTGGCCTCATCGTCCACAAGCCAGTCAATAAAGTCAGCTAACTCTAAGTCAACTTCATTGCTGGTCGAAATCATTTTCGCTAAGCCAATGCCACGGGCAGACGCGCGTGCAAGCAGCGAACCTAAAATCCCACCGCTTTGCGAAACCAGACTAATCGCCCCTGACGGAAAATGATCCATCTCGAGTGCGCCCGACGCTGACAACACAATCTGATCGGTGATATTGACCAAGCCGATCGTGTTTGGACCAAGAATTCGCATAGAGCCAGCGGACGCAATGAGCTCGGCTTGGCGCTTGGCCCCCTCTTCGCCCACCTCGGTATAGCCGCTTGCCAAAACGATTGCAGCAGCACACCCTATTTGCGCGAGCTCTTTCACCGCCTGATGCGCACGCTCTGCACCCAGCAACACAATCCCTACATCGGGTACGGTGGGCAGAGAAGCGATATCGGGATAACAAGGCAAACCACAAATCTCAGTCGCCTTAGGATTCACAGGATATACAACACCCGAAAATCCGTGCTTCAAGAGGTAAGCAACCGGCCTACCCGCTGTCTTCGCGATATCCGCCGAGGCTCCAATCACCGCAACAGTTTGCGGTCGCATTAAGCGAGAAATCGTGTTCATCAAACGTTAAACCTTTTTGCTATTTTTTGCTAAAAAATCAAGAACTGCGTTGCAATACTCGATGCCGATCACTCAACTCACTACTGCTGATCACTCAACTCACTGCACTTGAATTTTGTTTTCCAGGATAATTTTTTTCCAGCGATTTTTTTCTGCTTGTACGTATTGCTCAAGCTCTGCAGGCCGCCCAATAGAAATCGTTAACCCTTCATTCTCGATCTTTTTAATAAAATCGGGATTATTCACTGTCTGCCGAATCGCGGCGTTGAGTGTATCAATGGCCGACACAGGCGTGCCGACTGGTGCATACACGCCATACCAACTTTCAACGGCGTAACCGGGCAATGTTGCAGCCACTGTCGCAACGCCTTCAAAGGCACTTGAAGGCATAGGGCTTGTCACCGCAATCGCACGTAATTTGCCACTGGCAATCAGCGGGGATACGCCCGCTGCCGTGCCAATGAACAGATCGACTTGTCCTCCCAGCAAATCAGTCAGCGCGAGGCTTGCGCCTCGATACGGGATATGTGTCAACTCGATCTTGCCTAAATTTTGAAGCATCTCACCCGCCAAGTGCGCTGAGGTGCCATTGCCTTGCGAGGCGTAAGTCAACAGACCGGGCTTTGCTTTCGCTGCGGCTAAGATCTCATTGACAGACTTAAAAGGGCTCTCAGTACGCACCACCAACACGTTGGGGCCACGTGCGATCAACGCAACAGGAGCAAAAGCCTGATCGCTGTCATAGGGCAATTTTGATTGTAAGGTGCTATTGACCGCATGGGCAAAAGTTGCCAACACAAGGGTATAACCGTCAGGTGCACTTCTTGCTACAAGATCCATCCCGATTACTGTGCCTGCACCCGGCTTATTTTCGATCACGACCGTTTGCCCAAGCACTTTAGTCAAGCCAGCACCCAACGCCCGAGCCATTTGGTCGGTACCACCGCCAGGTGCAAAGGGCGCAATCAACCGAAGCGACTTCTCTGGATAACTCGCAAAAGCGAGCGGCGCATAAGCCAACGTACAACCTACAACTAGAGCTGCCACAAAACGTGTCAAGGAATGTATACAAAGCATATTTTTATTGAGTGCCCGTTATCTCATTAAAAAAGAATATAACGAAAAGATTGAGCCTTGATTCTAAAATGACGATGCCAATCTTACGTATCGATCTTACTTGGTAAGTGTCGATCTCAATTTTTAAGTATTGATCGCAAGTCTCAGTAATTTTTTTCAACGTTCAAACGGAGCGCCCAAATGAAATAGGCAATCACCGCGTTCAGTTCGGCACATCATGCGCTTGCATAGCACGATACCCGACCGCTTAAAAACCGCCACACTTGGTTCGCGCCAGGGCGTATCAAAAAAATGAATACGGCCCGCCATTTGACCTGCTTGCACTGAATCCCCAAGCTCTACCGTTGGTTCAAACATGCCGCTATCAGGCGCATACACAAAATAATCAGCGCCTCTGACTTGAAGGATTTGTGTCGGACTTGGTTCGTCAACTTTAATCGCTTTACTTAAGACGCCCAGGTGCTTGAGCACGCGACGGATACCATCAATTGTCACCCGCAATGCCTGAGGCGACAAGGTGCCACCACCCCCAAGCTCTGCGCCGTAGTGAATGACATTTTGCCTAGCCGCTGCGGCCGCAAGCGTGCACGAATCACTAGATTGAGAATCCAAGACATAGGCGGCTGGCGCACCGAATAGCCGCACAATCTCTAGCGCTTGATCCATTCGCCTTGGGTCATCGCTGCGTCGACAGCCCGCGCTTGGGATGTACATCAACGAGCTGCCACCAGAATG
>Ga0114968_10004164_pt1 | contig 10782 bp, 7 predicted proteins | sample M_130807_EF_Meta_FD_87020 | JGI IMG/M metagenome (GOLD analysis project Ga0114968, IMG submission 87020) | Freshwater microbial communities from Lake Montjoie, Canada to study carbon cycling - M_130807_EF_MetaG | ecosystem: Environmental > Aquatic > Freshwater > Lake | place: Lake Montjoie... | reverse complement strand
CGACACAGGTGTCGATTGTTTCGACGGCCTTGATACCAGCTTGCAACACACCAGTATGTCCGACCATATCCGGATTGGCAAAGTTAAGAATGATGAGGTCGTCGAGACGTTTTTCGATCCGTTCGACCACAAGGTCAGTCAACGGAATGGCGCTCATTACGGGTTGGAGATCATAGGTGGCGACCTTGGGAGAGGGGACCATCACACGTTCTTCCATTGGATTCGGGGTTTCTTTGCCCCCGTTAAAGAAGTAGGTGACGTGAGGGTATTTTTCGGTTTCGGCCATGCGAACTTGGGAAAGTCCCTGGGCGGCGACTACCTCGCCCAAAAGATTCTTCATCTCCATTGGGGAGAATAAATGTTGAATTCCCATGCGGACAAAAGCCGACTCGTATGGAGTGAGTGTAAAGACTTTGACCTTTGGAACCCGGGCTGAGGGAAAGGAATCAAAGGATGGATCTGCCAGCGCGCGCACAATCTGACGCATGCGATCCGCGCGGAAGTTAAAGAAGAAAAGGGTGTCACCCTCCTGAATCAAAGGTTCGTTTGTTCCCTTGATCCGCACTGGTTTCACAAACTCATCCGTGATTTGCTGTTTGTAGGATTCGGCCAAGGCCTCTGCTCCGCTGGCTGATTGGGTCCCCATTCCATCAACCATGAGATCCCGGGCCAACTTCACCCTCTCCCACCGTTTGTCCCGATCCATGGCATAGTAACGGCCAATCACCGTCACTAGGCGACAACCAGGTAGGGTGGATGCTTTCTGCTCGATGGTTCTTACAAATTCTCTTCCGGAAGTCGGCGAGCAATCACGCCCATCGGTAATCGCATGGATTAAGATTTCTCGAACTCCGGCCTGAGAGGCGATCTCCATCAGTGACAGGAGATGAGCGATATGGGAGTGTACCCCGCCATCCGAAACCAAACCGATCAAATGAAGTCGGTGAGTTCCGATCGAATGAAGAGCTTTTTGTAGGACCGGATCCTTCGGTAGTTTGCCTTCCGAGATAGCGAGGTTGATTCGGGTCAATTCCTGATAAACGATTCTTCCGGCTCCCAGATTCAGATGGCCGACCTCGGAATTACCCATTTGGCCATCCGGCAGCCCAACCACCAAACCGCTGGCCTGAAGGCGGGAGCTAGGATATTCGCGGTACAGGCGGTCATGTACAGGGGTTCGTGCCAAAAGGGTGGCGTCCCCCTGTCTTTCCGCACCCGTTTTGCCGGCCGGGTTGATTCCCCAACCGTCTCGAATCACCAGCGCTACAGGCTTTTTCACCCCCATAACCTACCTCACTTCCCTGCCAAATCGAGGAACGAAAAACGCCGAAAATCTTTGGACGAGAATGCGAAGAAGGGGGATAATGATTCTGTGATCGAATCCTTTGTCTTTAATGAAGGTCGCCAGGTGGGACACAACTTGGAACGGGAGGCATTGCGCCTGGCCCGGGCTGACAAGGGCTTGATCCTATGGATCGATTTGACGGCTCCAAACCCGGAGGAAACCAAAGAGGTGCTGGAGTTGCTCTTTGAATTTCATCCATTGGCTATTGAAGACTGCGTGACTCTCAGTGAGTTGCCCAAGATCGAGGATTACGAGGATTACCTTTTCATGATCATGCACAGTGTTGCGATCACCCCGGAAAAGACTCTCAAAATCTCCGAACTGAATCTCTTTTTAGGAAAGGAGTTCCTGGTGACTTTTCACCGTGAACCGATTCCGGGCGTTTCCCTGATTAAAGAGAGGATCATGAAAGGAACCGGTCAGCCGGTTCGTGCCGCGGATCGCTTGGCTCATCAAATTTTGGATCAGTTGGCCGACTCCTATCTTCCGGTGGTGGAGGGTTTGACTGAGGACATGGAGGATGTGGAGGAGAAATCACTTTCCGGGGTGGGCAAAGAGGACCTCTCCAAGAGAATTCTGCGCGCCAGGCGACGTCTATCGAGCCTGCGCCAAGCCCTACGGCCCCAAAGGGAGGTCATGGCCAGGTTAACCCGCGGGGAGTCCAAGCTGATTCGTGCGATGACTTTGCCTTATTTTCGCGACGTCCAAGATGCCATGACTCAAATTGATGAACGGTTGCAGGGTTGCAATGACAGGATGATGGTGGCGTTTGATGTTTACACCAATCGCTCGGCCCACGAGGCAAACGAGGGAATCAAAGTTTTGACTGCTTTGACTGCGATTACCATCCCTCCAGTGGTGGTGGGGTCATGGTATGGGATGAATTTCCGGCATATGCCAGAGTTGGAGCACCCGCATGCGTACCTCGGTCTGATGGCTGTTACCCTCTCCTTGATGATCGGTATGGGACTTTGGATGAAATTTAAACGTTGGTTTTGAAGTTGTTCGGAGCGGGCAATGAAGACCTCGTTTGTTGAAAAACTTTTAGAGCGAGCCGGGCGGGTGGATCCCGGGGAGATGCAAGCTCATTTGGCACGTCTGGCGGAGGACCGGGGTTTTTTAGAAAAGATTTTCAACACTCTTCAGGAAGGGGTGGCGGTGGTGGATTCGGATGGGCGTCTGAGTTACTGGAACCGCTCGGCAAGTCGGCTTCTGAGCCTTCCGGAAGATGTGGGAGGGAGTGGCTGGAATCTGTCCCGCAGTCTTAAGGGAGTGGATTGGAAACACCTTTTGCAGGAAAACCGGGTTTCTTCAGGCAGTATAGGGGTAAGCTATCCAGAGAAGCGTTTGTTGAACTACTACCTTGTTCCCTTGGATGAAAAAGGTGACGCAGGCCTTCACGTGGCGATTTTTCATGATGTCACCCAAGAAAGGGAAAAGACGGAAGAAGCACTGGAGGTGGGTCGAGTGGAAGCCCTTACCCTTCTTGCTGCCGGTGTCGCGCATGAAATAGGGAATCCGCTCAATAGCCTGCATCTCCAGATGCAGGTCATGGAGAGAGATCTGCAGCGTATGGAGATTGGTCCGACCCATCGAATCCGTGAATCCATCGAAGCATGTCAGCAAGAGATTCGTCGACTAGATGGGTTGATCACGCAATTTCTCCGAGCCATTCGGCCTCAGCCGTTGCGTCAATTTCCGGAGGATCCAGGAGAGGTTTTGGCGGAAGCCCTTCGCCCTTTGGATGGGGAGTTCCGAGATCGCAGAATCTTGCTGGAAACCGATCTGGCCAAAGATCTGGGAAAGGTGTCCATGGATCGCGGACAGATGAAGCAGGCGATCTACAATGTGCTGCGCAATGCGATGCAGTTTGTGGGCGAGGGTGGCTTGATCCGGGTCACCCTGAGGCGGGAGGACCCTTATTTGGTCTGGGAATTTCGTGATAACGGACCCGGGATCGATCCCAAACATCTGCCCCATCTTGGCCAACCCTTCTTTACCACGCGGAATGAGGGAACCGGACTGGGTTTGATGATTGTCCAAAGAATCATGCGGGAACATGGCGGGGATCTGCAGTTGGAAAGCACTCCAGGTAAGGGTGCTATGGTGCGATTGCGAATTCCACTGATGGACAAGCGAGTTCATCTGTTGGAGGAGAAATCATCCACGACGGAGGGATCCCCTGATGTTTGAAAAAAAACCAAGCCTTTTGGTGGTGGATGACGAAAAGAACACCCGGGATGCTCTTCGTAGAGTCCTGGAGGATTCCTTTGAGGTTTTCACGACGGCAGATATTAAGGGTGCGAAATCCCTGTTGGGAAGTGAGCCAGTGGATGTTATTTTGACAGACCTGCGTTTGGGAAACGAGAGTGGGATGCAGGTGGTGGATTTCTCTCGCAATCAAGTGACTCCGATTCCCTGCGTGGTGATGACGGCTTATGGATCAGTCGAGACAGCTGTGGAGGCGATGCGTAAAGGGGCTTACGATTATGTGACTAAGCCACTGGATCTTCAGCGGGTGGAAATCCTTCTTCGCCGAGCGGTCCGTTCCGTACGGGTGGAGCAGGAGAATATCCGACTCAAAGCCCAACTGGGCCAATCTTACGGCTTGGAAAAGATCATTGGACGCTGCCCGGCGATGCACGAAGTGATGGAGAGAATCAAGCAGGTGGCCGATTCCAAGGCCAGTGTCCTCATTGAAGGGGAGAGCGGAACCGGCAAGGAATTGGTGGCTCGTGCTATCCATGGACTGAGCCCAAGACGAACTGCTCCATTTGTGGCTGTACATTGTGCCGCTCTCTCCCCGCAGTTATTGGAAAGCGAACTTTTTGGGCACGAAAAGGGGGCTTTCACGGGTGCGGTTGATCGGAGAGTGGGCCGGATTGAGCAGGCGCAAAATGGCACTTTGTTTTTGGATGAAATCGGTGAAATTGATGCGGCTACCCAGGTTAAGTTGCTAAGGGTTTTGGGGGAAAGGACGTTGGAGAGGGTGGGGGGGAACCAGTCCATTCCTGTGGATGTGCGCTTGCTGGTGGCTACGAATCGCAATTTAGAGGCGATGGTCAAAGCGGGAAGTTTCCGGGAAGATCTTTTTTTTAGGATTCGGGTGGTGGAGATTGATCTTCCCCCCTTACGAGATCGTGCGGAAGATATACCGGTTTTAGCTGATCACTTTCTGCATGAGTTTGCCAAGGAGAATGCCAAGAGCGGACTGGAATTTTCCCGGAGTGTCTTGGAGAAGTTTAGGAGCTACCCTTGGCCCGGCAACATACGGGAACTTCGGACGGCTGTGGAGCATGGGGTAGTGATGACCAAGGGGCAAAAAATTGAACTCATGGATTTGCCGAACGGGATCCGGGATTCTGAAGGAAGAACCTTGCTGCCGATTGCCAACCGAAAAAGTAAACTGGAAGACTTGGAGAAAGAGGCGATTGGCAATGCTCTAGCCAGAACAAACCAAAACATCACGGAGGCGGCTAAACAACTTGGAATAAGTCGTCGCACCTTGCATAGGAAACTGGCAGATTCAGAGAAGGGAGGGCGAAAGAAAAAATGAGGTCCTTGCAGGATTGGGTCTATGAGGTTGAGGCCGGTTGGACCCGACTTCTTCTGGTTCGCGTGGCTTTGCTGCTGATTGTTTTTGGTTTGGCCGCTTGGATTGGTCTACGCGAGTTTAACGGGTTACGGACGATGGAAGCCATGGATCTTGCTCAGCAAGGTCGTCAACTGGCTTTGGGAAAAGGTTTCACCACAAAGATGATACGACCCCTCGCTCTATGGCAGTTGAGAGCGAACAAGGGCAATCAGGCTCCTTCCATGTCAGAATTTCCTGAAACTTTGACCCCTCCCTTGTACCCTTTGCTTTTATCGGGTGTGTTTCGTTTGGGGAAACTGAGCAAGGTCCTTGATTTCGAGGTCCCGCCAGAGAAAGCAAAGGGCTTCAGCGTCTATGCACCTGACTATGTGCCGTTGGGCATTAACATGCTTGCGATTATCTTGGGCTCGGTATTTGTTTTTCTTTGGGGGGCAAAACAGTTTGATCTTGGGGTTGGTATATTATCGACGGTCTTGTTTCTGGGTAGTTCCGTTCTATGGGATTACGCGATCCAGGGGGGAAGTTCTTGTTTGGTGGTATTCCTATATGGAGTAGTGGGTTGGATATCCTGTGGTCTTATGCAGGACAAGGATCAAGACGATATTGAGTCACAGGAGAGAGGGGGTGCTTTCTGGACTTTTCTTTGTGGATTCGTTTTCGCGTTACTCCCGCTTGTCCAGATCATTCAGATCTGGCCCTGCCTGTTTTTCTTGGTGATTCTTTGCTTCAATTTAAGACGGAACCAATGGGCTCTTCTTTTGGGGGCCATGATTCCTTTGGGGATTTTTTTGGCGTGGTTGGGTAAGTTATGGTTATTGACCGGGAATCCGGTGGGTTTGAATTGGGCTTATTTTCTTTGGGATTCGGCTAATTATCCGGGAAACATGGTTTGGCGGACATTTAGCTTTGATATTGAAAAAACCAATGTCTGGAGGCGCGTCACCGGTTCGGTCTTGAAGGGTCTTTCTCTTATTGTGGGGAAGGGACCGGGATTATGTGGTGGGACGGTTGTGGGGGCTCTGGCGATGGTTAGCTTGCTTCACCATTATCGTCAAAAGTCGGCAGCTCTTGGAAGAAATGTTTGGGGGATCGTCGCAATCACTCTGGTTATCGTCTGTTCTTTTGTTTTTCGTGACGCAGATGATTTAGGATCCCCGATTTTAATTGCTCTACTTCCTGCGGCTTGTGTCTACGGGTCCGCTTTTCTTTGGATTTCGATTGAAAGATGGAAATTCGAAATTGATCTTTTGGGTAAGCTTGTGGCTTGTGTGGTTGCCTTGGTGGCCTGTTCCCCAACGCTGGTTCGATTTGCTGTACCCGAGTCACCGCCCTTTTCTTATCCGCCCAATTACCCGCCCATATTTATCTTTATGCGCACTTGGTTTGAGCCCAATGAACTACAGGCTTCCGATCTCCCTTGGGCTGAAGCCTGGTATGCAGATACGCCCACCTTATGGATTCCTACGACAAGGGATGACTTCATGAAAATCCATGACAGAGTATCTCCCATTTTCAGTATTCTTTTCACCCCCATGAGTTCCGATGTGAAAATGTATTCTCAAATGCTTAGTGACAATTCGGAATGGGGTCAGTGGGCCGATTTGATACGGAGACAAAAACCGCCTGATCTTCCGCAGGCCTTTGCGACCTCTTTGCCGCCCAATAATGATTATTTACTTCTTTCGCTACAAAAAAGGTGGAACTAGATAATATACAAATAGATAGGATTATGTGCTTCCATTACAGGCCGTACTTATTATTAGATTCTTAACATACCATACTACCTATAGTGGCTTTTGATTGAAATTATAGTGATAGGCACAAGATTTAGCGGATGGCGGCCCTTCGCTTTGATGCTTTTAGGAAAGCGCTTATTTTTGTAGCCGCTGTGTGGATTGCTGGGGACGGGTCCCAGCATCTTTTAGGGCAGATTGAGGGTTCTGCCGGTCAATCTGGGTCCAAACCTTTTACAGCTACAGTGGCGCTGCGTGAGGGTTATGACAGCAACCCTTTAACGCAATCGTACCAATCAACGCAAGATGTTCAGTCTTCGACCTACACGAGCGTTCAGCCCTCCTTGGGCTATAATTACACTGGGCTCCAGGCTGATTTGGCGTTGCGGTATGACTTTACGGGTATTTATTTCCCAAGCATCAATCAATCCTACGACATTCAGTACACGCAGGCCTTTATTGGTCGGTACACCTATGCTTTTGATCCCCGGGTTCAGCTAACGATTTCGGATAATTTTATTTATAGTGAACAGCCAATCGTCACCTTGGTGACGGCGGGGCTTGCTCCTTTGACTCAGACCTCCATCAATAATTTGGGAACGATCCAAGGGGATTATCGGGTCACGGACCGGCTTTCCATGGTAACGCGCTGGAATAACACGATTCTGAATGCCGATGGACCTGGTTCATACAATAATGATGGCACGATAAATTCGGGCAGCAGTTCCGAAAGCAATTATATGAACAACGGCGCTTTTCAGCAGTTTCGCCTTGATTTTACTCCTGAAACTGTCGGGACGTTTTCTGTGGATTATCAAATTTATGATTATCAAAGCGACCAGAGTTATCGCGACAACCAACAGGTAGCCTTTTCTCTTGGAGCGGATCATACCTTTACCCCGACTATATTTTTTAGCGGGCGGGCAGGAATTCAGTTGAATGATAATTACGGATTGTCGGACAGTGCGGTCCTCGGCGAGGGGGGATTGGGTAGTGGTGAACTGGAAATCGAGGCCTATCCCTTCGCCGCAATCAGTTCAACATGGAACTACGATCAGAGGAGTTTCGTTTCGGGGGGATTATCTGTGGCCGTCCAACAGTCGAACTTGACCACAACCTCTGATTCGGAGGCTTACACCATCAATATGAACTGGGACCATTCCTTTTCTGATAAATTCTCGGTCATTCAAAGCATGTTTATGAACTTTGCTGTTTTCACCCCTCAATTAACCCAGCAGCAGTCGACTGCTCTTACGGGATCTTACCAAGGGAGTGGTCAACAGACGACCATCAGTTACCAGTGTAAATTTGCCTACCAAATCTATCCTTATCTCTCGACAGAGTTTGGTTGGAGTTACACGAGTTATGGATCCTATTTCGACTTAAATAATGGAAATGGAGGAAGTTACACAAGAAATCAGGTTTATATTGGCCTAAGGGGAACCTACTGATTGCTTAAAGTTCGAGGCGGCGTTAAATTGCCAACGTGAGCAATGGGCAATCTCAACCCTACCCGAATCCGCCGAGTTACGGATATGGCTATGGTGCAGCAAGTTCCAATGAAAGCGCTTTTCACGTCAACGACCTGTGGCGTGTTATCAAGAACCGATGGCCGACTTCCGTCAGCATCCTCGCTATGGTTATGGTCACAGGTTACGTAGTAACAAAACTTCAACCTAAAGTTTATGAGTCCTCTGCCGTTTTAAGGGTGGAGAAAGAAAACCGAGATTTGCAGGTTTTTCAGTCATCGATAGATGGTTTTGACCCAGTTTTTTTTCAAACTGAGTTTGAGATGATTCAGAGTAAAAAAGTCCTGTACCCCGTGATTCAAAAACTCGATATCGCCAATCGCATTGCCAAGACCATGGAAATGCCTGAAGGATCGCTTAATGATGATCAGGCTTTTCAGATATTTCGAAAAAGCAATCTAGAGGTCAGGCCTTTCCGGAACACCAAATTGATCGAAATTGTCTGCACGAGCCAAAAACCTGAGGAAGCAGCCCTTTTTGCAAACACCATCGCCGATGCCTATGAAGAGACCCGGAGAAACGAAATTACCAGGAGGAGCGACTCTGGACTAAAAGCCTTGGAGAGTGAAGTGGAGAAACAGAAGAAACTTGTCTCAGAATCAGCGTCTAAAATCGAAAAAATAAGAAAAGATCTCAAGATTGATGAATTACCTGGAAGCTCCGCTCAGGTTCAGTCCACCACCCTTTCCGATATGGAGGTTCAAAGAAAGGAATCTCAATTGAGTGAGTTGAGGGCGGATATGATTTCGAGAAAGGTCCGCTTAGAGAAGGTTGCCGACCTGAGCATTGAGCAATTGGAATCCACCTTGCCTGCGCTAAATCTCGAGGATTCTACTACTGCCTCCACCAAGCAGCAATATCTTCAAGCCCTGCAAGTTGTGGCGCAAATGCAAAAACAGGGATATGGCAAGAAGCATCCTGAAATGGAAGCAGCCATCAAGGCTGTCTCTGAGAGGAGAGATCAATTGAACAAGCTGATTTCGGGAGTTCGGAGGGCACTTTCGATCGACCTGAGTGTTGCACAGGCCAAAGTCGAATCGTTAGAGAAAGAGGTTTCTGATCTGCGGGAAAAACTTCGCTCGGACCGAACGGATCGACTCGCGCCGTATAACGAAGCGAGAAGAGACATGGAAACACAAAGCCAGCTGCTGGATGTGTTAACTTCACGTTATCGGCAACAAGCCGTTGAATCTAAAATCGAAACCCGTCCCGTTCAAATTGTGAACAAGGCGGAACCCTCCGTGCGTCCCATCAAGCCTAGTCTTAGACTCAATCTTATCCTTAGCTTGGTGGTGGGACTGATTCTTGGGATGAGCCTCGCATTCTTCATCGAGTATCTGGATACCAGTATTAAAACCATGGATGATGTGGAGAAATACCTTGGAATCAGTGTTCTGGCAGTCATTCCCAAAGGGTCCAAGTTCCTTTCTCAAGACGAACCGAGTTCTCGATTCGCGGAAGGGTATCGAATACTCAGCGCCAAGTTGAATCTCACAGGCTCAAGAGAGAGTGCCCGATCCATCACAGTCCTGAGCGGCGGACCTGGAGAGGGAAAATCTACGACTTCATTTAATTTGGCTTGGGTTTGCGCGCAGAGTGGAATGAAGGTCCTGGTTATCGATGCAGATATTCGTCGCCCGAACATGCACTCCGCCCTGGGAATCGAGAATACTCTTGGCCTTGGAGAATGGCTGGCGGGGCAGGCCTCTTTAGATGAGTTGATTCAATCTACATCGGTTCCAAATATGGAAATATTGACTGCGGGCAGTCTGGGGCCCGAAGAGCTGGGCGGTTTTAGTCGTGCGCGCTTCGGTTCTCTGATCGAAATATGCCGCTCCAATTATGACGTTATCGTGGTGGATTCACCCCCGGTTTTGGGAATCAGCGATGCATCGGTGATATGTCAGGAAGTCGATGTGACTTTGCTGTTAATACAGCACAGAAGATATCCAAGAAATGTTTCGATTCGTGCCAAGAGAGGGATCGATGAGGTGGGCGGGAAGCTGTTTGGCGTTATCCTTAACAACGTAAACATCAAGACGGACGACAACTACTATTACTATGCAGGGTACTCGACCCAGTACGGCTACAAGCCGAGACAGCCTCGCGGCAAAAAGAAGCAGGAATCTTCCTCTCCGCCGATAGTTTTGGATGATGCTTCACCCCCTATCGATCCGACTGACAACCCGGATGAAAGCTCGACTGGTTCATCGGATAATCTTCCTAAGGTCACCTACATCAACTCTCCTCAAGACGAAGATCGGTACTAGGGATATTGAAAAGCTTAGCTTCTATTTTATATCCATGCTTAGGGGTGGTATTGGTCTTATCAGCCAAAGCCCAAACTTTAAGCTTAAGTGGGGGTGCGGTCTCAGCGTTTGAGACGAACCACGCGGTCCTATCCGGTTCTCCCGTTGCGCCTGATCCCATCGCGGGTGCTCCGGCGAACTCTACCAATCTTCCCGCTGAGATCGCCTCTGCGAACTTGGATATCAGTGATCTGCTTCGAATTGGGGACACCATCATCATTCGGCTCACGGGTGTGCCAACTGCCGATCAAGGAATCTTTGAGGTTAAAAT
>Ga0114968_10004163_pt1 | contig 10782 bp, 14 predicted proteins | sample M_130807_EF_Meta_FD_87020 | JGI IMG/M metagenome (GOLD analysis project Ga0114968, IMG submission 87020) | Freshwater microbial communities from Lake Montjoie, Canada to study carbon cycling - M_130807_EF_MetaG | ecosystem: Environmental > Aquatic > Freshwater > Lake | place: Lake Montjoie... | reverse complement strand
TGCTGCATTTCGCCACGGAATTCACCGCCGCGCTCGATTTGAATTTGAGAATATTCCAATTTGCCTGAAACCTTGCCAGAGGCTCTGATGTGCAAGTGGTCACGGCAATGGATGACTTGGTGCAATTCGCCCTCGACCTCGATGCTGCGGGCCGTCACCTTGCCGGTGATCTTGCCGGACTGGCCAATGAAAATTTCTTCAGCAGTCAACTCACCGTCAATGGTTCCATACACCGTGGCTTTCTTGGGGACATTGAGTGTGCCCTTGAAGGTCACGCCGTTACCGATCACAAGGTTGTTGGATTGATCAAGATTGGTTGCCATAGAACGTCCCGCTGTAAAAGGTTGAGCCTGAAAATAGAGAAAAGCTGCCGAGCGGCCATTGTAGGTCAGCGTTTGGCAGGCTTTGTCTCGTAAGGCGCGATGCTGATCGCTTCCATCATATAGCCGCTCACACCTTGACTGGTGTTGACGCGGGCTTCCTTCAACTCCCCCTCTACCCACAGGACGTCCATGGATTCGGGCATTTTTTTGATTTTGCTGTTGGCCGTGGGGCGCACCAACACGATTTGGTTGGAGGGCGGCGGCGGCGTATGGATGCACGCGCCAAAGTAGGGGACCAACAAAAATTCTCGTTTGCTGTTGCGGTCGGCGTCCAGGGGCACGGCGTAACCAGGCAAGCGTACTTTCTGATTCACCTGGGATTTCACAATGGGCGCGTCATCCAATTTTTTTCGCAAGTCGGCCATGGCCTTGGTGGCCTCCGCGCTGCCATCGAGCAAGCCATTCAGTTTGCTCATTTTGGCCATTTCAGTGGTCATTGCCTTGACCCAGGCATCGGGCATCAAGTCGTTCCAGTCGATGGTTTTGTAGCCAGCTGTTTCCGCCCAACCGGGTCGAGCCAGTACCAAGCCTGCCAAGACCCACAAACATTGACGGCGCTGTAAATACGGAGCATTCATCTTCATCATCAGATCCAGTTAAACGGCCGGTGGATGCAAGCCATCCATCAGCGACAAACGATAAGCCTGCCATGCGGGCAGCACACTGGCCAACATGGCCACAGCGCTCAAGGCCGCCAAACTCAGCCATGCTTGCTGGGAAGGCCAACCAGGTTGCACCAACACACCAAACTGCACCCGCAACAGGTCTTGGGCGCCCCACATCAACCCCAGGCTGAAGAACTCACCCAAGGCGATGCCCAACAAGCACACCAGCATGGACTCTAACAAGACATACCCCAGCAAAGCCCTGGGCGCCACGCCCATGGCCCGCATGATGGCCAATTCTTTGCGTCTACCGGCCATGGCCACCAGCAGCACCGCTGCCACGCTCAGCATCGCACTGGCTGCCACCAACCCGCCCACCAGCACCAAGCTGTTTTCCACCACTTTGACAACCTGCCACAGTTCATCTAAGGCGACGCCCGGCAGCACAGCCATCAGCGGGTCTTGGTTGAAACTTTCAATTTTTCGGCGAACGGAGAACACCTCGGTGCGGTTGTGCAGCCCCACCCAAACCGCTGACAAACTGACTGGCTGCAGATCCTTGGGGTCCAGTGTGGCAGCTTGACTGGCTTGGGCTGCTTGCAATGCTTTGGGTGAGATGCCTAAGCCCCAACCTTGGTGCATGGCTTCAAAGGTCTCCAAATTGACCAGCACGGACCTGTCGATGGGTGCGCCCGTGGCTTGCAAGATGCCAACCACCTTCAGCGGTTGATCCTCGTGGTCGGTGTCTTCGGGACCGCCGCCGGAACCGTGCGTCATGACCAACTGGTCTCCGAGTTGATGTCCAAAGCGACGTGCAACTTCAGCACCCAAGACCACTTCCTTCAAAGCGGCTGCTTGCTGCTGTGGGTCCCCAAAAGCGCGCCCTTGCGCCCATGTCAAACCCTGGCCTTGGCTTTTGAATTCGGTGAACAACGTGGCGGTGGTGCCCAAGACCGGATGGCCCTGGTAGGTGTCCCCCAGCTGGATTGGCACGGCCCAACGCACTTGCGGCATTGTTTGAATTTCTTGGAAGCCGTTGTAGCCCATGTTTCTGGACGGTCGGCCAATTTGAAACACGCTGTAGAGCATGAGCTCGGTGGCACTGCCGCGCGGCCCAACGATCAAATCGACACCGCTCAAGGCGTTGGAAAAACTGCGCCTGGCGTCTTCACGCAATTGCTGAACACTCAGCAAGATCAACACCGAGACGGCCACCGACACCGTGACCAACGCCAGCGCTTGCCGCCTGGACCAGGCACTTTGCCACGCCAAACTCAGCCAAAACTTCATGCGGCCTCCTGGGTCGGCCAAACATAGACTTGGTGAAAGCGATCTGCCAGTCGGGCGTTGTGGCTGACCATCACCACACTCGCGCTCTGCTGTTCGGCCGTGTTCAGCAGCAAATCTAAAAACTCCAATTGATTGGCGTCATCTAAAGCGGAGGTGGGCTCATCAGCAATGAGGAGTTGGGGCTGGCCCATCAAGGCACGCACGGCTGCCACCCGCTGCTGCTGTCCCACCGACAACTGGTGCACAGGCTGGTGCCACAGTGACAAAGGCAAGCCCAAACGCTCGGCCAAAGCCTGCGCTTGTGCCTGTGGGCTGCCCCAAACTTGGCTGGCCGCCGCCGCCCGACTGGCGAACAAACGGGTGGGCAACAAGGCGTTGGCAGCGACATCCAAAAACGGCAGCAAATTGAACTGCTGAAAAATCACACCCATGTGCTCGCCGCGCAAACGGTCACGCTGAATGGGCGGTAGCTCAGACAGGTTCTGCCCCAACACCTGACACCCCCCCTGCTGAACTTGTTGAACGCCTGCCAACAGAGACAGCAAAGTGCTTTTGCCACAGCCACTGGGGCCTTGAATGAACAGGTGTTGCCCCTGCGGCAATGTCAGTTGGGGAATGTGAATCAGTGGCGCCTGGCCGGGCCATGCGTGGGTGAGTTCAGACAGGTGCAGGGCCAACGGCATGGTTTACCAACGCAACACCGGGTCTTGGGTTTTGACGGTTGTGGCTCCTTGCCCTTTCGGCGTGAGCATGTCGACCTTCAAACTTTTCAAACGCGTGTGTTTTTTGAAAACAGGAAATTCAATCTGCTTGAGCTCCGCGGGTTGGCTGCAGGTGAAGGCCATGCTCAGGTCCAAATCGCTGTGGGTTGATTGCTTGCCCAAAAACAGATCAGACTGGGCTTGGACGCTTTTCAATTCACAAGCCGCTGCTTTGGGCAAGATCAGCACATAGTCGGGCTGAGTGACCCCTGCTTGCAAGTCGGCCATGGCTTTCTTTTGGGCCGGCGTTTTGGGCAGATGTTCAAAGCCCAAAAGACTTTCCATCGGGATTTCAAAGTTGGCTTGGACCGTGTTTCCTTGAACCACCAACTCAAGCTGCCCTCGCCCATGTGAATGAGCGCTGTGGGCATGTTTGCTTGTGTGCTGTTCTGTTGCCTGGACATGGGCACCGTACAAGAGCGTCAGCATCAACAATGAGTTCAGCGGGGTTGTCATCTCAAAGCATTTTAAATGTCGAAGGGCAAGTTCAAAAATTGTTGCCTATTGTCCCGCCACCTTCAGCATGATCTTGCCAATGTGAGTAGAAGACTCCATCAGGGTGTGCGCTTGGGCGGCGTCAGCCAAGTCAAACACCTGGTGAATGACGGGCTGGCACTGGCCTTGGGCTAACAGCGGCCAAACCTGTTCAAGCAGTTCTTTGGCCATCTGCGCCTTGTCTGCTGCAGAGCGTGGGCGCAACGTAGAGCCCGTGAAAGTCAAGCGTTTGACCATCAAACCGATCCAGTCCACCTCGGTTTTGGAGGGTTGCAAAAAAGCAATTTGCACCAAGCGACCGTCGACTGCCAAGGCTTGCAAATTGCGCTGCATGTAGTCGCCGCCGACCATGTCCAAAATGATGTTCACGCCTTGCTGGCCCGAGGCGTTCAAGGCTTCGGCGACAAAGTCTTGGGTCTTGTAGTTGATGGCGACATCAGCACCAGCGTTCAAACAAGCCTGCACTTTGTCGGCATTGCCCACGGTGCACAACACCCGGGCGCCAAAGGCCTTGGCCAACTGAATGGCGGTCAGGCCAATGCCCGAAGAACCACCATGCACCAGGAAGCTTTCACCGGCTTTCAAGTGTCCGCGCTGAAACACATTGGTCCAGACGGTGAAATAGTTTTCTGGCAAGGCCGCAGCTTGCAACAAGCTCATGCCGGGGGGTATGGGCAAGCATTGGCCTTCAGGCAAAGACACATATTCGGCATAAGCGCCGCCATTGGCCAAGCCACACAAGGCGTCACCCAGCTTCCAGCGCGTCACGCCCTCGCCCAGCGCCACCACATGACCAGCGGCTTCCAAACCCAAAATGGGCGATGCGCTTGGCGGCGGCGGATAGCGGCCACTTCGCTGCAGACAATCCGGTCGGTTGACACCGGCATAAGCCACCTTGACCAGCACCTCGCCAGGTCCAGGCGTGGGGACAGCAGTTTGCACCAGCGACAAAACATCGGGGGGGCCACCAGCGCCGTGCGCCACGTGATTCATCAGATTAACAGTCATGTTGTCAGGCTTTCAGTCAATGTCATGCCAAGGGAAATGGGGGACAGCAAAGATCGGCATCCCCAGTGATGGGTCAGGGTGGTTTTGGAGCAAGCCTGGGCACACCGCGCTTGTCGATGTGCGCTTGCATGAGATCCCAATGCTGCACACCTTGTTTGTTGATTTTCAGACTCAAGACCAAACCGGTGTTGTTCACAGGGTTGTCGAAACCCTCAAATACAAAGTTTCCCAAGCTGTAAAAAATGGGTTTGCCCTGGTACACCTCGCTGTCTTGCACCAAATGGGGATGGCCACCAATCACCGCGTCAACGCCAGCGTCGATCATCAAGCGGGCCAATTGGCGCTGACGATGATTCGCCACGGGGTCTTCCCAACCCCAGTGCATCACCGTGATGATCACATCAGCGCGTCCAGGCCCGCGTGCCCAAGCAATATCGCGCAACACCTGCTCATCTTCACTCCAAGCAATGCCCGGTCGGTCATGGTCAGCCTCGAAGCTGCGCGGTTGAAATTCGTTGAAGCCCAACACGGCGATGCGCACGCCTTTTTTCTCGACAATGAACGGTTGGTGCGCTTGCGCGAGGTTGTCTCCACCACCATAAATGCCCACACCAGCCTTGCGAAGCCGCTTGAGCATGTCAGCAAAGGCCACAGGGCCATAGTCGCCAGAATGGTTGTTGGCCAGGCCCACCGCATCGAAATGACGGCTCAAATAACGCATCGCTCTGGGATGTACACGGAAGACATTAGGTTTGTCGGGTTCAGGCTCGCCCTGGTCTGAGACCACGCATTCCAAATTGCCCAGACGCAGATCGGCGGCTTTGAAAACCTGTGCAAAGTTCTTGAACGGGTCTTGACCGCGCTGCATCATCTGCTCGGGTGGGCCACCCAACATGATGTCACCGACCACCACCACACTGACCAAGGCATCGTGGGGCTGCGACTGGGAGGGTTCTGCGCTGAACACAGGCATCGAACAAAGCAGACCTGCCAACAGCAGGGCCCCTTTGGCTTTCAATGGATTGAAACAAGCACCCTGTTTCCCGTCAAACACGTTCATGGTGCCTCCTTGTGCAGGGCACATTGGTATGCCAATTCCTTGCCCAGCACCGGCGAGTACAAGGCCACCTTGCCCGTCAATGCATCCGTAGCGGGGTTGATGCGCGGCGTTGGATTCAAGTGCTTGACATGCTGCATCAACATCGGTTGGCGCCTCGTTTGGTAGTAGGCGTAGATGTTGACGAGTTCGATGTCATCACCCTGCCCCAGCACCACCGCTTTGAACCGGAACCGCTCACCAATGTCGATGCTTTGAGCGGTATAGGGGTCCGTGGTGGGCCTGAAAACATGGCGATGCACTTCGCCATTCACCTCGATAGCGCAATGCAAATCGGCTGCGTGGGAAGCAGGCGTGAAACAGCCCATCAAGACCAAGCAAGCAGCACCCAAGCCCGCATGGAAGCAACGCAAGTTCATTTCCAAACCAGCGGCTCAAAATGCACACTGCCTTTGTTGCTGCTGAGGGTCATGCCCCCTTCTTGGATCGTGACTTGCAGCTGCATGCTGCGCTCAGCCATGGCGGCCATGGACTGCGAAGCTTCGGAGGGGATGCGAATCACGCTGAGTTTGGCTTGCCGATTCACCTTGTTTTCAATGCCGCGCCACCAAATGTCCGCCGAATGGGCAAAGGCGTACACCAACACCTGATCCGATTTGCTGCCTGCGCGTTGAAGCGGTTTTTCTTCAGGCTGACCCACTGCGATCCACAAGCGTTTGCGGCCCGTGAAATCGGTCAGGGACACATCGGGGTCGTCGGGGTCAGACAAGCCAGCGCCAAAAGCCAGGGTGGCGTCCCCTTGGCACAGGTCTTGAAGCTGATGGGCATTGAGGGAAAGGGCTGCGAGGCGAACCATCATGCGTTCGTCGGTTTCGCTGGGGTGTCGCGCTAGCGTGAGCGCGTGGTCTGCATAGTAGCTGTGGTCGATGTCAGCAATTTGCAATTGCGCTTTGTAGATGGTTGATTTAAGGGCCATCTGCCCATGATAGTCTGGAAGCGCTTAGGCTTTGACGGCACGAAAGCCAGAGTAAAGGCGGGAAACGGGACGGCTTTTTTGTTCGGCTTCTTGGGCCAATTGGGAGCGGATGCGCTCGAAAGTGTTGCGGATAGGGGTGTTGGCTGATGGAACGTATTGATAGCGGTGGTCAATTTCAACCGTGCTGTTGTCGTTCAAAGCTGGCACAAACTTGTTCATGAGGGGATCCGTTAACAATCTTGTGACAGTTAACGTAGCCACTGTGTTTTGCGATGACAAGAATCGATGCTTGATGACTTAAAGGGTTGCCAGCGACCAGAAATACATACGAAGTAGTTCAATTTCCAGGGGTTTTGCTGGGGTGCGTGATCAGGCTCGGGGCTTTTGAGGGGGTTTGGCTTGCACCTGGCCCGTAGGATGCTGTGTCATGTTGCCTTTGAATTGGCCGCCACGCTCAATTTCGATTTCGGAATAGTCCAAGTTGCCCGAAACGCTGCCGCTGCGATGGATCAATATATGATCGTGGCAGATGATGTTTTCAGCCAAAACACCATGTACATCAATCACTTGTGCGTTGATTTGACCAGTCACACTGCCCTTGGGACCGATCTGCAGATCGGCCACAGTGACTTCGCCCGTCACAGATCCGTTGATACTGGCACGACCCGGTGCGGAGATTGAACCGACGAAGATGACACCTTCACCGATGACCAGGCTGCTGTTTTGGGCGTTAGATTCAGACATGAAATTCCTTGAGTCAGGATAACGGGAGACTACCAAGGTTTTATTTTAGCCTCAACAGCACAACGCCCGGCTCAAGTCCGACCCAATTCAGCCGATCCAAGTCATGCAAGACTCCGATGTAAACCTCCGTCAAGATTGAATTTTTTAAACATGTCCAGCAAAACGAAGTACCTGACCTTGGCGATTTTGATGACACTCATCAACATCCCCTTGTTCATTTATTCCCAATCGCTGGCCCAACGTGGGGCCGCTGGCCATGCTGTGGATGAAGCACATGTGGCTTCAGCGCAAGCAAATGAACGACAGGATCAAAGTCATGCTACGCCCCTTCAAGACCCAGAGATTCAAGATGAAGATCATCCAGCAAGCAAGGCTGACCCCAGTCCGGCAGAGGCTGCAGCCCTGGCCCTGGCGGAGGAAGAAAAACCCGAGCGCTTCAAGTCCTTGGCCACTTTGTACCGACCACCGCTTTTGGGCAAATGCAAAAAACTCTATGAGCGGTTCAATCGAAAAAATATGCCTGACAAGCCTTACAAATCTTTTGTATACAGTTTTGATGGTGAAACAGCTTATTGTGCCGATGCCTATACCGACAAAGGGCAACAACAAGCCGATGAGATCGTGATGAGGGACTGCGAAGAGCACCATGCCGGCTCAGGTAAGTACTCTCCGTGCCGAATCTACTCAGCAGAATGAATCAAGATAGGTCAACCATGGATTGCGTAGCTTGCGGTAAACCTCTTTCAGTGACAGCCAAATTTTGTGGCAAATGTGGTGCACCTGTTGTGCGCTCGCTCGTTCCTCAAGAACCGGAACCATCTCTTCAAATGACAACAGAGGAGATTGCTGTTGATGAGGAGACGTTAGAACCTATCGTTTCGCCAACAACCCATCAATCCGTCCCAGCGGCATCTGATGCGGAAAAACCTGCACCACCGGTTCTGTCGGCAAATTCGAAACCGTCCGTCACTGTCCGTGCCCAACCACCCAATTCAAACAGGGTTGATGATTTGGTTGTCACACTTTCTCCACCGCCAAATACGCCAGATGACAAAAATCTCTTGAAGTTCGATTTGAACTTGGACCCCATGCCCAAGAAGGTGACCAAACCCACGGTCACCATTGTCACGGAGCCACAAAAAACAGCAGCTCCTGAAACTGAATGGCTTCAACGCCAAGAAAAATATCAAAATGAGCTGAAAAAAACATTAGAAAAACATTCTTTGCTGTTGGACTTCATATCGCTAGCATCACAACAACAAAGTCATTTGCAAACGCAACCCGATCCTAATGAGCCCCTGTTACATCATTTGATTGAACAGCAAACACAATTTGGGTTGCAACTGGCCGGTTTACAAAATCGCCTTGAACAATATGTCCAAGCTGAAATCAAAGGCACGGTTCCTGAAGAGCTGAAATTACTGTTGGAAAGACAAAAGATTGAAATTCAAAAGTCTTTCAGTCATGGCGTGGCCCAAAACTCTGAAAACTTGGCCGCGGCGCATGAAGCCGAGCTGCTCAAAGTGCAAGAATTGCTCAAGGCCAACACCATTGCAGCCGAGGGCATTGAAAAAAACCTCGCCCCACTGATTCAAAGTGTGAATGACCTGAAAACCAAGGTGCAGGCGCTGGTGAAAAAAGCCGACGACCCGATGGCGGCCAAGGCCAAGTCTGGTGCCAAAGAAGACGCGACCAGCGAAGGTGGCGGTTTCATGATTTTCATCATTGGCATGTTGTGCGGCCTGACGGTGGTTCTGAGTTCGCTGGCCATCTACAACTTCCTGTCGCACGACACCTCTGGTCACGACAGCGCTGCCAAAGGCCACGACAAGGCCGCGTCTGAGAGCAATGACAAAGGGCACGACAAGGGTGCCTCGGACAGCCATGCCAAGCCGGCCCATTGAGATGAAGCGCATCGAAAGCCAGCCATGATCTGCACCAGCTGCTACTTCATCAACCCCAGCGAAAATGTTTTTTGCCAAAACTGCGGCTCGCAGCTGCCGCACGTGCAAAGTCAAAAACCCAGCAGCATCTCACCCCTGATCTTGGCCAACACCTTGGACAACAGCTCACTGTTGATCTCGCGTGGGCCCTGGGAGATGCGCTTGGACTTGTGGCTGCCGTTTTTGTTGGTCTCCGCCTTGGTTTTTGTGCTCACCCTCAACAACGTGTACGCCCTTGGCGTTTTGGTTTTTGGCTTGGCCTTTGCACTTTACAAAGCGCGAGATATCGGGCAAATCATCAACCAAACCATCCCTGTCGAGCTGATCAATAAGACCATCATTGCTTATGGACCAGCCAACACGTCCAGCCGTTTCACCTTGCCAACCGGCGTGCTGTACCTGCTGTCCGACGGCCTGTATTTCAAATCCTTTGACAGCCACGAAGACATTTCTTTCATCCACATTGAAATTTCTTTCACCGAAACGGCTGTGCGCAAAACTGGTTTTTCTTTGTTTGCCAACTGGCACGAAATTGAAATGAACAACGGCATGAACGAACGCTTCACCTTCACGGTGCAAAACTGTGGCGAATGGATGCTGCTGATGAAGCTGTTGCGCACCGACATGATGAAGCGGTGAAAATGCAGTCTCATCCTCCGGAGACACCATGCGTTCTACCCTTCTTTGCCTGTGCTCAGGTCTTCTCAGCCTGAACATCGTTTGGGCCGCCAACCTTGGTGCAGCCGCCCCTGCTGGTTCCGACATGGCCCAAGCCCAAAAGCTCATCGCCCAAAAAGACTGGAAAAGTGCCGTGGTCACGCTCGAGAAATACACCAAGGCCCATCCCTCCGATGCAGAGGGTTTCAACCTGTTGGGCTTCAGCTTGCGCCAAACCAAGCGTTACCCTGAGGCCATTCAAAACTACCTTGAAGCCCTGCGTTTAGACCCGCAACACCGTGGGGCCCACGAATACTTGGGCCAAGCCTATGTGCAAACCAAAGAACTGGACAAGGCCCGGGCGCTGCTCAGCAATTTGGAAAAAATATGTGGCACGAATTGCGAGGAATACCAAGACCTGAAAAAAGCCATCGATCTGGCGCCCTAGGCCTGGCTTGCTGGATTTGAACAACCGCTCGAAGAACCGCACCCGCGCTGCTGAGCCTAGGCTGGCTGAGGGGGCTTGAGTGGCAAGGCGGTTTGGTAGCGCACCTGCTTCAAGGCAAAACTGCTGCGGATTTTTTCCACCCCGGGGATGGGGGTGAGTTGCTCCAAGATGAATTTTTCCAAAGCCGCCATGTCGGCGATGGCCACACGAATCAAGTAGTCGGAGTCCCCGGTCATCAAATAGCACTCCATCACCTCGTCATGCTCGGCGATGCGCTGCTCAAACTCAGCCAACGCGGCTTTGGACTGCTCCTTCAAGCTTATGGAAATGAACACGTTGAGGCCCAAGCCCAGTGCTTGAGGCTGGATCAGGGCCACATAGCGCTGGATGACGCCCGCAGCCTCCAATGCGTTGA
>Ga0114968_10004162_pt1 | contig 10782 bp, 8 predicted proteins | sample M_130807_EF_Meta_FD_87020 | JGI IMG/M metagenome (GOLD analysis project Ga0114968, IMG submission 87020) | Freshwater microbial communities from Lake Montjoie, Canada to study carbon cycling - M_130807_EF_MetaG | ecosystem: Environmental > Aquatic > Freshwater > Lake | place: Lake Montjoie... | reverse complement strand
TGTGTCTACCGCAAAGAATAGAAGAGCAAGGATTAGTACAAAAGAGATTAACCACTTATGGGCAGCGCTCATCTAGCGACTCCGTGGAGGAATATTGATGAAGGTAAATTGGCGGAGACGAGATCCGCTCTGTATAACTCCAGTAATGTCTGTTAATGTCTATCAAACCCTTTAAATATATGGCTTATAGGGAAATACAGTCCAGCAATATCTATCCACATCTAGTAAAATCTACACATTAATGGTGGGTAAATTGGTGGGTAAATATGAATCCTAAATCACAATGGTCAGCAAAGTATATCGAATCAATCAAGCAAGTTGGTTATCACCTTGATCCATCCACTAAAGGACTATACCTGCAAGTGACATCAGGAAGAAAAGGCATTGGGAAAACCTGGATCTTTCGATACACAAGCCCTGTTTATAGAAACCAAAATAACCCTGGGAAACCACGAAGATGTGAAATTGGATTTGGTTCGCTAAAGACCAGGGGGTTGGCAGCAGCACGCCAAAAAGCATTCGAAATGCGCAAATTAATTCTTGAGGGTATCGAACCCCTTGAAGAAAAGAAACAGGGAAACATAACTAAGTTACTTAAAGAGGCAAAGCGCATAACCTTTTCTGAAGTAGCGCTTAAATGTATTGAATCCAAGAAACTTGAATGGAAGAACGAGAAGCATCAAGCACAGTGGGAAAGCACCATTAATACATACGTAAATCCAATTTTAGGAAAACTATCGATACAGGATATTGATACAAATTTGATACTTAAGGTTTTTGAGCAGCCGATAAAAAGCAAAAGCACACTAGTAGAAGGTACTTTTTGGACAACAAAGACTGTAACAGCAACAAGAGTCAGACAAAGAGTCGAAGTTATTCTCGATTGGGCAAAAGCCAGAGGCTATTATCAGGGGGATAACCCAGCACGCCTGAAGGGTCACCTGGACCAACTGCTTCAGAATCCAAACAAAATCCACCAAGTAAGGCATCAACCTGCAGTGCCCTACCCCCAAATAAATATTTTTGTAACTGAGCTGCGTAAAAAACAATCTAACGGAGCTCTAGCTTTGGAATTTCTTTTGCTTACAGCAACAAGGACAAGTGAAACATTAAAAGCACAATGGGATGAATTCGATCTTGAAAAGAAGATTTGGGTAATTCCAGCTGAAAAAACTAAGACAAAGAAGCTTCATAGGGTTCCCTTGTCTAGAAGGGCCATTGAAATACTTAGGCTCATGCAATCAAGGACTGAGGGAGCATACGTTTTCCCCAGCCAAATCGGAAAAAATAGAGACAAACCAATGTCAGATATGACCCTATCGAGCATCATAAAGGACATGCCTAACTTTTTAAGCTATGTTCCCCATGGGCTACGGTCAACGTTCAGAGACTGGGCCTCGGAGAAAACCTCTTACCAGAACGAAACTGCTGAATTAGCGCTTGCACATAAGATTGCGAATAAGACAGAGGGTTCATACCGTCGTGGCGATCAACTCGATAAACGAGGAAAAATGATGCAGGACTGGGATGACTATATAAATAAGAAGAAAATTTGAGCATGAGCATTGGTCAAGCAAAAGCCCCTAAGAAAACATTTTTAAAACCTTTAGGTACTAGGGTTAGAAAGAAACGTGGTCGCCCTGTTCATTGGCTAAAGAATCCTCCCCCTCACTTAAAGGAGGAAAAGCTGGATCCTAAGATTATTTTTGCCATTAAGGAATCTGAGAATCAGTGGCGAGAAATGTGCCGCAATGGAATTACTAGTGATTATTTTGAGCTTTGCGATGTAACGGATCCAGACCTAATGGGTAAAGATGCGTTGGATTGGAATGAAGCAATAAAAATTCCGAAATATAAGGCTGCATTGAAGAAAATTGATGACGCTAAAAAAAGAAACAAGGCGCAAATTAAAAGTATTTCCGAAAAAGGAGCATTAAATAGCAAGTTGAATGCTGAAGCTAGAAGAGAGCAACTGAAAGAATATTTATATGCGGAAGGCTATACCTACCCAAAATATGATTCCTACTCCATTAGAGGATGGGCGGATGATATATACATTAAAGAGGGAATAAAAAAGATTGATCGCAGATGGGATGGCGGGAGAATAAATAAACCCAGCCCAACACATCTACGGGGAATCCTCAAAAAAATTCGTGATTCAAATAAGACCAAATGAATCATTGCTGACCAAACACTGACTCCCCCCCTTTAATTTTTGATCAAACACTGATTAACATTGGTTAATATGGCTGTTTTGTATTAGCACTTAGTCCTATTTTTTTTTATACTGATTGCATGGCGAAAGATTTCCTTGAGCCCAATTGGAGATATAAAGTATGGAAAAAAACACGCAGGAAAGTCATCGCATCATTAGGATGGGTGAATTAACTAGAAAGGTTGGTTATGCACCTTCTACGATTTACGATTTGATTACTAAGAATAAATTTCCAAAACCATTCAAGCTAATTGAAGGTGGTCGGGCCTCAGGCTGGCTAGAGTCGACGATAGATGCATATCTAGAAAAGCAAGCTGGGGAGATCAAATGAGATACACACAAAGATCAAAATTTGATGATGTTCTTGATACTGAGTGGAAAGAGTCTGCAAAAGGTAATTATTGGCGGAAATCCAATGGGACAATGCTTGTGGTTGGAGGCTCCTACGAAAAAGGTTATTGGGTAAGAGTTGGGGATAATTTTTTACCTAAATGGGAATCAAGTCTCGAGGCCGCCAAAATGGCTGCTGAATACGGGGCTAAGTAATGACTGAAATTGCAGAGGCCCTTCTTTGTTTTAAAGGCGAGCGACTTCCTAAGCAATTTTGGGATTTCAATACCTTCTGCTTATGGAAGTATGAAATAAATGAAGGCGAGAGATGCTCTAGAGGCAAGATCCCATTGGACTGGACTAATAACTGGAGAGGTAATAACCACCCCACCCTGCATCTTGGTTTAGAGAAAGCTATTCAAAAGGTAAATCAAATACCGGATGCGGGGCTGGCTCTATTCCAACCAGAAACTGGTATCAAGGTCACTGCCGATGGCAAGGAAGGCTATTTATTTATATTGGATTTAGATGGTTTTCTTTGTAATGATGAAATAACTGATGTTGGCTGGCAAATCATTGAAAAAACAAATGGGAGTTATTTTGAAATTAGCCCATCTGGGGTCGGAATTAAGATTTATCTTATTACTGATATGGAGCCATTTGGAAAGAGGATTTACAGGCTACCTCCCAATGAATTTTCTAAGGCCTACCCCGAAGTTAGAAAATATAGCGATAGTCATGCCGTTGAAGTTTTTACCTCCAACTTTTGGAATGTAGTTACTGGAAATAGATATTCACTTGAGGCGCCAAATTTGAAGTTTGTTGGGAAAGACGATATGGAGGAATTATTCGAGTTTTGCTCAAGTCTATCCCCCAAAAAAACTAGGGTTAGCAAATCTGCCCCCAATATAAGTTCTCCGGAGGTAGGTGGGGATACTAATTATAGCAAACTTACCAAACCATCTCTTGAAAAAGCTCTATCGCAGATAGATAACTTTGACGAAGAATTGTGGGGTGGAGGCCAAGCAGGTGGGGGTGTTGTGAATATACTGGCTAGAGTCTATGGTGAAGAAGGCAGGGATTACTTTCAAAGATGGAGTAGCGGAGAAATTACTGGTACACCCTACCCTGAATATAACGAAGATGAATGCAATGAAAGATTTGATCGTGCACTTAAGGAGTTGGTTGCCAAACCAAATGGTTTTGGTATTAGACAGCTTTGCAAACTTGCAGAAATTGATCCCACAACTCTTGATTTCGAGGCAGAGGCTGTTCCAGCTGAATTTGAAGCCCTTCTAAATAAGATAAAGCTTGACCAAAATAACAGTAAAGGTAGCTTTATTTTTCCAGTTTTGAACAAGCAAAATAGACCAGCTCAAGTAACAGAAAACTTGGATGCATTAATTGCATTTAAGGGAATAACAATTAGATATAACCAAATAAGTAAAGATCCAGAAATTTTAATGCCAGGGCTAACATGCGTATCAGATGAAGTTGATAACACGTCTATTACTCTACTAGCAGATGAAGCGGTTAAATTTGGTATGTCTGCAAATAGAGTTCCTGAAATGGCAACGGCTATAGCATCGCAAAAACCATATTGTCCAATCCAAACATACATCGAATCAAATATATGGGATGGGGTTTCTAGATTTGATCAATTTCTTAGCCAGATCAAGACTGACAACTTAACAATGGCTTCTTTTCTTTTGCGTAAATGGTTTATCCAGGCAGTTGGGGCCATATATGAAACTAACGGACTTAGTGGTGCTGGTACCATTGTTTTTACAGGTAATCAAGGCGCTGGCAAAACACGACTTTTTAAGGACCTAACTTCTGGGGTATCGGATTACTTCCTAGAGGGTGCAACACTTAATCCGGAGAGCAAAGATAGCGTTCTTACGGTTTGTAGCCACTGGATCGTAGAACTAGGCGAACTTGATGCGACATTTAAAAAGTCTGAAATTGCTCAATTAAAAGCCTTTCTTACAAGGAATATGGATACATTACGCAGGCCTTACGCCAGAAAAGATTCAAATTTTCCAAGAAGAACCGTCTTTGCGGGAACAGTTAATGACCTAGAATTTCTTCGAGACAGCACTGGGAACAGGAGGTTCTGGCCCATAGAAGTGAGTGCCATAAAAAGGGATCCTTCTATTAATTATCAGCAACTATGGGCGGAGGTAAAAACCTGGTTTGATAGCGGAGAAAGCTGGCATCTAGATAGCGCAGAGATAAAGATGTTAAATGACTACAGCGAACGCTTTACTATTTCAGACCCAATCATCGAAGCACTTCATTCAAGCTATGACTTTACGTCATACAAAGAATTAGAAGCTGTTTCTATGAAAGATATTTGCGAAAAAATTGGTCTTGAAAAACCAAGCACAGGGGAAACGATGAAAATCGCCACGGAGATAAGAAAACGTAATGGCGGTAAACCTCCAAAGCACTCGAATGGAAGAAAATATCACTACGTCCCAGCGAAAACTAGTACCACTAAATAACTTTATATTTTTCAATAGGTTCTGATATTCAGTGGCACTTTGGCCCGAAATTGAAAATAAATTTACATAGGCCTGATTGACTACACTAATTATTAGCATTTAATTTTAAATGTGGAAAAAGGTATCTCTAGTACCTACAAACACCCCTCACCCCCTATGCAGCTTGGTTGGGAGAGAGGCACCCATTTATCAATAGTGACACCCAGGAAACTACTAACGGAATACTTTGAATCTCGGACCATGGGGTTTAAAGATTAATTTCTCTGAACCTTCGAAAGACCTACTATCCAAGTGTTTTATCCAGCTTGATAAATTCATTTGCTTGGTCCAACGTAGTTATTTTCTTATAACCCAACGGCTTTCTTCCTCTCTGCCGAGACATCGAGGTCATTGCCAGCACATGCATGATGTCCTCAATATGCGCAAACCATAGTTTTTTCTCTGCTCTCTCAAGCCTCTTCGACCTTGTTTCGTCGCCATGAATTAAATGGGCTCTGGAAATTGACGCCCTACCAACATCTGTTTTTGGCCCCGAACTTCTTCCGCCATGAAATTGGCATTTTTTTGTCCTGCTAACCCTCAAAGCGGGTCTGCCACATTGCAAACCAGTCCTTTTTGATTTTGCAGTACACCTAATGCATTTAATACGACCCCCTCCTGAGACGAGTATATTGCTTAAAAAATAGGCATTTTCTATCATAACCAATTGATTTTAATAGATATTTATAAAATATGCTTAAATAAACTACCAAATAAAAAGGCTCACTGGATGACCCATCCAGTTGCTATACTTAACTGGAGACTTTATCCAGTGAACCATGAATAACGATACCTTAATAGACAAAAAACCTCCTCAATTTTCGGGGCATGAGACCTTCCCGTTGAGGCAGTTATGGCTGAAAAAAGCTTACACTGCTGTCAAATCAATCCCGCAGAGTTATGCAAAAGAATCAAGGGGAATTTTTACTGATGAAAGAGCAATTATGCGCTTTGGGGTCGGTAAAAATATGGTCTCAGCTATTAGGCATTGGGCCCAAGCCTGCGATGTTATTAAAGAAGATGATGAGTTAGGCTATAAAACTACTCCATTGGGCGATCTACTGTTTGGAGATGGTGGTTTGGATCCATACCAAGAGCACCCCACTACTTCATGGTTAATTCATTGGAAATTAGCAGGGGAAGGCAACAGATCCACAACGTGGAAATGGCTTTTTAATCATGTTATTGAGCCGACATTAGATACGGAGCACTTAATAAGCAGCTTACAAACCTATGCAAAAGACCAAAAGCATAAAGTTGCTAACGCCACATTAAAAAGAGATATTGAAACCTGCCTTCGCAGCTACGTCCCGCGAGTTGCGGGTGATTCTCCTGAAGAGATCTCGGACTCTGTTCTTGGTGAGCTTGGTTTAATTCAACAACTTGGCAGAGGTCAGTTTGAATTTAGACGTGGTGCCAAACAGTCCATAAAAGATGGTCTATTTGCATACTGCTTGATAAGCTTTTGGGAACGATATTCCCCATCAACTCAAACACTTTCATTCGAATCTATAGCTCATGAGTATGGTTCCCCTGGACGAGTCTTCAAATTAGATGAAGCGAGCGTTGCAGACCGTATTCAGTCACTATCAGATGCCACAAAGGGACAGCTGGAATGGTCAGATACAGCAGGTATGCGTCAGGTAATTAGAAAAAATCCAAATATGAATAAAGAAAAATTATTGAATGCAGCATATGACTGAGAAGCTTAACCAGAATATTGCAATATCTAGACAGTTTTTAAGATCAGTAAATTTGGAATCTGATCTAGGTAGATCGGATGCTCTACAAGGCTATATTTGTCAAGATACTGCTTCTGGTCTTGTCAAGACAATGGCCCAACATCTCAATCAAACAAGGCAAAGAGCCTTCACCTGGACCGGTCCATATGGTGGCGGAAAGTCCTCCCTTGCTCTTGTTTTGGGGTCACTAGTTTCACCCATAAAAGCTTTAAGAGATAGTGCTAAAAAAATCCTAAATGTTGATGATGAAGTTGAACTAGCTTGGAGTTCAGGCAAAGATGGATGGATGGTGCTACCTGTGGTTGGAAAGCGGAGTAGCGTTGTAGCGGCAATATCTAATTCGCTTGATAAAGCCTTAGGCACAAATACAAAACGTCCAAAATCTTCAGAGCTTATTTTGCGTCTTGTTGAAGAGGCTGAATCGAGAAAAAAAGGTGGCGTTCTTCTCATAATTGATGAGCTTGGAAAATTCCTTGAGGCGGCAGCGCAGTCTGGGGAGGATATTTACTTCTATCAGGAGTTAGCCGAAGCCGCTGCAAGTAAATGCAATGGACGTTTAGTAATAGTTGGCATTCTTCATCAAGCCTTTGAACAGTATGCAACAAAGCTTGGACGTGAAGCGCGTGATGAGTGGGCAAAAATCCAAGGTCGTTACATAGACATTCCGCTTGTTGTTGGCACTGACGAGGTGATTGAACTTGTTGGAAGGGCAATTGAAAAGAAATCTCCACCTACGAATAAATCCTTTGGAAAATATGTAGATATTGTGGCTGATGTAATTTCAAAACGGAGGCCAAATACCCCTGCCAATCTTAAATCTTCTCTTTTTAATTGTTGGCCACTCCATCCAGCAACAGCTGCACTACTTGGCCCAATATCAAGAAAACGCTTTAGTCAAAATGAGCGAAGTATTTTTAGCTTTCTTTCATCTGCCGAACCACTTGGATTTACTGATTTTATTAAAAACATGTCGGGTAGTGGTCTGTACTCGCCTTCTCGATACTGGGACTACTTATCTGCAAATCTAGAACAAGCTATCTTAGCCTCATCCGATGGTCACCGCTGGGCTGTCGCGAAGGACGCAATTGAACGCACAGAAGCAAAAGAAGGATGCACCCAGACCCATGTTCGTCTAGCTAAAACCATAGCACTAATAGACCTATTCAGGTCAGGTTCTGGTCTAACTGCCGAAGATAAAATTTTGGAAACATGTGAAGAGAGCGCCGACAAGACTGAAGTAAAGTCCGCACTCCGCGACTTAGCAAGCTGGTCTATAGTTGTTTTTAGAAAGCATCTCCATGCCTGGACAATATATTCAGGCAGTGATTTCGATATCGATGCGGCAATTAAACAAGCTAGATCTGAACTTGGCGACATAGATGTCAAGCAGCTAATAGATTTAGCCGAGCTAAACCCAATCGTAGCTAAGAAGCACTATCACGAAACCGGGACATTACGTTGGTTCACGCGATCTTTGATCCATGCAAATAATGCGCAAGACTATATCGCCGAATTTAACCCATCAGCAGGCTCTGCGGGTGAGTTTATTTTGATTTTTCCAAGCTCTGAATTTAGCGCAAGAAAGAATAAAGAAAATATTCAAGCATTCTCAACGCCAATTAATTCCGAATCCATAGTAGTTGGCTATGCTGCTAATTCAGAAAAAGTTCATGAATTAGGAATAGAGCTTTCAGCACTACAAAAAGTACAAAAAACTAGCCGCGAACTTGAGGGCGATTCTGTCGCTAGAAAAGAGGTCAATGGTCGAATTGCAGCTGTCAAATCAGAGCTAGGCGACGAACTCAAAAACTCTTTTGAAATTGCAAACTGGTTTCACAAAGGTAAAGAAATTCGCCAAGATTTAACACCAAGTCTATCTTCCATAGCCAGCTCTCTTGCTGATAAAACGTATCCCTTTACACCGCATATCCATAATGAACTTGTAAATCATGAACACATCTCTGGTAACGCTGTTAGGGCACGTAGAGAACTAATGTATAGGATGCTCTCAAACTACGGTGAACCTAAATTGGGATATGTCGGCTTTTCAGCTGATGCTGGCCTGTTTTATTCAGTTATTGAATTCAATAATCTTTATCAGCAAGATGGTGATGGGTGGATATTTAATACCAAGGATAGATCAGATGACTTAGCAAAATATTTTGCGCCCATTTGGGACGCTGCCGATAGCCTCTTAAAAGCACAAAAGGAATCCATAACTCTTACTGAACTCTATAAATTATGGCAAGCACCAAAGATCGGTGCAAGAAAAGGTGTGCTTCCTATATTGGCTTTAATTTACTACTTAGCAAATCGTCAACATCTGGGCCTTTACATTGAAAATACGTTTATCACTGACTTAACTGAGGCATACCTTGATGAATGGATGCAAGATACGGATAGGGTTGCTTTAAAGTACGTAGAGATCGGAAAAAACGAACAGGGTTTATTGAAATCGCTTAGTGAAGCGCTAACGAAACAACTTGGCAAGCCAATTGCCGCAAACCCATTAGAATCCGCTCGTGGTTTGGTGCACCTAGTTATTAGCTTACCAAGTTGGACAAAGAGAACTTCTTCTTTATCTCAAGATGCTCAAAGCCTAAGAAAAGTTATCCTAAAAGCAAACGATCCACATAAGGTACTTTTTTCAGATTTACCTGAAATTTTAAAGGCTGGGAATGAAAAAATTCTAGTAGAAAAAATATCCGTTATAACTAAAGAGCTTCAGGAAGCATATCCAGTAATGCTTAATAAATTTGAAAAACTCTTATTTAAAGCTCTCGACAGTAATGGCAATATAGATAACATTAAAAATAGAGCCAAAGAGATAAAAGGCATGGCTGGAGAATTCAAAATTGATGGTTTTGTAGCTCATCTATCAGTATTTAATGGCGATATCACAAGCCTTGAAAGCGTTCTCTCAGTTATACATAAACATCCCAAAGACTGGGTAGATAGTGATTTAGAGGCGGCGATTAACGCACTTGGAAAAAGCTGTGCTGATTTTCGCAAAATTGAATCTTTAGCATCTCTTAGGGGGAAAACCGCTAAGCGTAAAGCATTCGCTTTTGTTTATGCCGATCCTAATAATTTGACAGTCTCAGATTCATTTGACATTTCGGAAGAACGGCTTCCAAAAATTAAAGCCCTATCTAAAGAAATATTGGTCAACTTGAAAAATCAGGGACTTAATCACGATGAAATTATGGCGGCCTTCTCTGAAGCAGCCTCAAACATTATTGATTCGGAGGTATAAATGGAAAAGCACGTACTAGGAATTTCAGGCGGCAAAGATAGCGCTGCCCTAGCCATATATATGTCTAAAGAATACCCAGAGCTTGATATTGATTATTTTTTTACAGATACTGGCGAGGAGCTCCCAGAAGTATATGAATTCCTAAATAGACTAGAAAGTAAGCTTGGAAAACCAATAACCCGTCTAAACCCTCATAAAGATTTTGGTTTTTGGCTTAGAGAATTTAATCATTTTCTGCCTTCTGCACAAACACGTTGGTGCACAATAAAACTAAAACTTGAGCCCTTTCGTAAATGGGTCAATTCCTGGCTAAAAGAAGGATACACCGTATATAGCTATGTAGCAATTAGGGCAGATGAAGATTATCGAGAGGGGTATAGCTCCAATCATCCCAATTTAAAAATTAGACTCCCATTCCGTGAAGATAGTATTGATAAAGAAGGTGTTTTTGAGCTGTTAGCAGCATCAGGGATAGGACTTCCCAAGTATTATGAATGGCGATCACGTAGCGGTTGCACATTTTGCTTTTTTCAGCAAAAAATTGAGTGGGTGAGACTTAAGAGGACACATCCTGAGGCATTTGAAAATGCTAAGGAACTTGAGAAAACAGCTGAATCCCATGGATCGCCCTTTACTTGGACCCAGGGCGAATCGCTAACAAAACTAGAACAGCCAGAACGTATAAAACAAATT
>Ga0114968_10004155_pt1 | contig 10795 bp, 10 predicted proteins | sample M_130807_EF_Meta_FD_87020 | JGI IMG/M metagenome (GOLD analysis project Ga0114968, IMG submission 87020) | Freshwater microbial communities from Lake Montjoie, Canada to study carbon cycling - M_130807_EF_MetaG | ecosystem: Environmental > Aquatic > Freshwater > Lake | place: Lake Montjoie... | reverse complement strand
GTTACCCGCCAACATCCCAGAAGGCGATCAAACCACGATTGTGCATGGCGACTATCGCTTAGACAATTTGGTACTGCACCCTACTGAGCCCCGCGCCATTGGTTTGCTTGACTGGGAGCTTGCCACACTGGGCCATCCCATGGCTGATTTTGCTTATCACTGCATGAGCTGGCATATCCCTGCTAGCTTGTGGCGTGGAATTGGTGGCTTAGATTTAAAAGCGTTAGGCATCCCCAGCGAAGCCGACTACATCAAACAATATGGCGCCGCCACAGGGTTTGAAGGTATTGAGCATTGGGATTTTTATATCGCCTACAACCTCTTCAGAATCGCGGCAATTTTGCAAGGCATTGCACGTCGGGCGCAAGATGGCACTGCGGCAGCGAGTGATGCGATTGAGACGGGTAGTAAAGCAAAGCCACTGGCTGAGATTGGTTGGAAGTATGCGCAACGGTATGAGGCGAGTCGCAAGCGGTGAGGTGAGTTGCTGCTTTGTTGTTAATCCCACTAGTGCGCGCTGTCAGACCCTAGCGCTATACCATGAGCCCACTCTTTAACCATGTTGGTATAGAGGCTAGGATCAATCCGTGAGTCTTGTTTTGCATCTTGTAAAACTCGTGACATTGCATCGCTGATGCGCTGCAATGTTTTTTCAGGTGCAACGACACCGCAAATCGAGCGCCCAAACTCTAGTAATTCTTTGCGTGTTGGATAGCTACGACTACCCTGCCGCCCCTTTTTAAGTTTCAAGGCCATCGTTCTATCGATGTCTTCAAAGCCGCCAGGTCTTTCAAACTTATAGATAGTGGTTGTTACAACATCATAAAGGGGTGACAGCCTAACAGAGCTGTCGTTTTTCCCTTGATAAAGCATCCCGAAATTCTTTAAATGAGCATCTCCGTTTCTGACCATAATCGACAGGCTTAATTGCTCAAAAAACGCCGACCGGTCTTGAGCCGCTTTCGATGAAAATTGACCAATGAGTTCAGCAAGATACTGGTAGTTACCAAAGTATTTACGATTATCGAGGCGGTCGTTGACCCGTAAATCCATCAACGCGGCCATATCTTCAAACCCAAGTCGTTGACCTTGCTCTGTTACATCAAAACGATCAATCACTAAAAGCTGCCCGTCATCTGATAACTCAAAGCTCGGAACGTTCATTTCAGCTATGCGTGCGACACTTAAACAAAGATATTCGTTAGCTGCAAGACCCGGAAACTCAGCGCCTGCTGCCTTCACGATCAGATCGGGTATCGGCAATGACGCCTTACTAGGGATCATGATTTTGGGCTGAACCCCAGAAATCCCGATACCAGTCGAAAGGTATGTGTTCACTAAATCTCGAAACAACAAATCGCTAAAGGGAGTCTTTAACAATGTCGCTTTGCTAAGCGTGTGACGAACGGCTGGTGCTTGGCGTTCGGGAAAAAAGTAACCCACGCGCCCAATTGCGTTATCACCCATCATTGCCAGCAAATGCATCTTGTTTAATTTACGTTTCGGAAACATCTCAAAAATTCGCTGAAGTAAAAACCCCTCAGGCAAATTCATATCCATCGATGGAAACAATTCACTATCAGCGAACGTTAATTGTTTTGGTCGCAGCAGCAAACTCACTGAGGCTTGTGAAGAGTCGTCGCGTAGGTACGAAAAGGTATAGCCCGACTCTTTAGTGAGCTCGGCCGATACTGGCATCGCTGGAACGTCAGAGGCGATGGTGATTGCCAAGCGTTTAATCTTTTCGGGGAGCAAGTCAATGGTCATCTTCGTCTTCCATTTCTTGCAGCGTACGGCGCCGCATCTCTTCGCGTGTTGGAAGCCCGAGGCCTACAATTTCGATCGTATGACCCATCGCAGCAAGAATTGCTAAAAGTGAGGTCAACGACACATCTCGACCTTTTTCAAGACGGTTTAAAACATCTCGACTACGACCAGATTTTTCAGCAATAAGCGCAGTAGGCATTTGAGTCGCCTGCCGAAGCGCCCGCACCTGAGAACCTACGTCTGAGAGAAATCTGATCTTATCTTTCATTGTTTTTTCATATTACTTGATATGATGTCCTATATAAATGACATTTTATGAATAAATGTGTTGTTTGTCTATTTTGTAGGACATAATTATCCATCCTTAAGCTAGAGTAAGAACTTAAGGTAAAGTCATAAGTACTCACCGCAACAGGAAACCACTATGACGCACCACCCTTCGATTTCTGAGTCTGGTTTGGGCAATTGGCACGATGCACCGGCGGTGATTGGCGCGTCGGTTGATGCGATTGATACCCCTGCTCTGTTGATCGAGCTTGATGCGTTTGAGCGTAACCTTGCTGAGGTGCATGCGGTCATTCAAACCGCTGGCATTGCGGTGCGCTCGCACGGTAAGGCGCACAAGTGCCCTGACATTGCTTTGCGCCAGATTCATGCTGGGGCGGTTGGTATTTGTGTGCAAAAGGCCAGCGAAGCTGAAGCTTTTATCGAAGTGGGCGTCAAAAATATTTTGATCACCAACCAAGTGGTGGGTGTACGTAAGGTTGAGCGCGTGGCCCGCCTGGCCGCCCATGCCCACATGGGTTTGTGCGTCGATAACATCGTGCAAGTGCATCAGATCGGCGCTGCGGCCAGGCGCCATCGTGTGGCCATTGATGTGTATATTGAACAAGACGTAGGCGGTGCGCGTTGCGGTGTCACAACCCATGCTGCCGCCATTGAATTGGCCGAAGCGATTGCCACCTATTCGCCATCATTAGTGTTTGCGGGTTTACAAGCCTACTATGGCCCCGCGCAACACATGCGCAAACCCGAAGAGCGTGTGCAGGCGATCAGGTCAGCCTGCGACAAAGTCAAAGACATGGTCAGCGCGCTAAACGCCGCTGGCTACGAAGTCAACGCGATCACAGGTGGCGGCACCGGCACCTATCCAATCGAAGCTGAATCGGGTCTGTACACCGAAGTGCAACCAGGCTCATACGTGTTGATGGATAACGATTATCACAAGAACTCGCCAGACGAAGAGGCCCCCGAGTTACTGCCTGTTTTATATGCGTTGTGCACAGTCATTAGCGTGAGCCCCACGCACGCGGTACTTGATGGCGGGTTAAAGTGCTTTGCCATGGATTCAGGCTTGCCCCGCATGACCCTGCCCGGTTGGTCCGTCAAAGGGATCTCAGACGAACACACCACCATCATCTCAGAGCCCGGCACCCCACCCCTCAAAGTCGGCGACAAAGTCAGGCTGATCCCTGGGCATTGCGACCCAACAGTGAACTTACATGATTGGCTGGTTGCTGTGCGCAACGGCAAGGTTGAAGAGTTGTGGCCGGTGTCTGCGCGCGGGGCTTTGTTTTAAGATCTCCCAAAATTAGGAGGCGTCGTCTTTTTTAATATTGCTCGAGCCCAGGAGAACCACCTGGGAAAATATCCTAAAGAGCAATAACCTCCTAACCTATTTGCGAATAGCGTTAATAATTCCGGCTATCGGCAAACCCAAAAAAGCAATGGTTAAGATCGGACTTCTATCGGTGAGCATTGACCAAATCGCAGAGCCTACGCACGACGCTGCGATCAACCATCCTAGGATGACTCCCATTTGATCTGTGAACAAAGCACCACGGATACGCTCTCTTTCAATCTCGATCTGCTTACTTCTTGCAAGGGCGTCTGAATCTTGAGCCGCTTTTTCAAGATTTCTTCGGTGGAGGGCTTGTTCGGATGCCGTTTTAATAATTTCCGCCGCGGCTCCGGGGCTCAATAAGTCATACTGACGCAGTGTTTGAGGGTCAGGTAATGGCCCTTGGTGCATCGCTAAGATAGGAAAGTTGCTAACGTCGTTTGTAAGAGACATCCCAACCTCAACGAGGCGAGGAGATTCTGTGAACATATCGTGTAATCGCTGAATCGATATCTATACCGGTCTGAACCCAATCAGCATGCATCGCATCGGCTAAGCTAGCTATTGGCACCCGAAGCGGCTTGACTTCAACACAAACTGGCGCGGGTGCTGGATGTGTTGAAAATAAATTCATCGAGCCTGCCATACTGCGCCAAAAACTCTTACTTAACACCACCCGACTGAGTTGGCCCATACGCTGCTCCTATTGTGACCACGTCGCAGATCTATTCGATACCGCTTAGCTATGTATTTTAAGACAATTGCTCATACGATCTACCCGTTAGGGTGGACCTTACGATCCAGTCGCTAGATATTACAAATCGTAACTTTTTGATACACAAATAAAATTCAAACTTGAAGATTTTACGTGCCAGGCTGGTCAGTCAAAGGGATCTCAGATGACCACACCCCGATCACGTAAACACTCTGCATTGGGTCCAAAAAACGCAACGCATCAACACAGCCCCTCCCTCTAAGCTTTTCACAGCCGTAGACACACCGCGCGCTCGGTGACATACTCAATGAACCAATTGCAATGACTTCGGTCAACGGTGCTTTCGTTTTTCACAGCGCCTTTCACAAGCTTCACCTTCGCAGATGCAAACTCAATCACTTCTACCTGGCGTACCGGTCATTGAATCTCCGTTTTTTGCTGATATCGCTGCCTCGGATTACTTCGCTGCACACGAAAAAAAGATTGCCGCTGATCTGAACAAATATGGGTTTGCGATATTGCCTGGATTTTTTTCTGAGATCAAAGCGCAGGCAAAGCAGATACGCGCTGATTTACAGCCGCAGTACGACGCGATGGCTATCAGCACAACTCTAACGCCTGAAGAGATCGAGGCCGAAGCACGGATACAAGACGCCTATCGTACAAGTCAAACCGTTAAAGACATCGCTTGCGATGTGCGCATGACAAAATTGCTGACCAAGCTGTATGGTCCCCAGGCGTTTGCGTTTCAGACACTTAACTTTAGATACGGTAGTCAACAGGCCACGCACAGTGACGCCATGCATTTTCATTCGTCGCCTGAGCGCTATATGTGCGGTGTGTGGGTCGCGCTAGAGGATGTGTTTTTTGATACTGGGCCCCTGCACTACTACCCCGGCAGTCACAAGTTACCCACTTACGATTGCCGTCAGTTGGGCTATGCACCCAATGCAAAAATCGATCAAACCGTTTACGAAGCACTGTGGGAAAAACTGACTGAAGCCCACGTCTTAGAAAAGCAAACCTTTGAGGCCAAAGCGGGTGATGCCTTAATTTGGTCGGCCAATTTGCTGCACGGTGGCGAGCGAATCTTGCGCGCAGGCACGACACGCTGGTCGCAGGTAACACATTACTTTTTTGAAGGCTGCGACTACTACACGCCTATGCATTCAGATGTGTTTGGCGGTGAAATCAAGCTGCGTGCGCCTGTAGATATCGCCACAGGTTTACCGCTGGTACGCCCACAGGTTGCACTCAACAGCACCCTCAAAGCCAAGCCGAAGCCTTGGTTTGAAAAACTGTTTGGGTGGAACTCTGCGAACAAAAAAAGCAAACCGAAAGCCCCAGCGCTGCCGACGATACCCTTACCCATCGACTTTGATGCCGCAACCTATTTGCACTTGAACAAAGACGTAGCCGCCTCAGGGATGGATCCAATCACGCATTACACGACGCATGGTTATCTTGAAGAGCGACTATACAAAATAAGCCTGCCTGAAGACTTTAACGCCATGAATTATCTTGAGCTCAATCCCGATGTGAGGCAAGCAGGCATGACCGCTGCCGAGCATTACACGCTGCATGGAGTTCGCGAAAATCGTCGTTATAAAGTTGACCTCGCGTAGATATTGGCGGAGGACGCCGAAGCCCACTTAAATTAGGCAATGATCTTTAAGATCAAATTGGCCAAAGGTTTTTCATCACCTAGAAAAGACGCCTGCATGACCGGGTAAATCTTAGCCTGAGTCAATGTCGAATAATCTAAAGAATGACCAGAGTGTGCGGCTAACTGTGAAATAAACACGCGCTGCACTCTCCCATTACCTTCGCGGAATGGATGTATGGCATTTATTTCTGACAGGTAGTGCGCCAGTCGTGACGCGACATCAGACACGCTTAAGCCAATTAAAAAATTCTCGTTTTTCAGCGCGTTGAAAATACTTTGCGAATAAGAGACAATTTGCAGAACGTTACAAAATCGACTGTTACCTCTGCTGATATCTACGGTGCGAACTTTTCCTGCCCAGTCGTACACCTCTTCGAATAAATATTCATGAATCTCGCACAAGTGCTTAAAGTCAAAGTTACCAACAATTGGATTTTGCGACAATTCAATGATTCGAACAGCGGTGTAATCAGCCTCGTACTGATCTGGCAAATCCTGATCAGTAATTTCTGCTTTGTTCTTGAGAACAGCTGTACCCGCAATGCAGTAAGTGTCATCCGCGTCGTAGCGTGACATATTTTGATTTGATATCGTTGAGCAAATCTGTAGTGGTTTTTTGACCGTTTACGTATGCATCAAGCCCAGCTTGAAGGCTCTCACTTGGGCTTAGGTTTTCGACGCGCAGCGTGCCCAAGGTGTTATCAACGATTTTTTGTCGTTCAGCGGGGGTGAGTGCAAGGATAGGCATGGACGCGCTCGATTAAATTAGACCTGTATTTTACAAGCCCCGCGCGCGAATGTCACGTCCACGCGTAACGCAATTCGTGACTGCGAGGACGTAAGCATGAGAAAAAATACTAATTACTATCAATACCTTACCTTTTTTATCACGTGTTGCAAACGCTTGTTTGCCGCACCACCCTTCCGCCCCTTTAAAACATAACGCCAAGTATTGAACCAGTTTTTTGTTTTTTAGCCTCTTAAGCCATAGCAACATTTATATGAGCGGGCGTTGACACACAAGCCACTCCACCGGGCAGCACATATTGATCACCCGCCAACAAGAACCCGCAATTCGACCAAATCGAGCGCGATAGCTGGTTGGCGTCCGTCTCTACGCTTAGCGCCGTCACGGGTACGTCTTCGGTTGCGCGCATGAGTGCAACCAATCTGGACACCGCAGCCAACTCAACATCAAGTCCCACCACCCGACAGCTCATCACAAACTGATCGATTTGACCGTGCTTCACACACAGCACCCCAACCAAGCCATACGAAGTGAAGCGATCAACTACCGACAAGGCATAAAGCACACCTTGCTGGGCAAAGTATTGCTCGGCCTCTGCAGGCAACCAGCGTTTACCTGTTGTATTAAATTGATTGGTTTTATTCAAGAGCTCAAAGGCGCGCTGAAAGCGTGGGTCAGAGCTTGACTGAAGTGCAACGAGCGATACTGAAACATCAAGTAAAGTTAAAAATTCATCGCGTGAAAGTTTTTTGCGCTCAGTTTCGCGCTGTACCTGTGCCTTGATCATCTCGCTGCGTTCGGCTGACTCTGGCGTGACGTTTGCGACTTGGGTTTCGGGTGACCACAACAATACACGACGCCATAAATAGGGATTTGCGCCCAAACTGCGCATCGCCGGAAACGCTTGCTTCACGGCCTCGCGCTCGACTGGGTTGTCGTCGATGTACAGCACACTGCTGGGCAACAGATTAACTTCAGCCAGTAATTCAGCGATATTGTCTGACTTTGGATTCCAGTTGATACGCTTGACCGCAAAGTTGCTTAACGGAAACACGTGCTGATAGGGCCATAATTCAATAATGCGTTCTTCAGTGTTTTTAGACACAATGCCTAAAATCATGCCGCGCTGCTTTAAATAGGCTAAGGCCTCAACAAACCCTAGGGGCCAGCCCTCGATGTCAGTCGAGCCCGTTTCCACAAGCAAGCCACGCCATAGCGTATCGTCTAAATCCACTAACACCATTTTGACCATGTCCACCTGTGCGATCGACCGATACATCGCGTCAAGCTCAAACCAGACCGAATTCACATACTTGGCAATCGCAGCCTCGTCATACTCTTCGTGCGCTTCGTGAATGGCGGTTAAGGCTTCTAAACGCTCACGATCTTGAGGCGCAACGTAGTTTGTGCTGAGACTGCTGTGGTTCCAGGTTAAGACGCTGTCGTCTTGTACGTAGCGGCGCCCGATGCTACTTGCGATTTGATCAATATCTAGTAAGTAAACATTTTTATACGCCTGCAAGGCAAGACCAAGGTGTTGATTTAACTGCTCAACAAAATAACTTGGATTACGTAAATCATATCGAGGCAACAACCTACCACCAGCGTGTTGCTGTGGCACTAAAAAATTGGTCACAAAACTTAATAGGCCGTGTTGCTTATTGTATTCAAGCAACATATCTAAACGCATGTCAAGCCGCGCACAAGCCTCGGCAAACGCAGCCTGATAAGCGTCAAGCGAAGCGTAGGCTAAATTGAAGTATTCGCTTTCGTTCAGTAAGGCCCGCAGCGGGATTTGTAACAGCTGAAAATCATACGCATCGATTGGCTGCGGTGGGGCTTCAAGAATCGACAAGCCATTCACCAAAATATAGTCGCACGGGCATGCGGTGCTGATCTGTTTAAAACTATGTTGCAACGCTAACGACAAACACGACCCTAAGACAAGACCTCGACGCAGAGGCGTCGGGGTGACTTGTAGATCAAGCGGCGCTCTAAAGTTCACAGCGCCAGGTAGATATTGTCTTTCAGAATTGGTCGATGTCATGCCAGATATTTATATTGAATGAAGCGTTGAACTGATTTTATGATTACTACTTTTAATTCCGTTAAAAAATATTCAGGTCATATTGACCTGATCAAACTGAGGTGCCATTTGCAACGCAAAGCCACGCAGTCGATACATACGGCCTCATTCGTGCCATGAACTCACGAAACTTTTAAAACGCTAAACCTTTTAGACCGCGTAGTGATGTCAGCATTAGACCTCAATACTAAAAGCTAATTGAGTGTTATGCCTTTTTGCATAAATCTCATTGAGCCTTTTCTTGTAGCGCTGACCCACCACCACCGGTGAAAACTCAGAAAAATCATCAGCAGTCTGCTCTGGCTTTGGTAAAGCAAACACCTTTTTCATCAACTGCGCCGCATGTTGAACACTGGGTTCTGCCCAATACTGCCCTGTCGCGTGCGGATACTGCGACTCACCTACCCTCACTAAATGGTAGTCAACCAATTCAGCATTGGGTGTGCGGCAAAAATCAAGATTGCCTGAATAGCCGGTGCAAATCACCCGCAAACCAAGCTGCAAGGCCTCGGCCAAGCCTCGTCCAAAACCTTCCGCGCGATGTAGCGATACAAAGCAATCACAGGTTTGATATAGCGCCAATAAGTCAGCGCGATCTAAAGTCTGTTCGATGATGTGAAGGCGACGATCGCGAGCAGCTAAAGCTTTGAGGGTTGACCATGCCTCATTGGGCTGAGTGGGCGCGTGCACTTTGATGACTAAGCCAACACCGTCAACCAACCGATCGTCTTTGCCAAAGGCTAATAAAAACGCCTCAACGCAGGCCTGAGGATTTTTGCGATCAATGTATGAATTCAAATCAAACGCAAAGCAAAATAATTTGGCTTGTGCCGGTAAGCCAAAATGCGCGCGGGCCTTGCCCTGTGACTCAAAGCGGGTGACAGGGCCTAGGTCAACGGCCATGGGCATCAGGTACAAGGGTTTGTGGCACACTTTTGCTATGGCATCAAAGGTGTGTTGGCTAGACACCCAAATCTCATCGACCAAACCAAAGAGCATTTCTAGGGCGACTGGCCAGGCGCCAAGTTCCCAGGGCCAATAACCGATGTTGTAGCGATTGTTGAATTGAGCTGCGCCTTGCTCAGCATAGTAGCGGCCGGTTTCTTCTGCGATCAGGCAAAACAGGTTGATCGCAAACTCGCCGCGTTCGACAACATAGCTTTGCATGCTGAGATCGTTTTGACTGATCTCGGCGCCAGGCGCCATGGCTATCATCGAGAACGGCACCTTTGCGGCGATCAAAGACCGGGCCGCCATGCGCGCATCTTCGCCGATTCCGAGTTGACCGTAGGCATAACCGATCACGTTTACGCCGAAGCTACGGGCTTCAAATCTTGGTGACTGAGTCTTAGCGACCGCTTGGGCGTGATCCAACTCAAGCAGACGAGCCGCCCACGGGGCAGGCAAACTTCGAACAAAATCTTGCTCGACCCTGCTTAAGTAAAACCAAAACTTATGCTCGCTTAAGCCAAGGGTATAAAACCACCACAAAAAGTGTTGCTTTTGAGTCGCTAACGAAAACGCAGTTTGTACATCCGGCCGAGCTTCGTATATCAATTGCTGAAGGGTTGTGAGGCCAAACTTGCTGTTCCGATTTTCGGCCATCGCGAAGGCTTGCAAGTCGATATCAGCAGCCAGTACGGGGTACTGAACCAGCCCATGCACAAGAAGCCATTTTTGATACTTTAAAGGCGTAAATTGCCCCAATGTTTGACAGGCCTCGCGCACATCAGGGCGTAGTAATAGGATGAGTGCTTGGCAATCTAGCAAGGAACACACCCAAAGTAATTGATAAACGGCGTCATCTCAAACCAATTCATAGAGCCATAAAACGCACTGCGCCTAATTTAAAACCTTAACAAATCAGGCATCACCATATCGCGCAAGTTTGGTTTAATTTATGCATTTAAGTTTCTTGGTAGTTACGATCTGGCAATTGCATGAATTTAGTTCACTCAGCTTGGCAGTTTGACGCGCAGTACGTACCGTCATAACAACGAAATTGCGGTTTGAGGTGAAGTATGGACCGCCATAACGACTTTACTGAAATCCTGCCAAGCATTCGGCATGACTTCCCCAAGCCCATCAAAGAGGTGGTCTTCACCGCTCACGTAACGCACGCGTCACGTTCTGCAGTGGCCTAAACAAATACTCGATCACCCTCTTTGAACCCGTACGAATTTCAACCTCTG
>Ga0114968_10004153_pt1 | contig 10798 bp, 12 predicted proteins | sample M_130807_EF_Meta_FD_87020 | JGI IMG/M metagenome (GOLD analysis project Ga0114968, IMG submission 87020) | Freshwater microbial communities from Lake Montjoie, Canada to study carbon cycling - M_130807_EF_MetaG | ecosystem: Environmental > Aquatic > Freshwater > Lake | place: Lake Montjoie... | reverse complement strand
CTTAACAACGCCAGCAATATCCGCATTCCGCTGTTGGTGGTGCACGGCAAGAACGACCCGCGCGTGCCCTACACCGAGGCGGAGCAAATTGTCAGCGCGGTGCGCAAAAACGGCATCGATGTTTGGTACCTGCTGGCCGACAACGAAGGCCATGGCTTTGCCCGCAAATCCAATGCCGACTTCTATTTCTACAGCAGCGCCTTGTTTTTAGAGAACCTCTTGCTCAAATAGGGTCAGCGGCTATACCGCTCTGGTGCGATTGCGTTTACAGTGGCCCTTCACAATAATGAAGGAGACACGATGACCGCATTGCAAGCACTTTTAGGATTTACTGCCTGGACCCTGGCCTTGGTGGGCTTGGTTTTTGGCTACCGTGGGCTGGCCTACCTCAAGGGCACACCGATTAATCATTGGCCGCGCGGTGTGCGCCACACTGACGAAACGCCATTGATGCGCCGCGTCGAGGACGCACACGCCAATTGCCTGGAAAACCTGCCCATTTTTGCCGTGCTCGTGCTGGTGGCCGCCGCCATGGCCCAGTTGCCCGCCGTCAATGCCCTGGCCGCTTGTGTGCTGTATTGCCGTATCGGCCAATCGCTGGCGCACCTGTGGGGCACCGGCTCCTTGCAAGTCCATATCCGCGCTGCGTTTTGGGCTGGGCAGCTGGTCTTGTTTGTGATGATGTTTGCGCGCCTGCTCCAAAGCTAATCGCGCGCTGCGGCCCCCGAGCGCGCGCGACGCCCCCGCCTACAGTTTTTGCGTCTCGCCCGCTTGGGGCTGCCACTTCATCAGGTGGCGTTCCACGCGGCCGACCAGGCTGTCCAGCAGCAAGGCAAACAGTGTGAGCACGACGATGCCGGCCATCACCGTGTTGATGTCAAAACTGCCCTCGGCCTGCAAAATCAGGTAGCCCACACCTTGGCTGGAGCCCAGGTACTCGCCCACCACCGCACCCACAAAGGCAAGCCCCACCGAGGTATGCAAGGAGCTAAACACCCAGCTGGTGGCGCTGGGCAGGTAGACATAGCGCAGCAACTGCCGCCCGCTGGCGCCCAGCATGCGCGCATTGGCCAGCACCACCTGGCTGACTTCTTTGACGCCCTGGTAGACATTAAAAAACACCACGAAAAACACCAAGGTTACGCCCAGCGCCACCTTAGAGCCCATGCCCAGTCCGAACCAGACGCCAAAAATCGGCGCCAAAATGATGCGCGGCATGGCGTTGAATGCCTTGATGTAGGGCTCGAGCACCAAAGACGTGGTGGGCGACAAGGCCAGCCATAAGCCGCCGGCCAGCCCGCTGGCCGCACCAATGCCAAAGGCCAGCACCGTCTCAGAAAGCGTGACGCGCAAGTGGCGGTATATATCGGCATCGGTCACAAACCAGGCCCAGATGCGCTGGGCGACCTGCACAGGCTCGCCGAAGAAAAACGCGGCCTGGCGCTCGTTGTCAAACATCATGGGCGGTATCAATCCGGGCTTGGTCATGACGTACCAAAAGAGCAGCACCGCCAGGAGCAAGCCCAACTGCCACAAGCGCAGGCGCAACTGGCGTCGCCAGCGCGGCAGCGGTGTTCGGTGAGCGAGGCTTGAATCAGTCATCCGCACGCTTTAGGCTATTTTTTGCAACTGCTGCTGGTAGCCCTTGAGCACCTCATCGCGCAACACCTCCCAAATGGCCCGGTGCAGGCGGGCGAATTCGGGCGTCATCTTGACCTCGGCGACATCACGCGGACGCGGCAGGTCGATGGCGAACTCGCCAATCGGGCGCGAGGCCGGGCCGGCGCTGAGGATCACCACGCGGTCGCTCAAGGCGATGGCCTCGTCCAGGTCGTGCGTAATAAAGAGCACGGCTTTTTTGCGCGACTGCCACAGCGCCAGCAACTCGTTTTCCATCAGTTGGCGGGTTTGGATGTCCAGGGCCGAAAACGGCTCGTCCATCAGAATGATGTCCGGGTCCAGAATCAGTGTCTGGGCCAGGCTCACGCGCTTGCGCATGCCGCCGCTCATTTGATGTGGGTAGCGGTCGCCAAAGCCGCCCAGGCCCACGCGGCGCAGCCAGTCATCGGCCAAGGAATGCGCCTGGTCAAGCGCCATACCCCGAAACTGCAATCCGGCCAGCACGTTATCGCGGGCGCTGCGCCAGGGCATCAGACTTTCGGTCTGGAACATATAGCCTGCGCGCCGGTTCAGCCCCTGCAAGGGCTCACCAAACATGTGCACCGCGCCCCGGCTGGGCGCCAGCAAGCCTGCGGCGACATTCAGCAGCGTGCTTTTACCGCAGCCCGTGGGCCCGACGACGCTCACAAATTCGCCATCGGCCACGGTGAGCGAGACGCCCTGCACCGCCGTGTAGGACGGGCTGGCGGCATCTTTGCCAGCGAAAGTGCAATCGACTTGCTGCAGTTCGATGGCTGCTGCCATGGCCCTAGCCCTTGGGGTATTTGGCGTTGGCTTTACGGACAAAGTCGTTGGTGTACACCAGACTGAGGTCCAGCTTGGTGGCGGCCAGCTTGTCGTCTACGCTGGCCAGGGCCCGAAACGCGGTCTCGGGTGCCTTGGCTGGGAAAACGCCGTCGGGCGACAAGGCTTTTTGCGCGGACAAGAAAGCCTCCAGGTAAACCGCCCGATCGCCCAGAAAATAGCTCTCAGGCACCACTTTGACGATGTCGCTGGGGCCGGCGCGCTGTATCCATTTATCGGCGCGTACGATGGCGTTGGCCAGGGCCTGGACGGTGTTGGGATGTTTGTCAATAAACGGCTGCGGGCAATACAAACAGGCGCCCGGCATGGGGCCACCAAAGATCTTTTCCGCCTCGGCCAGGTTGCGTGTGTCGGTGATGATCTTCATATCACCTGAGCGCGTAAGCAAGGTGCTGACCGGGTCCAGGTTACTCATGGCATCGACTTGCCCGGAGCGCATGGCTGCGACTGCGCCATTGCCGGCGCCCACGCCCACGATGCTCACATCGCTGGGCTTGAGTCCGGCCTTGGCAAGCACAAAATTGACCACCACATTGGTGGAACTGCCCGGAGCGGTCACGCCGATTTTCTTGCCCCGCAAATCGGCCACACTTTGGTAATTGGGAATCGCTTTGGGGTTGTAGCCCAGCGTGATTTGCGGCGCCGCCCCCTGCACCACAAAAGCGCGCATCGGCTGGCCCTTGTGGTGCATATTGACGGTGTGCTCAAACGCACCCGAGACCACGTCGGCGCTGCCGCCCACCACCGCCTGCAGCGCCCGTGCGCCACCCGAAAAGTCGACGATAGTGACATCCAGCCCCTCGGCCTTGAAGTAACCGAGCTGCTCGGCAATGGTCAGCGGAAGGTAGTAAAAAAGATTTTTGCCGCCGACAGCGATGGTCAGTTGTGGCTTTTCCAGCGCCTGGCTCCAGCCCAGCGTGGGCAAGGTGGCGGCCAGGGTGGTGGCGATCAGGTGGCGTCTTTGCATACGGTGTCTCCAGAAGGGCCAGCGGCGCACTGGGGACAAGCCCTCGCGCTCTGGGCCCGATGATAGTCGGCTGCGGCCTCACATTTACACCAGTTCCATTTGCAAAATCCGAGTTTTTCGTGATATTCAGTTAGACTTCCCCGGTACCTAGCAGCCCCTCAACCCCCAAGGAAACCATGCGCTTATCGAGTTCGCGGCACAACAGCAGTTTTTGGGCCTGCGGCAGCGCGCTAGTGGTTTTGGTGTGTGTGGCCACGTTGGGCGGCACGCCGGTGCAAGCCCAAACCACCCGACGGGCGACCTTGCCCAACCCGGTCGATGCGCCCATCTGCTCGATTTCTGAGTTCCGTACCCTGGCCTTAAGTTCCCACGACCCGATGGAACGCACCGAATTGGCGACCCAATGGCTGCGCGCCAACGCCAACGCCTGCTCGGTACAACAAATTTTGCTCATCAGCAGCAACCGGCCGCAGTGGCTGGGAGCCTCCAATGATGTGCGTATTGCCGGCGTGTTTGACAAAATCATTGAAGGCAAGCTCAAAAACGACCCCGTCGCGCTCAAATACATGTACGGCTCCGAAGGCGCTGCCGCCGCAGGTGGCAGCCGCAAAGCCGACGAGTCCTCCGCTAGCGCAAGCCCTGCCGCTGCTGCGCCGGCAGGCCCCGGCAACCTGACCTTGGCCGTCAGCACCGGCCCGACTGCCGCACCCGTGGGCGGTGCGCCAGCGCCGGCCCCAGGCCAAAGCATCAATATTTCTCTGGGTGCGAGCGGCCCGCCGCCCGAAGACTTGACGCGCAAACTCCCTGCGGACAACGAGCCCAAGCCCACCTTCCCGCCCGAGCGTGGCACGCAGATGAAAAATTATTTTGGCAAATTGCGCGCCGAAATGATCCGCAATTTCTTCATGGAATCCATCTCGCCGGGCAATTGCCCCGAGGGACTGAGCTTTAGCAAAACCGCTGGCTGCGAGAGCAAGAGCCCGGTGAACTGGAAGTTTGGCGAGGCACTGCCCAGCAGCGCCAAGACCTTCCCGATTGCCGAGCCGCTACTAGGCAAGCTCAGCTTTTATCCAGGGTACAAGTTTGTGCGCTTTGGAACCGACATCCTGGCGCTGGAAAAAGACTCGGGCAAAGTGGCCGATGCGGTCCTTAACCTGGGCAAAGGCAGCTAGGCGCCGGACAACGGGCTGCAGCACAAGGAGTTCGCCATGCCGATATCCAATGTAAACACCACCAATTACGTGCCCCGCCCGCCCAAGGAAATGCGCGCTGACACGCTGGACCGCCTACAGGCCAAATTGCAAGACAAGCCGGTCAAGCGTGCCGACGCAGACCTCACTGCGCAGCAGGAGCACAAGGTGGCCTCGTCCCGCTCGGCCGAAAAAGGCCGGCACGTCGATATCAAAGCCTAAGCGCCCAACGCCGCCAGGGCGGACGGGTGGGTGTTACTTGCCTTTGGCGGCAAGGTCGCCAAAGAGGCTGAGCAAATCAGCCTGCCCTACCGCCGGCCGCTCAAGATGCAAATGCTCGGTAATGTGGCTCAAATGGTCACGCATCAAAGCTTCGGCGGCCGCGCCATCGCCCGCGTCCAGGGCGGTGACGATGGCGCTGTGGTCATCATTGCGGCAATTGGTAAAGCCGGGGTCGCCATACATGCCGATGATCAGCGAGCTGCGGGTCACCAAGTCCTTGACGATGCGCAGCAGCACCGAGTTGCCCGCCACTTCGGCCAGCGCCACATGGAACTGGCCTGACAAGCGAATGGCCTCGCGCCGGTTGCCCGCCTTATGGGCCTGCGCTTCTTTGCGCAAAAGTCCAGTCAGCATCTTGGCGTCAACCCGACGCAAACGTTGGGCGACCACGCGCGCCAGCGAGGGTTCGATGGCCAAGCGCGCTTCAAACACCTCGCGCGCCTGCTGCGCGCTAGGCTGGGCTACATAGGCGCCCCGGTTGGGTTGCAACTGGACCACCTCGCGGCTGGCCAGGATCAAAAGACTGCGCCGGATGCGCATGCGCCCTACGCCAAAAGCCGTACACAGGCTGGCCTCAGAGAGCTTGGCGCCGGGGGCTAAGCGCTGGTCAATTACCGCTTCGTAAATACGGTCGACGATATGCGCCTCTTGCGCATCGTCGGGCGTCATGGTGCTGGGCATAAATGACCTAAGTCTTTGTTTTTAAATATTAATTTCCAACGTAACAGGTACCTAGCAAAGATACCGAGGTACGACTTTGTAGGCCAGGCAGGCCACCTCAAAAATCCGTGCCAGGGCGTTCCAAGCGCCCGGGCAAGCCATCTTAACGCGCCCCACAAATCCCGCCGTCATGCCCGAAATATGTTGACAGGATTGTTAACACGATTGAAGATGCGGCCACCAACTTGGACCGGGTCACCCACCAGGTTTGGAAGTTTCCCTGTCCATTTACCCCAAGGAGTTCTGTTTATGCAAAAGCGCAATTTCCTCGCAGCCAGCCTGCTTTCTACCCTGATTGCAGCGGGCTTTAGCAGCGCCGCCTTCGCGGCCAACCCGGTGCTCAAAATCGGTTTCGTCGGTGTCACGTCCGGTCCGGCCGCCAGCTGGGGTATCTCTAACCAGCGCTCCATGGAGACCCGCGCAGACTGGATCAATGAAACCGGTGGCGTAAAAATCGGTGGCACCACCTACAACGTGCAAATCGTCGCCTTTGACGACCAGAAAGATCCCAAGCGCGCTATCGCCGGTATGGAAAAAATGGCCCAAGAAGGCATCCACTACGTGGTCGGCCCCAACGTCGATGACGGTGCCGCGGCGGTGCGTCCCGTAGCTGAAAGCCGCGGCATCATGTATTTCCCCTACGCATTCCCTAAAGAGCTCTACACCAAGCCTGCTAGCAACGCCATCTTGGGCATGGTCGCCAACTACCAGTCCGGCCCCGCGATTTACAAGCACCTGATGAAGGAAAAAGGCATCAAGAAGGTCGCCTTCGTGGCCGCCAATGAGTCCGACCCCTTAAGCCAGCGTGACAGCGGAGCCGCAGCGGCCAAAGCCTTGGGCCTGCAAGTGGTTTCGGCCAATGTGACCTACCAAGTGGACACCAAAGACTTTACGCCCGTTTTGTTGCCCGTGCTCAAAACCCAGCCGGACCTGCTGGTCTTGTCGGGCGTCGCGCCCGCCCAGGCACCGCAGCTGATCCGCTCGGCGCGTGAGCAAGGCTTTAAAGGCCTGATCTCCACCGAAACCGCCCAGGACGCCAACGTCCTGAAAGAAGGCGCAGGCAAACTGGCTGACGGCTTCATCTCGGTCGGCGGTGCTTCCACGCCCCAATTGGCTTCGGACAAGATGCGTGAATTCGTCGCCCGTTACACCAAGAAATTCGGTGAGTACAACGACGAATCCAACACCAAGGTCTATGCCCTGGAATACATTCTGGAAACGCTGAAGGCCAACCCCAAAGGCCTGAAAGACGTCAAAGAATTCCAAAAAACCATGGACAGCTTCTCGGCGCCCAACCCCTATATGGTGGGTGATGCCAAGCTGAAGTACGTGGGCAGCACCTCCTTCGGTCAGAAACGTCAAGTTTCGGTGCCGCTGGTGGTCAATGTGTACAAGGACGGCAAGTTTGAGACGATGTTCGTAGCAAGCGTTGACTAATCACTGACTCCGCCCAACAGGCGGCAAGCGCGGCACTGTCCGCACTTGCCGCTTTTTTGGCTTGATTGCAAGGCACGCATGGAACAAGTTGTTGTAAACGGTCTGTACCTGGGGGCGCAGTACGCGCTCATCGCACTGGGGCTGACGCTGATTTTTTCATTGATGAATGTGCTCAATTTCGCGCACGGACAGATGTATGTCCTGGGTGGTTTTGTCACTTACACCGTAGTCTCCCAATTCGGTCTGCCCTTTATCGTGGGCTTGCTGGCCTCGGGCCTAACCTTGGCCGCCATCGGTGCGCTGGTAGAGAAATATTTATTCCGCCCGGTGATACGCAACTCTAAACGCGAAGAGAGCACCATGCTGCTGGCGGCGGGCATTGCGTTTTTTCTGGACGCCATCATTCTTTTGCTCTTTGGTGAAAAGCAGCGCGGTTTGCCCAAAATTGTCGATGGTGTTTTCAATTGGGATTTCATTGTGGTCATGCCCTATGACCGCATCCTGATCGGCCTGCTGGCCATTGCCATGGTGGCCGTGTTTATCCTGTTTATGCAGCATTCCAAAACCGGGCGCGCCATGCGCGCACTGGCGCAGGACAAAGTGGCCGCGCGCTTGATGGGCGTGGATGTGGACCGTTATTCCATGATTGGCTTCGCGCTGGGCGCGATGCTCGCGGGCATCGTGGGCGGTTTGCTGGTAACCATTACCGGTATCAACCTGGGCATGGGCGGGCCCACCTCTATCAACGCCTTCATGATGATCATGATCGGCGGCGCCGGTGTGATATCCGGCGCGATTTTGGGTGGCTTTATTCTGGGCATGATGGAAAGCGTGGGGCTCACGCTGCTGGCCTCGTCGGGCGAGATCACCTACCTGGTCATTTTTGCCTCGCTGATGGTGTTTTTGGCCTTGCGCCCGCAAGGTCTGATGGGCAAACCCTGGGGTTGATATGGGCAATACGCAACGTTGGGCTGCCGTCGGCCTCTTCTTATTGACCGTGCTGGTGCTGGTGCCCTTGGCCATCAGCGTCAGCAGACGCGTTGACCTGTACTACACGCTCACCTCGGTGGCGCTGCTGTCCATCGCCTCGGGCGGTGTGTGGCTGACTTTCTACATTGGCCGCATCAACATCGGCCAGGGTGCGTTTGCGCTGGTGGGCGGCTATGTTTCGGCCCTGCTGGTAACCCAAGGCGGCATGAGCTTTTGGTGGACGCTGCCGCTGGCCGGTATTTTTTGCGCGTTGTTGGCGGTGCTGATCGGGCTGCCGATTTTGCGTTTGCGCGGCGTGTACTTCGCCATGGTCACGCTGGTGCTCACCGAGGTCAGCCGCTTAAGCGCCCTGGCCCTGCCCTTTACCAATGGCGCCAAAGGCATCACCTCGATTCCGCTGCCTTCCGAACTGCAGGTCTTTGGCATCACTCTTATCCCGGCTTTCACCCGCATGGACAACCCCAAACTAGCCTTCTACCTGATGGCGGTGGTGATGATGGTGCTCACCTTCGCGGTGCTGTGGCGCATCGTCAATTCGCGCCTGGGGCACCTGTGCCGCTCCTTGCAGCAAAACGAAGAGCTGGCCTCATCGATTGGCGTGAACATTGCCTATTTGCGGGTGCTGGCGTATGCGATTTCCTCGTTTTTAGGCGGCATCGCGGGAGCCAGCTTTGTGGCGATCTCGCAGTCGCTGTACCCCTCGTCTTTTCAGACCACCGACAGTGTGAACTTCATGCTCAACTGCTTCTTGGGTGGCCTAGGCTTTGTCTTTGGCCCCATGCTGGGCACTTTGCTGCTGTACTTTGGCTGGGACTTGCTGTTTGCCACCGGGCGCTTTCAGCTGCTGATTTATTCCAGCCTGATGATCGCCTTGATGCTGTGGCTGCCCAATGGCGTACTAAGCCTGATGGACCGCAAAGGGGCTAAGCCATGAGCACCATCTTGGAGGTCAAGGGCGTCACCAAGCGCTACGGCGGCCTGGTGGCGGTCAATAACGTGAGTTTTTCGGTCCAAGAGGGTGAAATTCTCTCGGTCATCGGGCCCAATGGGGCAGGTAAATCCACGCTGTTTAAGCTGATTGCCTCGTTTGTGCAGACCAGTGCCGGCGAAGTGCGCCTGCGCGGCGAGCGCATCAGTGATCTGGCGCCGCATACCGTGGCGCGCAAAGGCGTGGTGCGTACATTCCAGGAAACCACGATTTTTAGGTCCATGACGGTACGCGAGAACATCATCGTGGCGCACCATCTGCGCTCGCGGGCAAGTTTGCTGGGCTTTTTCCTGGGCACCGGATTGGCCCAGGCCGACGAGGCCTTGTTCGCCCAGTCGGCTGACGATATTGTGGAATTTTTGGGGCTGCACGCCATCCGAGACGAGTTGGCCTCCAACCTGCCGCAAGGCCATTTGCGGGCGCTGGGCATGGCCATCGGCCTGGCGACGAATCCGACCGTCTTGCTGCTGGACGAGCCCTTTGCGGGTATGAACCACGACGAGACCATGCATATGGTGCAATTGGTACGCAAGCTGCGCGAAGAGCGCGGCGTGACCGTGTTGCTGGTCGAGCACGATATGCCGGCGGTCATGAAAATCTCCGACCGGATTGTGGTGCTCAACTTTGGCGAAAAAATCGCCGAGGGCACCCCCGCCGAAATCCAAAACAACCCCAAAGTCATCGAGGCCTACCTGGGCGCCGAAGACGCTGCCATCGGGATGTAAGCCATGACAGCGATGCTTAGCTTTGACAACGTCGAGCTCTATTACGACCAAATCTACGCCCTCAAAGGCGTGTCCCTGACGCTGCAAGAAGGCGAAACCGTGGCCTTGATCGGCGCCAATGGCGCGGGCAAGTCCTCTATCTTGCGCGCTATTACCGGCTTGGCGCCTTTGCACGCCGGACAGATTCACTTTATGGGCGAGCGTCTGGACGGCACGCCGACGGCCGAGATCGTCAAAAAAGGCATCTCCATGGTGCCCGAGGGGCGGCGCGTGTTTCCGTTCATGTCGGTCAAAGACAACCTCCTGATGGGCGCCTTTATCCGCGAGGACAAGGCGGGCATTGCACGCAGCCTGGAGAGCGTGCTGGAGCGCTTTCCGCGCCTGCGCGAGCGCTTTTCGCAGCAAGCGGGCACGCTGTCGGGCGGCGAGCAGCAAATGATGGTGATTGGCCGCGCCCTGATGGCCAAGCCGCGCATGCTGCTGCTGGACGAACCCAGTCTGGGCATCGCGCCCAAGCTGGTGCAAGACATTGCACGTGCCATCGTCGCCATTTCGCGGGACGAAAAAGTCAGCGTGCTGCTGGTCGAACAAAACAGCCGCATGGCCTTGTCCATTTCTAACCGCGCCTATGCCTTGTCGACCGGCAAAGTCGTCCTGAGCGGCGCCTCGCGCGAGCTGATGGGCGATGAGCGCATCAAAGCAGCCTATTTGGGCGCAGAGGTCTGATACCAGCATGCGAATTCTTGTTGTTAACCCCAATACCACGGCCGGCATGACGGCCAAGATTGCCGCTGCCGCCCAGCGCGTAGCCGCGCCCGGCACCGACATCGTGGCCCTGACGTCGCCCCATGGCCCGGCGTCCATCGAAGGCTATTACGACGAAGCCATGAGCCTGGCCGGATTGCTGCAAGCCGTGCGCGAAGCGGCCGACTTTGACGCCGTCATCATTGCCTGCTTTGACGATACCGGCCTGGACGCCCTGCGCTGCCTGACCGACAAACCGGTGGTCGGCATT
>Ga0114968_10004150_pt1 | contig 10800 bp, 8 predicted proteins | sample M_130807_EF_Meta_FD_87020 | JGI IMG/M metagenome (GOLD analysis project Ga0114968, IMG submission 87020) | Freshwater microbial communities from Lake Montjoie, Canada to study carbon cycling - M_130807_EF_MetaG | ecosystem: Environmental > Aquatic > Freshwater > Lake | place: Lake Montjoie... | reverse complement strand
TTGCTGGAAACAATACACCAAGAATTTTATTGGATGATGCCTTTTCAATTACCGGATCTTCTGTAATCACCAATTCTTTAGGAGATACCAGAACCGCTACAATTGAGATACCTCTTCATAAAAGAGTAGACTGTGATCATGTTGATGAAGGTTCTATAAGATTTCAAGGGCCTAATCATTTTGCTACTTTAGATTTTGGCAATGGAACTTGTGATGCAATAGCAACTATTTCTATTAATAATTATCAACCTAGAACAATAACGCTTCCATAAAAAATTACAAAGTTTTAAATGGTTCAATTTGTTCAAAAGATTGATGGAAATGTAAAATGACATCAATTGAAATTATTTTCAAATTATATGATTTATAATGACTCGACCATGCTTAGGCGTGGTCTTTTTTTGTGGGTGAATGGGTGTTTGAAAAAACTTTATTGTAACAGAAGAAACTTTAGTGAAAATATTTGGCTGTTTGAGTTGAGAACACGCAATATTGCGATATTGCAATATTGCAATATCAGAAAGTACTTTCATTCATAGGTATCTCAATTCCTAAATCCTTATTCAACTTCCTCCTAAGACTTGATTAGAGTCCCTAACTAACGCATTATCAAATCATCTCATTACCAAATTATCAAATCATCCCAAAAATTGAATATCTTCATTCGCTAAAATTTACTCATGAGTATTCATATCGCAGCCCAATCGGGAGAAATCGCACCGATAGTTTTAATGCCCGGAGATCCTTTAAGAGCAAAATACATTGCAGAGAATTGGCTCACAAATCCAGTATTGGTAAGCACTACAAGAAATATATTTTTCTATACTGGTACTTATAAAGGTGTACGCATTACCATCGGCGCGAGTGGTATGGGTTGTCCTTCTATCGGCATCTACTCATACGAGTTGTTCAATGAATATGGTGTGGATTGCATCATCAGAATTGGAACTGCTGGTTCATATCATGCCGACATCAAATTGTATGAACTGATAAACGTTGATGTGGCTTGCAGCGAATCAACCTTTGCGAAATATGCTTTCGAAATCGAAGGCAATTTTATTCCTCATCAGGGAAATGCTTATGAAATCATCAATGAAACTGCTGCAGCATTAAATACTACAATAAGAACAGGCGCCATTCACTCTAGTGATATTTTTTACAGAAAAAACCCGGCCTTACCTGCAATTGCCGACGAACATAAATGTATGGCTGTTGAAATGGAAGCCTTTGCCCTTTTCGCCAATGCCAAATTTTTAGGAAAAAAAGCAGCTACTTTACTTACCATTTCTGATGTGATTCCTACTCATGAAAAGATATCTGCTGATGAAAGAGAAAAGTCGTTGAATCCGATGATTACGTTGGCGTTGGAAGCAGCGGTGAAGATGGCTCTTTAGTTTAAGGGTTAATACGTTTAATGGTTTAAGGGTTTAATTCGCTACGCTGGTTTAAAGGTTTAATGGTTTAAAACGCTTCGCTGGTTTAAGAGTGACAACAATGAATGAAAAATACTACCATTTTCTTAGTTTTTTAAACACTTTATATCCAATAAAAACAACAGTAGCCAAAATAACTATTTGCCATAAAAGCATAGCCCAATTGGTTGTATACATTTCCATGTTGAATTTGTTTAGGAAATTAAATATAAATTATTTCTGATGAATTTATTACAAGAAATCAGAGATGCCACTTAAAAAATAACCCATTAACATAGAAGATAGAAACTATCCAGCGCTTACCTCAACATTTCAACAAAACCATTAAACCCTTAAACCAGCGCAGCGTATTAAACCTTAAACCTCCTCTTCCCCCAAAAATTTCTCCCAAAAACCTCCTTCAAAACTTATCTTTGCACCGCGAACCAAAATTCGCAAAAAACTGTCTTTTATGATTAACAACAGCTTTGGAAAAGTGAGAGTAAGATTTGCGCCAAGTCCAACAGGAGGATTACATCTTGGTGGCGTTCGTACCGTGTTATACAATTATCTGTTTGCCAAAAAAAATGGTGGTGAATTTATCTTAAGAATTGAAGATACCGACCAAACTCGTTTTGTAGAAGGCGCCGAACAATATATTTATGATTGCTTGAATTGGTGTGGTTTGGAACAAGATGAAAGTACCATCAAACCTGGTGAATACGGTCCTTATCGCCAAAGCGAAAGAAAAGCCATGTATCGCCAATATGCCGAACAACTGATAAAAGACGGCCACGCTTATTATGCATTTGATACCGCAGAAGAGCTGGAGCAAATGAGAAATGATTTCAAGACAGATGAAAATCCTTCTCCACAATATGATGCACGCATACGTTCGAGAATGAAAAACTCGCTTACAATTGCCGCTGAAGAAGTTGAAAAATTGTTACAGGCAGGAACACGCCACGTTATCAGAATTAAAATGCCTGAAAACGAAATCATCACTTTCAATGATTTGATTCACCACGAGGTGAGTTTTGAATCTAATGTGGTTGACGATAAAGTATTGTTGAAAGCCGATGGCATGCCTACCTATCATCTGGCGGTTGTAGTGGATGATTATCTCATGAAAATAACCCACGCCTTCAGAGGTGAAGAATGGCTGAGTAGCGCACCCGTTCATATCATGCTTTGGAAATATTTATTCGGATTGAACAACATGCCGCAATGGGCGCATCTCCCATTGATATTGGGACCTAACGGAAAATTAAGCAAACGTGATGGTGCGAAATACGGCTTTCCAGTATATGCGATGAACTGGACCGATACGAGAAACAATGAATTTACAGAAGGCTTCAAAGAAAAAGGATTTTTACCAGAAGCCTTTGTCAATCTGCTCGCCATGCTCGGATGGAACAGCGGTACTGAAAAAGAAATCTTTTCAATGGAAGAAATGATTGAAAATTTCTCTATCGAACGTGTACATAAAAGTGGTGCTAAATTCGATTATGAAAAAGCAAAATGGTTCAACCAGGAATGGATTAAAAAATCAAATTCCGATTATTTATTTCCGTTAGTTAGTGAATTATTTAAAAATAAAGGTGTTGAGATTCATGATGATGCCTTCTTGAAAAAAATCATTGATTTGGTAAAAGAAAGATGTGTATTAATTCCAGACTTCTACGAACAAGCTGTGTATTTCTTCCAGTCTCCTGAGAAATTGGATTTGGATGCCATCAAACCAAAATGGAATGAAGCCAAAACAAATTTCTTTGAAACATTCTGTAACCAGTTAGATGCGATTTCTTGGACAACTATCGATATAGAAAATACTTTCAAAAATCTGGCAACAGAAATGAACATCAAACCCGGCGAATTACAATTGCCTATGCGCATCATGCTAGTGGGTGGAAAATTCGGACCGGCTGTTTTTGAAATCGCTCATTTGATTGGAAAAGAAGAAACATTACTTCGTGTAAAAAATGCATTAACATCATTAAACAGTTAATTATGCAAAGACCTATCAGAGTATTAGTAGCAAAAGTCGGTTTGGATGGACACGACCGTGGCGCCAAAGTGATTGCCACTTCATTACGTGATGCCGGTATGGAAGTGATTTATACTGGATTGAGACAAACCCCTGAAATGGTCGTCAATACAGCTCTTCAAGAAGATGTGGATGCTATCGGTGTGAGTATTCTCAGCGGCGCGCACATGACCGTATTTCCTAAAATCATCAAATTGATGAAAGAAAAAAATATGGATGATGTGTTGCTTACCGGTGGAGGTATTATTCCTGAAGAAGACATGCAGCAATTGACTGAAATGGGTGTTGGAAAATTGTTTGCACCTGGTACCACTACTACAGAAATAGCTGATTATATCAAAGATTACGTAAAAGAAAATAGAAACTTTTAATAAAAGAATATGTATTCAACATTATTAACTCAGCTAGACAATGGCATTTTCACGGTAACGATTAATCGCCCGGATAAAATGAATGCTTTAAATAAATATGTATTCACCGATTTGAATAGCGTGATGGATGAAGTGATGAATACCGAAGAAATTAAAACTGTGATCATCACTGGAGCAGGTGCCAAAGCATTTGTTGCTGGCGCTGATATTACAGAGTTTTCAGCTTTCAATAAAGAAGAAGCTATTGCATTATCAAAAAGAGGACAGGATATTTTTGCTAAAATTGAAAATTGTCCAAAGCCTGTAATCGCTGCGGTAAACGGCTTTGCCTTAGGTGGTGGCTGCGAACTCGCAATGGCTTGTCATTTCAGAATTTGCAGTGAGAATGCTAAGTTCGGACAACCTGAAGTAAACCTTGGATTGATACCTGGTTATGGCGGTACACAGCGTTTAACCCAGATCGTTGGTAAAGGGAAAAGTATGGAGATGCATATGACGGGTCAAATGATTGATGCTAATGAAGCATTGCAATTGAGACTGGTAAATCATGTGACAACATCTGAAAACCTGATGAATAAAGCTGTTGAGATTTTAACTACCATTCAATCCAAAGCACTAATAGCGATTAGTAAAATGATTGACTGTATAAACACTGCCGTTGCCAATGGAACATCAGGTTATGAGAAAGAAGCCGAGTCATTCGGAGATTGCTTCAACACAGAAGACATGAAAGAAGGAACTACAGCCTTCATTGAAAAGAGAAAAGCCATTTTTAAAGGAAAATAAAAATAACTAAGTATGGAATTCAGAATTGAAAAAGACACTATGGGTGAAGTGAGTGTACCTGTAAATGCCTATTACGGTGCACAAACACAAAGAAGCATCGACAATTTCAAAATTGCACAAGACATCAATAAGATGCCAAAAGAAATCATCAGTGCTTTTGCTTATTTGAAAAAAGCTGCTGCACTAACCAATCATGAAGCAGGCATATTGAGCAAAGAAAAATGCGATATGATTGGAAAAGTTTGTGATGAAATTCTTGAAGGAAAATTGAGTGAATATTTTCCTTTGGTGGTTTGGCAAACAGGAAGCGGTACACAAAGCAACATGAATGTAAATGAAGTAGTAGCGTATAGAGGGCACGTGTTGAATGGTGGCAAACTTGACGACAAAGAAAAGTTTTTACATCCCAATGATGATGTCAACAAATCACAATCAAGCAATGACACCTTCCCTACTGCGATGCATATTGCAGCATATAAAATTTTGATTGAAACCACATTACCGGGTATTGAAAAACTAAGAGATACTTTAGCGGCAAAAAGCAAACAGTTCATGCATGTGGTTAAAATTGGAAGAACACATTTCATGGATGCCACACCATTAACAGTTGGACAAGAATTCAGCGGCTATGTATCACAGCTGACCCATGGTATCAAAGCCATTAAAAATACTTTATCACATCTTAGCGAACTCGCTTTGGGCGGAACAGCTGTAGGTACAGGTATCAACACACCAGAAAACTATTCTGAAAATGTGGCCAAGCATATTGCTAATTTAACCGGACTACCATTTGTTACTGCTGAAAATAAATTTGAAGCATTAGCTGCTCATGATGCGATTGTAGAAGCACATGGTGCCTTGAAAACAGTGGCAGTGAGTTTGATGAAAATTGCCAACGACGTAAGAATGTTGTCATCAGGTCCAAGAAGCGGTATTGGAGAATTGTACATTCCGGATAACGAACCGGGTTCTTCGATCATGCCTGGAAAAGTAAATCCTACACAATGCGAAGCGTTAACGATGATTGCGGCACAGGTAATGGGTAATGATGTAACTATCAGCATTGGCGGCAGCAATGGCCATTTTGAATTGAATGTATTCAAGCCGGTGATGATTTATAATTTCTTACACAGTGCCAGATTGATTGGAGATGGTTGTGTTTCCTTCAACGACAAATGCGCTGTGGGTATTGAACCAATTGAAAGCAACATCAAAAAACATGTCGATAATTCATTGATGCTAGTCACTGCTTTGAATACCAAAATCGGTTATTACAAAGCAGCTGAAATTGCACAAAAAGCACATAAAGAAGGAACAACTCTAAAAGAGATGGCCGTAAAATTAGGATACTTAACTCCAGAAGAATTTGATGAGTGGGTGATACCAGGGAATATGGTGGGGATGACAATTTGATGATGTGACAATTTGATGATGTGACAATTTGATGATGTGATAATTTGATGATGTGATTATTGCCGACGAAGTTCTCTGACCGAGTAGATCAACTTTATAACCTCGTAGAGTTGATACTACTCTAAAAGAAATAAAAATTAGAAATAAAACTCCTTAGGAGTGATACAAGATGTATATAACAAAAAAGCCGTTTCTATTGAAACGGCTTTTTTGTTATATAAAAATTTAGATTAGAAAGGAACATTAAAAATTCCATTGGTAACTATGATAGGATTCCCTCCCGCATCTTTCAATGTACCAGAGAAAGTACCTACACATCTTGAACCCGACAAGCTGGTAACCGTTACCGTGAAACCAGGGTTTTGATTTTGATTGGCAGGGTCAGATGCGATTGCAAAATTCATTGACCCTGAATCAAAATAATCACAGCTAACATAAAAACCTACAGCCAGTTGATTCACATCATAAGTAGATGGATTGATACTACCTCCATTAATGTTTCCAATCTGAATGTTGATTGTTGGATCAATACCTAAAGTGACGGAATTACCATCTATACTTAATATTGGATATCCTGCAGCATTACTTAATCCAGCAGATGCACCTATGTTGAAAGTAGTGAACACACCATTCAAATCGCAGGTAATAAAATCAGTAGCAGCACCAGTATATGTTACCGACAAAGTGCATGACTGACTTCCGTTAGAAATATTATGATCAAAAGTACCGGCAGCTGTTGGCGTACCTGAAGCATATAATGTTACTTGTTGTGGACCTGTTGTACTGAAAACACCAGTTGCGGCAAAGGTTACTCCATTCGCAGCTATTGAAGAGATCGAATAACTACCGCCGTTAGTAACGTTTACATCAATCGTTGCAGTATTGGATGAATTCATAGCAACTCCTACATCGTAGTTACCCAATAAACTAAAACCTGTGCAACCAGCGGGAGAACCGCCCAATGTATATACAGCAGGAGGTGTCATAGCATCAAAGGTTACTGAAAAAGTACAAGATGAACCACCACCACCAGATACTAAATAATTAAAAGTACCCGTTGTTGTTGGCGTTCCTGATCCGATTAATGTTACTCCTGTATTGCTAGTTGCTATAGAACCTGAAGCCGTGAAGCTAACTCCATTTACTACAGGCGTACCTAAAGTATAAACACCTCCAGAGGTTACACTCACATTAAGCGAAACTGTATTTCCTGAAGTTAAAGGCAATGATTGCATATAAGAACCGGCAAGCGTAAATCCTGTACATGTAGTGCCGGCACCACCGAATATAAATACAGCATTGGGATTGGTTGAAGCGGGAAGAACTTCAACATCAACAGTACATGTGCTGTTGTTATTTAAATAGCTAATGATAAAAGTGGTAAGGCCTGATGCAGAGGGTGTGCCGCTGCCCATCAATCTTACGGTGTTAATACCAGTGTTTCCAAATGTACCGGTGCCATAAAAAGAAACCCCATTAATGGTATCTGATGTTATTTGATAAATACCAACAGTTGTTACGTCAACTTGAACATCAATATAATTTGTACTTCCTAAGACAGAGTCTACTATATAAGTTCCTTGCACTACAATTGGTAAACACTCATTGGTTGTTGAGTCTGCTTTCAAAGTACCTTGAGACTGAGCACTTAAGTCCCAATTCAATTCTTTCTGACAGGATACGAAAAAAATTGCTGAAAGCAACAATAAAGCAATGGCGCTAAGAAGTTTCATTTTGATTCTGATTTTTTATGTTTATACAACCGGAAAAATCACAACGAGTGAAGTAAATTTTTCCGATGCTAAGTTAGCCTATTTAGAAGAATTATACTTGAGGATTTACCGCTTCAGCCTCGTTGTTAACGTCTTTTGAGCGATTGTGGATTTTTTCATTGAAAAAATTGCGTTGAAAAACGATGATACTGATCACACCTCCGCTGATCGCAGCATCTGCCAGGTTAAAAATCGGTCTGAAAAATTCAAAATCCTCTCCTCCCCATACTGGAAACCAACCCGGAAAATGCCCTTTGATAACTGGGAAGTAAAGCATATCCACCACATTCCCATGAAGAAAACTGCCATAGCCTTTTTTTGCCAATACGGCCAACCCATCATATCCCATATAATCACCAAAAGTTGGATTGAATATCATGCCTTTGTCGAATATCATCCCGTAAAAACAACTATCAATTAAGTTTCCGATAGCACCTGCAAAAATTAGTGAAGCGCAAATGATAAAGCCCTTATGATAACCTTGTCTGATGATTCGAGCTATGTAAAATGTACCAAAAACAACTGCGCCCATTCTAAAAACTGTTAGTGCCAACTTTCCCCAATTGCCTCCAAACTTCCAGCCATAAGCCATTCCGGGGTTCTCAACAAAATACAATTGAAACCAGTCACCAAAAACTGGCCTGGACGTGTTTAAATAAAAGTTAGTCTTAACGTAATACTTTAATATCTGGTCAGCCAATACTACAAGCAGCACAATAATAAAAACGTGTATTTTCTTCATAATGTTTCGCAAAGATAAGGGAGTGAAGAATAGATTGAATAGGTTTCAGGAGTTAAAATGTTTATCCAGTGTCCAGCATCCAGCTTATCTAGCTTATCTATTTTATTGTTAGATGGCATCCCTTTCAAGAGACATTGATAGCTTCCTTATTTTGTATTCACTTGTATCACTCCTACGGAGTTCTTTTCTTGATTTTGCATCCCGGTTAAAATAGTTACACTCCTACGGAGTTAAACGCTTTCCGGAATCTAGTATCCTGTTTATCCAGCTTATCTAGCTTATCCAGCTCTATCCAGCCTATCCAGCCTATCCAGTCTATCCAGCCTATCCAGCTTATCCAGCTCTATCCAGCCTCACTCCTCATAATACACCCTCTTCACCCTCTGAGAAATATTTGTCAAAATCTCATACGGAATGGTATTTGCCCAAACAGCTATTTGTGAAACTGGAAGTGTTTCTCCAAAAACAATAACCTCATCTCCTTCCGCAGCATCAATTCCGGTAATATCAAGCATGGTCATATCCATGCAAACATTACCAACAACTGGCGCCATTTTTCCATTGACAAGCATTTTTCCATTTCCATTTCCAAAAGCCCTTGGAAAACCATCTGCATATCCAATTCTAATTGTGGCTATTACTGAATCTTGGTTTAAAACACCTCTTCTACCATAACCAACAGTTTCTCCCTTTTTAATGTTCTTTATTTGAGCAATTGTGGACTTTAAGGTGGTCACATTATGTAATGATAAATTTGCATCTACGCCATACAAACCGATACCCAATCTTACCATATCGAATTGCAAATCTTTATGTCGATGAATTGCCGAGGTATTGGCAATATGTTTGATGAAATTATTTTTAGTAACGTTTTGAATTTGTAAACACATCTCATCAAAATGTAATGCCTGTTGTTTTGTAAAATTATCTTGTTCAGGATTTTCGCTGGCAACCAGATGAGAAAAAACCGATTTGATATCAAATGCATTTGTAGCAATAAGATTTTCACAAAGCATTGAGATTTCATGGCTCATAAATCCCAGTCGATGCATGCCGGTATCTAACTTGATGTGAATAGGATAATGAGAAAGATTGTTTGCTTCAAGATGTTGACTAAAGGAATGTAAAATACGGAAAGAATAAATTTCCGGCTCCAACTGATAACGAATGATATTATCGAAGTCAACTTCATTGGCATTCATAACCATTATGGGTAAACGAACACCACCTTTCCGTAATTCAACAGCTTCGTCGGTGTATGCTACTGATAAATAATCAACACCTTCTTGTTGTAATACTGATGCAATCTCAACACTCCCACTTCCATAACTGAAAGCTTTTACCATGGCCATGATTTTTATGGTAGGGAGTAATTGACTTCTGTATATTTTTAAATTTTGACGAATGGCATTCAGATTAATTTCTAGTAAAGTATCATGTAGCTTTTGCTCTAAAACATTACTGATTTTTTCGAATTCAAAAATGCGGGCACCTTTTAAAAGTATAGCCTCTTTGCTGAATGAAAGTAATGGCAATTCTTTTATAAATTCTTTTGTTGATTGAAAAAACGATTTCTCTTTAATGCTTTCAAAATAATGAGCATGTGCTGAAATTTTTTCGCCAACGCCAATTAATCTGCTTAATTTCTTTTGTGATAAAATGGAAGCAATTTTTTTATATAATTCATTATCAGACAAACCTGATTGAAACATATCGCTAATGATTAGCGTTTTTACTGTAAAAGCATGTTGTTGCAATAAAAAATCAAGCGCAATGTTTAATGAATCCAAATCTGCATTATAGCTGTCGTTGATTATCGCACAATTATTAATCGCTTGTTTCAATTCGAGTCTCATCGCCACAGGAGCCAATTCTCGCATATTAGCGGCAATATGATGTACATCAAAATTTAATTGAAGCATTGCTGCACAACAAGTAATGGCATTGTAAATAGAAGCCTCATCTGTAAATGGAATGTCAATGCTAAACAATACTTCTTTATAATTAAGTATGATTTCTGTTGAAGTGTATTTCTTGTGAACCGAAGTAATGGTAAGATCAGCTTTACCAGTTCTACTCCATGAAAACAATTTGATTCCTTTGTTTTCTATTGCTGCAAATTTTGTAACCAATTCATCCACCAATTTATTTTCAGAACAGTAAATCAAGGTTTTTGAATTAGAAAACAACTTGAGCTTTTCATTTATTTTCTGCTCTTGGCTAATAAAACCTTCTGCATGGGCTTCCCCCATAAATG
>Ga0114968_10004149_pt1 | contig 10801 bp, 11 predicted proteins | sample M_130807_EF_Meta_FD_87020 | JGI IMG/M metagenome (GOLD analysis project Ga0114968, IMG submission 87020) | Freshwater microbial communities from Lake Montjoie, Canada to study carbon cycling - M_130807_EF_MetaG | ecosystem: Environmental > Aquatic > Freshwater > Lake | place: Lake Montjoie... | reverse complement strand
CTGTTGGCGAAATATTTGATACAACGGGGGCAGGTGACGCCTTCGCCGCTGGCTTCTTGACAAAATTTGGCGAGAATAATCTCGACACCTATATATGTGTCTTGGCTGGTCATCAACTTGCTGCGCGCGTTTTGCTCAGTCCAGGCGCGACAATGGATTCACAATGAATTCGTATCAAATTCGCATTAGCGACGAAGTCAGCGCGGCACTCTCGCAAAACAAACCAGTTGTCGCACTCGAATCGACAATTTTTTCACATCTCGGTCTACCATCGCCAGCAAATCTCGAGGCATTAACTCGCTGTACCGCGGCGTTGCGCAGTCACGGTGTCGTGCCAGCAATTACCGCGGTGCTCGACGGCGTCGCCCGTGTTGGTATTGACGAAAGCGAGTGGCCGCTAATTCTTGGTCCTGCAAAAAAAGTTGGTGAGCGCGAACTCGGGCTTGCGATGGCCCAGCGTTGGGCTGTTGGTGCAACAACGGTTTCGTCTTCACTGCTGCTTGCGGCTCGCGCCGGCATTCGTGTTTTTTCAACCGGCGGTATCGGCGGTGTGCATCGCGGTGCCGAAACAAGTGGCGACATCAGTAGCGACCTTGGTGCAATCGCTCAACACCATGTCGTCACAGTTTGCGCGGGCGCAAAATCATTTCTTGATCTGCCACGCACTCTTGAATATCTTGAAACACTCAGCGTGCCGGTGCTTGGTCTTGGCTGCGATTTCTTTCCAGAGTTCACAGTTGAGCGTGGCGATTTAAAAATACCTGCACGAGTTGAAACGATTAAAGAACTCGCAGAAATTGTGCGGGCCAACGACGCACTCGGACGCAACGGTGGCATTCTTGCTTGTGTGCCTGTTCCAATAAAAGATGGCTTACTTAAATCATTTATGGATGAAGTTACGGCGACTGCGCTCAAAGATGCGAACAACCAAGGAATAACCGGCGCGGCTGTCACTCCTTATGTTTTAAAATTCATCGCAAACGCAACGCAAGATGCAAGTGTCAAAGCAAATCTTTCGCTGGCCGAAAACAATGCGCTAACCGCCGCGCAACTTGCAGTCGAACTTTCTATAGCGCAATAATTTTTGGCGGAGGCGGACGGGAATCGAACCCGCCGAACGAGGTTCACTCGTCCCAACCGCTTTGAAGGCGGCGGAGCCCACCAGGTACCCGGACACCTCCATCGCGAAGGCTACTTGTCTAATTTTCAGATGACGCAATCTGGCTGCTGTGCACACATGCAATAACTCGAACCCAGTTACGAACACTGGGCTCAATTAAAGGAGCGCACAAAATGATTGTTTGTTGGTCGGTCAAAGGTGGCAGCGGCACAACAGTTGTTGCATCAACTATTGCATTAATGCGCGCCGCAGAATCACAACGTGGTGCACTGCTCGTTGATCTTGCGGGTGACGTGCCAGCAGTTCTTGGTTTGGCAGAATCATCGGGGCCCGGCATTGACGATTGGTTTGCGAATTGCGATCATGATTCGCGAATGACTTTGCAATCAATTGCAATTCAGGCGACGGCAAATTTACAAATTATTGCGCGTGGTTCAAAACAATTAGATGCAAAAGAAAATAGAAATTTCACAGAACTATGTGCTGCACTTAAAACATTTGATCTACCAATAATTGTTGACGCCGGCTGCGGTTTGCCATCGCCCGATTTACTTGCACATGCCAGTTCATCGTTGCTAGTTACTCGTCCGTGTTATTTGTCGTTGCGTCGGGCTGCACAACTTTCGGTGTCACCAACTGGCATCGTGCTAGTCAACGAGGCCGGTCGCGCGCTCGGCAAACATGACGTTGAAGCAGTCATTGGCGCGCCGGTTGTCGCTGAAATTAGTTTTGATGCTGCAATCGCTCGCGCGGTCGACGCAGGTTTACTGGCCAGTCGAATACCAACAATTATGTCCAAACAGCTTGCAGCAGTCGCATGAGCCGAGCAGTTCTAACTCGAATAGCGCCAAAAGTTCACAGTCGCCTCGACGAATTTTTTAGGGATGAAGATATTCGTGAAGTAATGGTCAACGCAGGTTCGCAAGTTTGGATCGAGCGCGACGGTGAACTCTCACTGGTGGGCAAAATCCACCCAGATGACACACGGGCATTTATTGAGCGAACTTTGCTGCCGCTTGGCCGACGCATCGACATAACCTCACCAGTTGTCGATGCTCGGCTAAGCGATGGCTCAAGATTGTGCGCTGTGATTCCACCGATTGCAGTCGACGGACCATGCGTCGCGATCCGCAGATTTGCTGCAAAGCAAATGCAGCTCGAAGATTTCGCTCCACCAGAAATAGTCGCATTATTGCAACAACTAATTTACGATCGCCGGAATATTCTCGTGAGTGGTGCGGCATCTGCCGGCAAAACGACTTTGTTAAACGCATTATGTGATTATCTGCAAACCAATGAACGCATCGTGACAATCGAAGACATCGCCGAACTTCGACTTAACCACCAGCATGTACTTCGCCTTGAAGCAAGACCCGCTTCGCCAGATGGCAACCAAGAGATTTCTACCAGGTCACTAGTGCGAACCGCGCTTCGACTTCGACCCGATCGATTAATTATTGGCGAAGTTCGCGGTGCTGAAACTCTTGACATGTTGGCGGCAATGAACACTGGTCACAGCGGCTCTATGTCAACGATTCATGCCAATAGTGCACGCGATGCAGTTCGCCGAGTTGAGTCACTTGTGCTGCAGCATGCCGCAAACTGGTCGCGCGATGTCGTACAAGATCATGTTTGTTCTTCAATTAACGCCATCGTTCATGTTGCGAGACATCTCAATGGCGCTCGGTCTGTAGAAGAGATTTTGCTGCTTGACGGTGAACGAAGTTTCTTTTTAGTGCAACATGGCCAAATTGTCAGTGAGCCATCGGTGTGAGATATTTAGTTGCGATTTTTGGTGCAACCATCTTTGGATGCCTAGTTGCTGTTTGTGGGTTTTGGTTTATTCAAATACGAATGACCAAAGTTTGGGTCAACCAGCGGCTCTCACAAAATATGCCGCAACTTGAACAAAATTCGTTGCCTGGCGATCTTGTTTTGTCTCAGTCGTCGACTTTGCAACTTGAGCAACTCGCCGAGGTTTTAGACACGACTGCTCGGCATCTTCGACTTGGCGAATCTTTTGCTAGCGCCTTGCAAGCAGCCGTTTCATCAGAATATTCTGCGATTAAAGTTTTGCAAAACTTCTCTCGGGCTTGTGCATTGGGTGAAGCAGCCAGCGAAATTTCTAGACGGCTTATAAAAACTGCAAAAACTAAAGATCAACAATTCGTCGTCAAGACTCTTGAACTAGCGGCAACAGGCGGAGTAGGCGGTGTGATGGCGCTTGAACGTGCGGCAATTGTTATCCGTGAACGAGCAGCACACATTGACGACAGATTTGCACAAGCAGCGCAAGCATTACTCTCAACTCGCATCTTGTCGTGGACACCTCTCGTTGTTGCGAGCTGGCTCATAGCTTCAAGCACTCCAGTGCGTAATTATTTAATTCTTAGTCGATCTGGTTGGGTTTGTCTGCTGCTTGGAATTGGGCTGAATCTCGCAGGCCGAAAGTGGATGCACGCAATTATCACGCCCAGAGTTGTCGCGTAAGTCGTGTCATGATTTCAATCTTTATTTTTACCGTGATTGGCGTTGTCTTGTATCGACGCAAGACAAGATCAACAAGTCAGCCAAATTTCGGTGTATATATTCCAGAGATTATTGATGTTTTGCTTGTGTTAATTCGTGCAGGTCAAAGCCCTGCATCGGCAATGGCACAACTTCATTATTGGGCGCCCGGCAATTTATCTAAGCATCTAACACAAGTGCACACTCGGCTACTGCAAGGCGAGCGTTTCACTGATGTAATCAAAACCCTTCGTGATGATCTTGGCTCAAGTTTTTATCCGTTGTGCGACATTCTGGTTAGCGCAGACCGAGACGGTCTACCGATCACATCAGTGCTTGACCAACTTGCGTACCACGCTCACATTGAGCGCCGACGACTGCAAGACATTAGCGCTCGGCAATTGCCCGTACGTTTGCTTCTTCCACTGACTTGTTGCATCTTGCCGTCGTTTGTTTTGCTGGCGATGGTTCCACTTGTAGTTAATTCCCTCTCGGCTGTTTCTGCCCAACTCTTCTAACGAAAGCGACTCATGTGTTTAGATTTAAAAATGATTCAGGCCAGGCAACTACCGAGTATGCACTTGTATTGCTTGGCGCAGCAGTAATTGCACTTTTAGTTATCGCTTGGGCGACAGATGGTGGTGGTGCCGGACGCATCGGTGAACTTTTTGACACCGTGCTCTCTGGCATCTTTGATCGCACCGATGCTGTCGGTTAGCAGTTTCAAATTGAAATGCTCTCACAAAATCAGGGTTGCTGAACCAGGTCAAGCCACGGTCGAATTCGCTCTCGTGCTTCCGTTTCTATTTCTGTTTTCATTATCGGTCGTGCAAATTGGCAGTGTGGCAAACGATCAGCTCGCGCTTGGTCATGCCGCTCGCACTGCTGCACGCGCAATTTCGCTCGCGGATGTGGATGATGAAAACGCAAATCAAATCGCACTTGATTCGGTTCAAAATTCGATCACCCTTAATCCAGTTGATGTAAATATCGAACTAAGTGAGATTCTTGCTCAAGTCACACTTTCCTATCAGCGTCAGATCAATATCCCGATTATCGGCAAATTATTTAACAATGTCACGTTGCAAGCAACTACCTCGATGCCTCGTGAACTAACAAATGAGACGCCGACTTCTAGTTAATTTTTCGCATCCCTTTGCGATTTGACATTCGCACACGAACTTTTTGTTCATCTTCTAAAGCAAGTTCCTCGGCCACCAATCGGCCCATGCTCTCGAGACGTTCAATAGTCAACTCATCACGATTAATCGCTGCAACTACTGCGCAGTTGGGTTCGTCTTGATGTTTGCAATCACGAAACTTACATTTCTCAGCGAGCGAAAAGATGTCGGCAAAAGCACGCTCAATTCCACGACCACTTGTCCACAAATTAAGTGCGCGCAAACCAGGTGTATCAATCAACCAGCCGCCGTTGGGCAATGCCACAAGGTCGGCGGCAACCGTCGTGTGCCGCCCACGTTGATCGCCCTCACGAACTTCACCAACTTGTTGGTTCGTCGTTCCGACAAGCCGATTCACCAACGTTGACTTGCCAACACCACTGGCGCCAAGTATTGCAATTGACTTGTTGTTTTCGCCATACTTCGCCAAATCTTCTAAACCTTCGCCAGTTAGACCGCTTACAACATGGCAGGCGATGCCGCAAACTCGAGCGACATTGCGTAGCGCTGCAATATGTTCAGTCGCTTCAAGCAAGTCATTCTTGGTCAAAACCAATACTGGCACTGCACCACTATCGAAAGCCAAAACTAATTCGCGTTCAACTCTGCGCTCGTTCGATTCATTTGTTGCTGCGTGAACAATAAATACTGTGTCAATATTTGCCGCAACAGCATGTTGCTCAGCGCGCACCGCATCAGACGAAGCGCGTCGGATTAATGCTGAGTATCTCGGCAACACTTGTTCGACACGATCAAGATCTGGTGGTACTGCAACCCAATCACCAACTGCGACATCGGCACCAATATTTCTCACGCGAATCAAGCCATCGGGGTGCGACGATGCACTCACTTTGATAGTGCTCCATCCACGATCAAGTCGACTGACCCGACCAATAATAAAAGTCACATCAATTTTTTTTGCAGCATCTTCGAATGCGTTATTCCATCCGAGTGCCAGCAAATTATGTCGCATCTTGTTATTTACGCTACCGACGCAACCGATAGTGCATTTGAGCTAAAACAGATATCCTTGACAAGCCCATACTTGACCCCATAATGAAACAACATGCCTAACGCTCTCGTAATAGTTGAATCGCCAGCAAAGGCGAAGACAATCTCAAAGTTTCTTGGCGATGGTTTTGATGTTCGTGCATCAGTCGGTCACATCGCTGATCTTCCAAGCAAAGGTTTATCAGTTGATGTTGAAAACTCCTTTAAGCCGAACTACGAGTTAACTGAGCGTGGCGAACAAATAATTAAAGAACTCAAAGTGCTTCTGAAAAGTGCAGATGAGCTTTATCTAGCAACCGACGAAGACCGCGAGGGTGAGGCGATCGCTGCTCACCTAATGGAGTACCTAAAACCAAAAGTACCAGTCAAGCGCATGGTGTTTCATGAAATCACGAAAACTGCAATCAGTGAAGCCCTCGAACACACGCGTGATATTGACTACAAACTTGTTGATGCTGCCGAAGCTCGGCGAATTCTTGATCGCCTTTACGGGTACGAAGTTTCACCGATCTTGTGGCGCAAGGTAAATCGTGGCTTATCGGCGGGTCGGGTGCAAAGCCCTTCAATCCGTTTAGTTGTCGAACGCGAAGAAGAACGCATGGCTCATGTTGCCGCCGGCTACTGGGATCTTGAAGCCACGAGCGCGACGACACCTATGTTTACGGCAAGTTTGCAATCTGTAGATGGCAGCCGAATTGCAATGGGTAAAGACTTCGACTCACTCGGCGTCGTGAAAGAAGGCGTCGTAGTTGTTACTGAGGCGCGAGCGACAGATCTAGTGAGCGGTTTAGCCGCCAAAGATTTAACAGTTCGTAGCGTCGAAGATCGCCCGTATCGAAAATCTCCGCGAGCGCCATTTATGACGAGCACTCTTCAGCAAGAGGGCGGCAACAAACTGCGAATTACGGCGAGCGAAGTCATGCGCTTGGCACAAGGACTTTACGAAGGTGGATTCATCACCTACATGCGAACCGACAATGTGATTCTTGCCGACGATGCGTTGACCGCGGTGAGATCAGAAATCACTACCGCATTCGGTCAAGAATTTCTTTCAACTGAGCCGCGGGTCTATAAATCAAAAGTAAAAAATGCGCAAGAAGCACACGAAGCGATTCGGCCAACACTTCCACTGAGAAGTCCTGAAGTTATCGCTGCTGATGTAAACGCCCGTGAACTAGCTCTCTACAAAATTATTTGGCAGCGCACTCTTGCATCACAAATGGCAGATGCCACTGGCGTAACTGTGACAATCAAACTTGGCGCGACTGCATCTTGTGCACCGCCAGCAGATTGTGAATTTTCAACAAGCGGCACAACAATCAACTTTGCCGGTTATCGCCAGGCATATCAAGAAGTAGAAGACGAAAGTGAATCTGAAGAAAAAGAAGCGCTCCTTCCGGCAATGAAGGTCGGTGACAACATTCAGGTCGAAAAATATTCTGCCGATGGACACATGACTTCGCCGCCAGCTCGCTACACCGAACCAACTCTCGTTAAAAAACTTGAAGAACTCGGCATCGGAAGACCGAGCACTTATGCCGCAATTCTCGGAACAATTCTTAATCGTGGCTATGTCTGGAAAAAGGGCCAAGCCATCGTGCCATCGTGGACAGCATTCGCAGTTGTACGGCTGATGAAAAATCATTTCACCGAATTAGTTGACTATAAATTTACTGCAACTGTTGAAGAAGAACTTGACGAAATCTCGCAAGGTCTGCGTGTCAAAGAAGTTTGGCTCGGTGAGTTTTATTATGGCAATGGCAAAGAACTTCCAGGGTTAAAGCCATTGGTTGAACACAACATCGCCAATATTGACGCCGCTGCACTTAATGCGTTTCCTGTTGGCATGCATCCAACGACTGGTGAAGAAATTGTTCTGCGCCCAGGCAAGTTTGGTCCATATGTGCGCTGTGGAGACAACACCGCGTCAGTGCCAGAAACAATGACACCTGATGAACTAAATGTCGAAATAGCCGTCGCCTTGTTGGCCGCGCCGAAATATATTGATCCGATCGGCGAACTAGATGGACTCGAAGTATTTCTGAAAACTGGTCGATACGGGCCGTATGTGCAATGGGGAACAATTGAGAATCCACCACCAGATTTCGAAAAGCCAAAAATGGTTTCGCTGTTCAAGACAATGGCGCTCGAAAATGTAACGATGGTTGAAGCACTTCAACTTCTGTCATTACCCCGAACTGTTGGCGCTGACCCAGTTGATGGCGAAATCATCACTGCGCAAAATGGTCGCTATGGTCCGTACATCACCAAGGGCAAAGATAGTCGCACACTTGAAAGTGAAGACCAAATTTTTACAGTAACGATCGAGGCTGCTTTGGCAAAGCTTGCCGAACCGCGAGTCTTCGGTCGACGCGGGCCAGCAAAACCTCCGCTAAAAGAATTCGGTGTTGACCCAGTTAGCAACCGTCCAGTAGTGGCCAAAGACGGCAAGTTTGGAACTTACGTAACTGATGGTGAAACGAATGCAAGTTTGACTCGCGGTGACCGTATTGAGTTTGTTACCGCAGAGCGAGCGTTTGAATTGTTAGCGATTCGTCGTGACTACACAGCGACTAATGGCCCAAGTAAAAAGCGAACCAAAAAGGCCGCCAAACCCAAGAAGTCGGTCGCCAAGAAAGCTACAAAATCTCCGGCAGAAAAAACAGTTAAAAAGACAGTTAAAAAAGCGGCCGCAAAAAAGACTGTTAAAAGCACGGCTAAAAAAGTGAAAACTGGCGCAAAAGTCGCCGTCGCGGCCGACGAATCCACCGAGTAACAACCGCCATCTAGGGTTGCAGTGTGAGTTTGGGCAAATACATCGCATTTGAAGGTCTTGAGGGTTGCGGAAAGAGCACGCACGTAAAAAGATTGGCGACTCGACTCAATGCAGTGATGACTCGTGAGCCTGGCGGAACCGTAGTTGGCTCAATGTTGCGCAACATTTTGATAGACCCAGCAAATACAAATCTCTCTGCGCGCGCTGAAGCCTTACTAATGGCTTCTGATCGCGCTCAACACATCGCCGAGTTGATTTCGCCAGCACTTGCTTCGGGTCAACATGTTGTCACCGATCGCAGTGTTTACTCTTCGCTCGCCTATCAGGGCTACGGGCGCGAACAAGACCTCGCCGAATTAAAGCGAATCAATGATTGGGCGATCGGTGGGCTGTGGCCTGAACTTGTCATATATATAGAGGTACCGACCGCGATCTTGATCGAGCGGATGAAGAAACGCGAGCTTGATCGCTTCGAGCGCGAAGACAGTGAGTTTTTTAAGCGTGTGGCTGACGGGTTTTCACAGATGGCAGCGGCCGACCCGAAGCGCTGGTTGATAATCGATGGCACCCCGGACAAAGACGATCTTGAAAAAATAATTTCTGCCGGGGTTCAAGAAAGACTTTCTATCTAATGAGTTCACTATGGGCCAAAATCATTGGCCAAGATCGCACCGTTGAACGCTTGCGTCAACTAGCAGACACAAATGTTCAATCTTTTCTGTTTGTTGGGCCAGAAGGTTGTGGCAAAGAACTCGCCGCAAGAATCTTTGCCACGACACTCATAACCAAAAGCGACAATGATGACACTCGCGAGGCAGATTTGATAATGCGTGGCGAATTTAGCGATGTTAGTGAAATTTTTCGAGTCGGTGCCGCCGTTGATGCAGATGAGGCAGAAGGTGTTGTGCTTCAATCTTCGACTACTCCACTTGAGGCAAAAGTCAAGGTGATTATCATTCACGAAGTCCATTTGATGCGTGATGCCGCTGCTGTTCGGCTTCTAAAGACAATTGAAGAGCCAGCAAAACAAATTATTTTTATTCTTCTTGCTGATCAAATCGTGCCGTCATTGACAACGTTAAATTCGCGCTGTGTAACAATAAATTTTTCGCGTCTTACAGACCAAGATGTCGCTGACAGTCTGATCAGCGAAGGTGTGTTTCCAGACACGGCTTTAACAGTTGCAAAAACAAGTCACGGCAATTTAGATCGAGCAAGACTTCTTGTAACCGATAGTCACTTGCTACGCCGACAAGAGTTATTCGCAACTATCGCGATGAGACTTGACGGTACGGGTGCGGCTGTAGTTAAAATCGTTGCAGAAATAGTTGAGCAACTTGAACAAGCCGCAAGTGCACTTGAAGTTCGACACACACGTGAAATCAAAGAACTTGACGATCGCGTCGCACTAACTGGTGAACGAGGCAGTGGACGAAAAGCAATCACAGACCGACACAAGCGCGAACTCAGAAAACTACGCACAGACGAACTGCGCAGTGGGTTAGGCCAGTTTGCAAAAACCTATAGTGATTTGATTTGCGCCCAACCAGAACTCTCCGGTGGTGACGAAATCATGTCGGCGATTCGGTTGATCCATAAAACAATTTCATCGCTCGGTCTCAACACCAATGAGACTCTCGCACTGCACGCGCTACTGCTTAAATGTCCGTCACTTAGTGAAGTCTCACGCAATATCACTTCGCTTGTTGGCTAATAATAATTGAAATTGGTCAGTAGAGTTAAGCCTCACGCCCGGGTAGCTCAGTGGTAGAGCAACGCACTCGTAATGCGTAGGTCGCGGGTCCAATTCCCGCCTCGGGCTCCACAGTCGCTCCAAAAAGTGCTTGACAAACCTTGAACTTATAATTAATTAATGTTTACTCTGCTCTTAAGTGCCACCAGACCGCGCCAGTGGAGCAAGAATTTTCTGGTATTCATTGCCTGTCTTACTTCTGGGAACGCATTTGATCTAGAAGTTTGGCCCAAGTTGTTGTTGGCGTTTTTGATTTTTACTTCATCTTCAGCGTCAATGTATCTAATCAATGATGTGTATGACAAAGATGTTGACTCCAATCACCCGAAAAAGAAGTATCGCTCAATCGCGTCCGGGCAATTATCATCCCGAACTGCTCTTCTTGCGGCCGCTGGACTCATGTCAATCAGTTTTATCGGAGTTTTCACATTACCAAAAAGATCTTTGCTTAT
>Ga0114968_10004147_pt1 | contig 10805 bp, 9 predicted proteins | sample M_130807_EF_Meta_FD_87020 | JGI IMG/M metagenome (GOLD analysis project Ga0114968, IMG submission 87020) | Freshwater microbial communities from Lake Montjoie, Canada to study carbon cycling - M_130807_EF_MetaG | ecosystem: Environmental > Aquatic > Freshwater > Lake | place: Lake Montjoie... | reverse complement strand
GAGCACTGTCAAAACCAATGAATTAAGCCAAATTTTGGCCCCAATTGCCTTAGATTTCAAGGCTTTAGATGAAGTTATTCGCCTGCGTTTGGCCTCAAAAGTTGCCTTAATTGATCAAATCTCCACCTACATCATCCAAGCGGGCGGGAAACGGATTAGACCTGCTCTCTTACTCTTAGTCAGCAAGGCTTTAGCTAATGACAAAACAAGCCCGCACGCCTTAGAACTGGCAGCGGTAGTGGAATTTATCCACACAGCCACCCTACTGCATGACGATGTTGTTGATGAATCCACCCTCAGAAGAGGTCGAGAAACCGCCAATGCTGCTTTTGGCAATGCAGCAAGCGTGCTGGTGGGTGATTTTCTGTATTCGAGGGCCTTTCAGATGATGGTGGGTCCCAATGACCTGCGGGTAATGGAAATCCTGTCTGATGCAACCAATACGATTGCCGAGGGCGAGGTTTTACAACTCCTCAATATGAACGACCCCGAGGTTGACGAAGAAAGCTATTTGCGGGTAATTCGCTATAAAACGGCGAAATTATTTGAGGCTTCCACTGAGCTTGGGGCAATTTTGGCTGGTGCTGATGCCAAACAAAGAGAGCAATCTGCTGCTTTTGGTCGCCATATTGGCACTGCCTTCCAATTAATGGATGACCTGTTGGATTACACCGCTGATGCAGCCCAAATGGGAAAAAATGCTGGCGATGATTTAAGAGAAGGCAAGCCTACGCTCCCGCTCATTTATCTTCTTGAAAATGGCAGCACCGAGGAACGCTTACTGGTTCGTGCAGCAATTGAACAAAATCAAGATTTGCCGGATGATGTCTTTCAACAGATTCTGAGTGCGGTTCAAAATTCTGGTGCCCTGGACTACACCCAAGCTGCCGCAAAGCGAGAAGTTGATCTCGCACTCGAATGTCTTAAGGAATTTCCTCAAAATGAGGCGACAACAGCGCTTCATGCCTTGAGCAGATACTCGCTGTCTAGACAGGCCTAAGCGCCAACGCTCTTCATTCTGATATCACGCGCTGTAATACGCGCCTTTTCAGCCTCATCACGTAATTGCGTAATTTCCTCAGCACTCAGACGCTCTAGGTTGGAATAATCTAATTTCCAAGTAGAGTCAACTGACCACACTAGGGGGGACTGCACCGTGGTTCTGGCGCCTGGAGCGCCTTCAAGCAAGCGCAGAGCCAATTCAAAATTAGAGTCTTGCGATTGCTCATGATTAGGGAATGCTGCAGCATTACCCAGCGGAAAGTCACTAAAGAGCAAACGTGGCACACCGCAATACTCCACAATATCTTTCGCTGCGCCCATGATGACTGTAGGAATACCAGCCTCCTCCAAATAACGCGCCAATAAGCTTTGACTTTGGTGACAAATCGGGCAATTTGGAATTAATACAGCTACATCGACATGATCTGCGCGCATCATGCTTAGAATCAAAGGTGCATCAATTTCCAGAGTATGGCGTTGACTGCGATTGGTTGGCAGGCCATAGAAATGCTGGGATAGGGATTGAATGCGCCCCTTTGCAATAGCCCGTTTCGCCGCACCGATTGGAAACCAGCAGTTACTGTCCTGCATATTGGCATTGAGCCTATCAACACCCACATGTGCAATACGCAAGTCTGCATTCTCATCAATTAAGCAACTATAGGGGTCATAAAACTTAGCTGCAGCGTTATAGGGTGCACCAGGTCCTTGAGGGCCTTTGCTAGCATCAAAGGGCACTGCAGTGGTGACCAACCCCAGAATCGATTGATCTAGAGGCTTTTGCAGCGGTGTGAAAGGCACATCTAGGTAATGTGCCCAAACATAGGGTGTCTCGTATCCCAGGCCGAGATAATAATTGCGGGTACGCTCAATATAGCGAACTGGCTGATCTAATTCAGGCGCAAATAGTAAATCAGAATGCTTAGCCATCAATCCATCCCTGTAAGATATTGCTTATTAAATACTAACCATCTGGAGAATTCATTATGGCTCAATGGCTCAGGTTTCAACATCAAGGTAAGACTGGCTTAGGACAAGTACAGGGCGATCAGATTGCCGTCTACACCGGCGATCTTTTTAATAATCCGCAAGCTACTAGCGAGACATTAAAGCTATCTGATGTCACCATCGATATCCCATGCACCCCATCTAAGATGGTTGCTATGGTGGATAACTTTCATGCGCTAGTCACCAAGCTTGAGCATGCCGTGCCAGCAGAGCCCTTGTATTTTCTAAAAGGAAATAATTCCTTCTTGGCAAGCAATCAAGTCATTCGCACCCCAAAGTCTTATTCTGGAAAAGTGGTTTATGAGGGCGAACTTGGCATTGTCATCGGCAAAGCCTGCCATGAAGCGGATGAGGCTCAAGCAGCTCATGCTATTTTTGGCTATACCTGTATTAACGATGTCACTGCAATCGAGATTTTGAATCGCGATCCTGGCTACGCACAGTGGACCCGCTCTAAGAGTTTCAATACCTTTGGCGTCTTCGGTCCATACATTACTACCAATGTAGATCCAAGTAAGTTAACAATTAAAACTATTTTGAATGATCAAGAGCGTCAGAACTACCCCATCGCGGACATGATTTTTGCACCTGCAAAATTGGTTAGCTTGATTTCTCAAGATATCCCGCTGCAAGCTGGCGATATCATTGCCTGCGGCACCTCTGTTGGTGTTGGCTCCATGAAGCCCGGTAGCAATGTCAGCATCATTATTGACGGTGTTGGACGCCTAGATAATCGCTTTGAATAAGTCATCACGGCTGTTGTTCTAAAACCAAAACCTCATAATCAAAACCCTCACCATTCTTAGTGGTGAGGGTTTTTTAATATTCAACAACTTTAAATATTGAAACTACCTATGGCAGCAGATTCTTAATAGCCAGAAACAGATGGCAATGCCAAGCTACCTTTAGAGGCTTGAACATTTTCATCAAGGTACTTTGTCAATGCAAAGACTGTATTGAGGCATGGTGTTGGTATTTTAGTAATCTGGCCAAGTTCAATTACAGAACCTAATAAGGCATCAATCTCTAAGCTACGACCTGCTTCCAAATCCTGCAACATAGAGGTCTTATGTTTGCCAACTTTTTCTGCGCCAGCAATACGACGTTCAATGTCCACACGAAAAGTCACGCCCAACTTCTCGGCAATGGTTTGTGCTTCAGCCATCATATTGCGAGCCAACTCTTTAGTCAGCGGGTATTGGCAAATGCCCTCCAATGTTCCGTGAGTCAGAGAGCTAATTGGATTGAAAGTCATGTTACCCCACAACTTCAACCAAATCTCAGAACGAATATTATCCAAGATGGGTGACTTAAATCCAGCTGCCGACATCATTTCAGATACCTTCTGAATACGCTCAGTTTGCTGGCCATCTAACTCACCCAATGGGAAACGATTACCTTCAACGTGACGAATCACACCAGGAGCCTGAGTAAAGGTGGCTGGATAGACTACGCAGCCAATAATGTTGTTTGGATTAATTGCATTTTTAGCAACACCGCCCGCATCAACCGTTTCAACGGAATGATCCTGATAGTCGCCACCCAACTTTTGGAAGTACCACCAAGGAATTCCGTTTTGCATTGGAATCAAAATCGTATCCGGGCCCATGATTGCGGCAAGATCTTCAATAATCGGATCAACCTGATGGGCTTTTACCGCCAAAATCACCACGTCTGGCGTTTCGGCATCCCGAATTTTTTCAACTGCTTTTACCTCTGCCACTAAAGGCTCAGGTTGGTCATCCATAATTAATGCAAGGCCACGCTCTTTGATTGCCGCTAGGGTTGCGCCTCGGGCTACTACCGTTACCTCATTGCCGGCACGCGCCAACATGACTGCAAGGTAACCGCCAATCGCACCACCTCCACCGATCACACAGATTTTCATACGCACCCCATATAGATTAATAATTTTGAATTAATCTCATATTAGAGGAGAACATTTAGGGGTGCAATAAATATTAAGGTCCTACTTATCCAATGTGCCTGAACTTGCTATTAGGTTCGGTCTTGCTATCAATCCGCCCAATAGCATGCCGATAATGCTCACTAAAAGACCAGCCAATTGAGGGGGCAGGATTGCTGTCGGGGCCAAAATTTCGCAGCTAATCCAAGCCGCTAAACCCCCTAAAACAGACAACAAACCTCCTAGAGAATTTGCTCTTGACCAATACACACCAAATGCTAGGGGCACAAAAGCTGCTACTAGCGTGATCTTGTAGGCATTTTCAACCATCTTAAAAATAGATAGCTCTGAATTGATTGCAAAAAAAGTAACCGCTACTGTGAAGCATAGGACAGTGATTCGCATAATCTTCAGCAAGTCTCGATCAGATAAATGCTTAAAAAATCCTCTTACGATATTTTCAGCAAAGGTAACTGAAGGCGCGAGTAATGTAGCGCTGGCACAACTCTTGATAGCCGATAGTAAAGCGCCAAAAAACATCACCTGCGCAATCAGCGGAGCATGATTCAGAATGAGCTTAGGCAAAATCATTTGTGGATCAGTGTCTATGTACTGCTTTACCAAATCCGGACTAATGATGGTTGCTGAATAAGCTAGGTATAGCGGCACAAAGGCAAATACGAAATACAAGACCCCGCCCAATAAGGCTGCCTGAACAGCAATATTGACGTTCTTAGATGAGGTAATCCGCTGAAAGACATCCTGCTGGGGAATGGAACCCAACATCATGGTGCACAAGGCCGCAGTAAAACCTAGAATAGAGGCGAGGTTCATGTCAGGCCAAAAATTAGAGAATTGACCTGCTGCAAGTGCATGATCGAAAACTATACCCACCCCTCCGGCTTGGGTTGACATCTCTCCACCAATGTAGAGCATGCCCACCACAATAATGATCATCTGAATGAAATCGGTAATGGCTACCGACCACATGCCGCCAAACAATGTATAAATCAGCACACTCCCAGCACCAATCAACATGCCGGCTGTTTGCGTGATACTGCCATCGGAAACTACATTAAAAACTAGACCGAGAGCTTTAATTTGAGCTGAAACCCAGCCTAAATAAGAAATCACAATACAAAGAGTAACCAGCACTTCAACGGTACGACCGTATTTCTCCCTAAAAAAATCACCGATAGTAAGCATTCGACGGTTATAGAGGTGACGAGCAAAAAACAAGCCCACCAATATGAGACATAAAGATGAGCCAAAGGAGTCAGATACGATTCCCCCTAAACCCTCTTTTAAGAAGGTTGCAGGAATACCTAAAACTGCTTCAGAGCCAAACCAAGTAGCAAACACGGTGGCGGTAACAATAGGCAAAGGAAGGCTATGACCTGCTGCGGCAAAGTCAGCAGTGTTTTTGACTCGTAGCGCAGCCCATAGGCCAATACCTACAGAAACTACCCAATAGATGATGACAAACCAAATCAACATCGCCCAATTTCTCCTTCTGGAATTTGCACAAATTATATGGCTTTGTTACTTATGCCATTTAAGCAAAAGGGCTAAATTTGGGCATGCTGGTCTGACATAATTCAGGGGTGAATTCTGTCATGCACCCTAAAGAGAACCTCAATAGCGATTTAGCCTATCAAAAAGCGATTTTGGGCTCTGTATCGCGCACTTTTGCGCTCACAATCCCTCTCTTGCCGCCAGCGATTGAAGTGGTAGTTGGCAACACCTACTTGCTGTGCCGCATCGTCGACACTATCGAGGATGCGAGTGAGCTCAATCCAGCAGAAAAGCAGGACTTATCTAAGCTATTTTTGGAGGCAACCCTAGGGACTATTCCAGTAGCCTCATTTGTGAGCCCCTGCCTAAATGCTCTCAAGGGCTATTGCAATGTTGATGAGCTAGATTTAATTGCGCACACCCCTACCGTTCTTCGCATTCTGCACACTTTCCCAGATAGGGATCAGGCAGCCATTAGCCGCTGTGTTTCGATTATGTCTGATGGCATGTCTCATTTTCATCATCGACAATCGCAAGAAGGGCTAAAAGACCTCGCAGAATTTGAAGAGTATTGCTATGTAGTAGCTGGCGTCGTGGGAGAGCTACTCACAAATATCTTTAGCCATTACTCGCCAGAGTTTGCAAAACGCATCCAAGGGCATGAGCAGTTAGCCATCGCTTTTGGTCAAGCCTTGCAAATGACCAATATTCTGAAAGACTCACCACAAGATCGTGCACGTGGAGTTTCTTGGAAACCAGCGCAGATGAGCGAAGTAGAGCTTCTCAAGATTGCCTACGGAAAACTGCAAGACTCTATGCGCTATATTATTTTGCTTCCAGAGAGTGAAATAGGCATGAGACGCTTCTGTTTCCTAGCTTTCGGGCTTGCCGTCATGACGCTTGAAAAAATTGCTAGTAGAAAAGAATTTAGCAATCAGTCTGAGGTGAAACTTTCCAGAAATACCGTTTGGATTTTTTATGTCTTCACAAAGATTGCGGCTGGGAATGGGCTCCTCATGAAATCATTCTTTTATGCAGCATCTAAGCAACTCAGAAAACTCTCGGCAAAGAATACTTAAAGCACACCCTCATGCTTTAAGAGCCAAATTTTGATCTGTCGATAAAAACCTGGGCTATCTTCTTTCATAAAACCCCCAAGACCTTGTGCAGAAACTACCCTGTGACACGGAGTAACCAAAGGGTAAGGATTGGCGCCACAAGCAGTACCGACTGCACGAGGTCCACTTTTAATCGTTTTTGCAATCTCGCCATAAGTGATCGTCTTTCCCACCTCAATACCTAGAGTGGCATTCCAGACTTTTTGCTGATGAGCCGTTCCAGCGGGCTTGAGAGGGACATCAAATGTTGATGAAGCGTCATTGAAGTATTGAGTGCACTGTTTTGAGAAAGTTTTTGCCAACGCATTTCCCGGGGGAATCAAGGCAGTATTTGGTGGCAGATAATCGATTTTTGAGATCATCAAACTGCCATCTACTAGCTCAGTTTGCACGCCTAAACGCCCAAAAGGGGCAGATATCACGCAATACTCGGCTAATTTAAGGGTGGGCATGCGGAAGATTCTGACACAGATTGAGGGATAAATTCATATAGGATTCCGATATAGCTATAGCTAGTGAAATGGCACTTTGCTATATTGATTGTTCCTTATTCTTTGCAGGCAAAACTGATGGACACTTTTTTTGATGATTGGCCTTTTATTGGCCAAGTCGCATTAGTCCTATTCTTACTCGCACTATCTGGCTTCTTTTCTATGGCCGAAACCAGCATGCTTTCTTCCAATCGTCATCGCCTGCGCGCCATGGCTCATGGTGGTAATGCTGGAGCTGCACTTGCCGAACGACTATTAAAGCGGATGGATTCACTGCTTTCTGTATTGCTGATATCCAATAACCTCATCAACACCATACTGCCTATTTTAGTTACCGGCATTGCTTTACATATTTTTGGTGATAGCGGCCTAGTGTTATCCATTGCAACATTAGTTGTTGCACTACTCATCATTATTTTTAGTGAGATTACCCCGAAAGTGATCGGCGCAGCCTTTCCAGAAAAAATTGCGAGTAATGTTGGCTGGTTCATTCTCCCCCTCACCTTTCTACTCAAGCCCCTACTCTGGTTTATTAATAGCTTTGTATCGGGGCTCATGAAAGTATCCGGATTGCAAGCATCCACTGATAAAGGAGTCATGAGCAAGGAAGAATTACGTAGCCTAGTGCTGGAATCGAATCGATTTGTTTCTGCGCATCATCGCAATATCTTGCTCAATCTTTTTAACCTTGAAAATATCTTAGTTGATGATGTGATGACGCCGCGTTCTAAGATTGAAGCATTAGATCTGTCTCGCCCTATTGACGAGGTGGTCGAGCAATTAGAAACCTGCTATCACAACAAGCTTCCAGTATGCGATGGCGACTCTGAGCGCATCATTGGGATTCTATCTGTAAAAAAAGCACTCTCATTACTAGGTAATGTAGAGCTTCATCATGAAGACTTCAGATCCTTGCTTAATGAGCCCTACTTCATTCCCAGCGGGACGCCTGTTCTGCAGCAGATGCAATTTTTCCAAGATAATCAACAGCGCTTAAGCTTAGTAGTAAATGAATATGGTGAAGTCCTTGGTCTAGTCACTTTTGAAGATATCGTTGAAGAACTTATCGGTGAGTTCACCACATCATTCTCCAATCTTTCCAATGACCCTCATTGGTTAGCTGATGGAACTTATCTTGCTAGCGGTACCGCCTCATTGCGAGATTTAAATCGCCTTCTGAAGCTAGATCTCCCGCTCGATGGGCCACGTACCTTAAATGGTCTTATCCTAGAAAAGCTCGAAGCAATTCCTGATTACGATGTCAGCATTCGGATTGCTGGCGTGGTGATGGAAATTGTGCAGTTTGATGAGCATGGCGTGAAAACAGTGAAGCTATACCAACCCCTTGCTCAACCGAATCAAGATTGAGCGACCTACTGCATGACTCTCATATTATTCGGACCTGGCATGAGATTGCCGTTGATGCATTAAATAATCGGGCTACGGATATTCATATTGAGGCAAGGTCTCAAGAAGCAGTAGTGCGCACAAGAATAGATGGCCGTCTCACCCTACAAAATCAATATCCCATTGATTGTCATGAACGTCTAATCACGCGCATCAAAATATTGGCGCGTCTTGATATTGCAGAAAAACGTCTACCTCAAGATGGGCGCCTTGTAATTGGCTATGACTTTAGTCGCCCCAACATTGATTGCCGAGTATCTATTCTCCCTACCTTGCATGGTGAAAAAGCAGTAGTACGTATTTTGCCTAGTTGCTTAGAAGAGTTGGCGCTGGATCAAATTGGCTTACTGCCCGAGCAACTGGAAATAGTTCAAGAGGCTATTAGTCAAACCAATGGATTGATTCTGGTGACGGGACCTACCGGAAGCGGTAAGACACGAACCTTGTATAGCTGTTTGAGCTCACTGAACCAAGTGCAACGCAATATTTGTTCAGTTGAAGATCCCATTGAAATCCGACTGCCTGGGATAAATCAAGTGGCTTATCACCCAAAAGCAGGGTTAGATTTTCCAACCATTATTCGCGCACTCCTGCGCCAAGATCCGGATGTCATCATGATTGGTGAAATACGGGATTCTGCAAGTGCGCAGCTTGCCATTCAAGCGGCACAAACAGGACATTTGGTTTTAAGCACCCTACATACACGCAATGCCATTGGTGCTTTAAGTCGACTCAAAAGCCTCGGTGTGGATCAAGAGTCTATTGAATCTTGTCTTCGTTGCGTCAGCTCTCAAAGGTTAATTCGTAAACGCTGCAATCAATGCAACCTCATTCCAAGTAAAGTACCTTGCCAGCTTTGCAAGGGATCAGGCTATTTTGGACGCATTGGTGTCCATGAGGTTTTGGGAAGCAAACAGTTATTTGCATCAGCTCAAGCGCTAAATATCCACTCAGCAGGAGCGCAATTATTAAAGTCCGGCTTAGTAGATCAGATATCGCTAGATGCCGAGCTTGGTACTTGGCATTAGTCCGAATGCTTTTTAAGAGAAAACTCAGCAAGTCTGAGCAACTCCATTTTGCGCAACAGATGCTCGCCCTTCTACAGGCTGGCCTTCCCTTGCTTAATGCCATCCAATTATTAATTCAGTCTGCACCAAAACCTTGGCAGGCTTGGCTAGAGGATGTTCGTGCACTACTTCAAAAGGGTAATAGTTTTTCTTTTTGTCTCAGCGCACAGGATGGAAAATTCTCCCCAGAGTTTTCTAACCTCATCAGAGTCAGCGAGAGAACCGGTGATCTGGGCTTAGCGCTACGCACAATTTCACAACAACTGGAAGCCCAGATTGAGTTACGGGGAAAAGTACAACAGTCGCTAACGTATCCCATCATTACTTTAGCAACATCTTTTCTGCTTGTCCTGGTGATGATGATTTGGGTTGTACCTGTATTTAAAGAGGTCTTTGGGCACTTTCAGGCTGAGTTGCCAGCGCCAACCAGAATCCTCATCTCTATCTCCACAGGCGTCCAATATTACTTTCAAGAAATAGTGCTGAGTATTATCTTATTGGCCACAGGCTTTATCTATATCTGGCTCAAATCAAGCTCACTCCAAAAATATTGTGACGCCCTCTTATTAAGTGTGCCATTCTTTGGCAATCTATTTAGGCTGGCAACGCTGAGTCACTGGTGTCGCACCTTGGGTCATTTATTAGAAACAGGTTTACCACTCCCAGACGCTTTAAGAGTCACTGCACAATCCTGCAATCACTGGGTGAGTCATGATTTTAGTGCGGAGATATTCAAACACCTCACCCGTGGATGGCCATTAGGAGAGTCGCTTAAACGAGCAGATCCCAAATCACGACTTCTTGACATAGAAACATTGCTACTCCTTCACATTGGCGCTGAAAGTGGCGCATTGGCTGAGATGCTACACAAGCGCGCTACTACACTAGGCTCCCAGCTAAGTAGCCGACTCAATACACTCAGTCAAAGCTTGGAACCTGCGCTCATTCTGTTTGTTGGCATCATCATTGGCAGCTTAGTCATAATCCTATATCTACCCATCTTTAATTTAGGACAAATCGTTTAGTGGATCCCAAAGTAAGCATCTGGATAATTCAATCTCTGCTGATACTGGCTTTACTGTATTTGGCTCATATCGATTGGCGCACTTTCCGTCTACCGAATGCAATCACCTTCCCCTTGATCATTCTAGGTATTGCTTTTAACGCATTCTCAGACTTGCGCTTCGCTACCCCAAGCTCAGCATTCATTGGCACATTTCTAGGATATGGCTTTCTGTGGGCATTAAATACTGGCTATCGTCTGCTGAAAAACCAAGATGGTATTGGCATG
>Ga0114968_10004145_pt1 | contig 10807 bp, 11 predicted proteins | sample M_130807_EF_Meta_FD_87020 | JGI IMG/M metagenome (GOLD analysis project Ga0114968, IMG submission 87020) | Freshwater microbial communities from Lake Montjoie, Canada to study carbon cycling - M_130807_EF_MetaG | ecosystem: Environmental > Aquatic > Freshwater > Lake | place: Lake Montjoie... | reverse complement strand
GCTTCTTTTGTATTCAACATTTGCTTTATATTTTTTCCATAATAACTTGCTACTCCAAGAACAGTTATCAATGCTACATATTTCCACATATTTTTAATTTCAAACATAATAAAATATACTATATTATATTATATTATTTTGTTTTATTTTCATTTTCAGCATCGATTGATTGTGGTATTTCATTTGTTGTATAAACAAAATAATCAATGTGATATTTTGATCCATTATATTTGATGTCTGATGTAAATATAATATTATTCACTCTACATATCTGACGTATTATATTGGTGAAGGAGTTGTATGTGAATTCACGTTCTACATAAAACCTTTTTGAATAATGATAATACTCGATTACTGTATTCAAAAATTCTTCATGTAAATTATGAAATTTCATTTTCTTATACGCTATATAATCGACAATATAGTATTTTTCAGTTTTCAATGATATTTGTTCTAAAAGATTGTACAGGATTTCTGGGGGTATACCTGTCTTGAAAATCTGTTTTGACATACTTTTCGATTCGTTTATATTATGTTCTCATTTTTTTTGAATTATTTTTATAATATATAAATATTTACAGGGACCACAGTACTTCATTTGGATTTCATATATTCCTTTTTCAATTTCTCCAAATACAATATTGCATCCATATGTTCTTCCTGCGCATGTTGTATCCATTCAAGGATGGATAAATCTTCTCTGTCCAATGTAGTTCCATATTTTTCCTTTCCTATTTTTGATCTTTCTACAAATTGTGAAATTATAGAAAAAACGATTGAATCCACCGACTGTGTCATTTGCGTCTTTGCATCAACTTCTAATGCATCATTTGTAGAAACTATAATGGTCGACATATACATTTTATTAGACAATATTATGCAAATATAACCGAATATAAATTATTTGTGAAAAAAGCTAATTCTATAACATCTTCGTGCAATTTATTAAATATAGTTATATATTTACATATGTATGGTATAATTTTATATTTGGTTTCTTCGTCTATTTTGTCTGTTATTTTAATAAATGTGTAAAAATAATCTAATATATCTATAACAGAATATCCTTGATCATATATTTCATACAATATATCAATCGCATGTTGAACATGATTTTGCTGTAATATATCTATGTATTCTTCGAATTTTTGAATGGAAATAGTTGAACACATTTTTTTACATATTTCTATATTCACATGTTCTCCATAAATATATATTTTTTCTAAATAATTTATGAGAACTCGAAGCGAATTGTTAGACATCAATAAAATATATTTTTTTGCTCCTTCATCTATAGTAATATTTTCAGTATTAATAATATAATTCATAATACATTGAATATCTTCACATGAAGGTGGCTGAAGTTGAATAATATGAACACGTGATTGAATACTTTCAATCACTTTTTGGACATTTGTGCATACAGATATAAAATGTATATTATGTTTGTATTTATCAATATAATTTCGAAACACTTGCTGACTTTGTTCATTCACTGTATCCAAATCATCTATTATAATCATTTTTTTCTTTCCATATATGGAACAATGGGACTGGCAAAATGTTTTCATCTCATTCCTATAATAATTAATTCCTTGCTCTTTCAAATTATTGATGAAAAGGATATTTGTTTCAGGTATGGATGATGTTTTTGAAAGGCCATAATACTCTCTAATAATGCTATATAACAATGTTGTTTTTCCAGAACCCGAAGATCCGATAAATAATAAATTTAAATCGTCTATTTCCAATAAGGCTCGTAATATAGACATGGTTTTTTCATTCATACAGAAGTCATTCAAATAATATGGTTTGTATTTAGATATAAATGTTTCCTTCTTCATTATGTAGTATATCATGTATTCTTTATCATATTTTTCTTGTAAAGAGTTTTTATAAGAAAAAATAATAGAAAAAAAATAGAGGAATCAAAACAAATGTAATAAATTTATGAATGAAAATAATATACAAACAAAATACATAAAAAATATATAATAATGATTTCTCATTATGACACTTTAAATGTGTCAAAAGACGCGAGTGAACAAGACATAAAAAAAAGTTATCGAAAATTATCATTACAATACCATCCTGATCGAAATGGCGGTGATGAAGAAGCTACAGAAAAATATAAACAAATAAATGAAGCATACGAAATATTAAGCGATCCACAAAAAAAACAACAATATGATACCGAATTGACTTACGGTTTTAGTGGAAGAGGTGGTTCAATGGAAGCTGAAATGGGTGATATAAATAATATAATAAATATGATGTTTGGTGGAAGAGGAGGTATGGGCGGAATGGCAGGTATGGGAGGTCCAGGTATTCGCGTATTTCATTCTGGTGGCGGATTTCCAGGAAGTGAAGGTTTTCCTGGATTCCCAGGATTTCCGGGTTCTGGTATGGATCATTTTTTCCAACAAATGAGCAAACCGCCACCAATTGTAAAAAAGATCTCTATTTCTTTAGAGCAAGCATACCATGGCGGTAATATAAGCATAGAAATTGAAAAGCAAGTTTCAAAACAATTTGGTCGAGTTGTTCAAATAGATACATTGAATATACAAATACCTCAAGGTATTGAAGAGAATGAAGTAATGATTTTGAGAGAACAAGGACATATGTTAAATGATGATATTAAAGGAGATGTAAAAATAATGTTTGAAATACAAAATTCGAGTATTTTTAAAAGACAAGGTTTAGATTTGGTTTTTTTGAAACAGCTAACATTAAAAGAAGCATTATGTGGTTTTTCGTTTGATATTTCTCATATAAATGGGAAAATGTTAAACATGAATAATTTAACAAATAATTCAATTATAAAACCAAATTATAGAAAAGTTGTTCCTGGATTAGGCATGATTAAAAATGGACAAACTGGTAGCTTAATTATTGAAATGGCAGTTGATTTTCCAGATAGTTTAACAAAAGAACAAATAAATGCAATTCGTGATATTTTGTAAATATATTATTTTTTATATTATATTATAATATAATATGAGTTGGATACAAAAATGTATACGTTATTTTTCACCGTTTTATGATGAAAAAAAAAATGAATATATTGTATCCATTGGATATCATGGTAGTATTCCTCATGCATATGATCATATATCTAATGATGGTATAACGGATACATTAGAAACGCCAATTATTGTGAAACTACCTGATGGTTTACAAGTACATAAATATTCTTTTACAAAAATTGGTACTTGTGCTATGCTTCATAGTTTAAAAAAACCTATACAAGATTTAATGTCAACAGAGCCATTAGAAATTGTTCTTGATAACTTTGAAAAACATATTAAATCAGATACGAATCGAAATGACTGGAAGAGATTATATAAAGACAAATATTCTGGAACGAATTACGAATGTAAAAAACAAGAAAATTATTTTTGTGAAAAAATATATAGTATTGATACAACATATTATCAGGAAGGTTTTGACGGATTATATTTGCAAGTTCTTTTATTAGAACGTAATGAAAATGGAGCCATACTTACTAAGCAAAATTTACTTGAATATTCATATATAAAGGATATATTACCCCGTTTAGGTATTCCTGGTCCTGAAAAAGATGATCAAGAATATGAAGATGATGAAGATGAAGATGAAGATGAAGATATCTGGTTCAAATATAATTCTAAGGGGGGAGAAACCTTTATTCTTAAGAGTATAACGTTATCAAAATTGCTATTATTATTGCAGTTGAAAGGTTTTACAAATGTATCCATAATAGATGATACATGTTCGCCAGGCGTTCATGCGAAACATGAAAATTTTTTTACAGATAAAGAAAACGCTATGGCAGTAGCAAGTGCACCAAGAATATTATACAATATAAATGATAAAATATATGATTTATTTCATAAAACATTCAAACAAGGAGATGAAGTTGAATTTCATTCATTATCATCTCAAACAAATAAACAATCTCCATACCTGTATAAAGGAATATTACTTGATATGTGCGAAAATAGTGATTCGTGTTTAGTAAAAACCAATTATTTTGTAATAGATCGTTCAATTATGGGAGAAAGTGCAGAAATGTATGTAAAAAAACAAAATATTATTACTACAATGGGTATTACATATGATGTGAATACAGACAGTATGAGTAGTAGTTCATCTTCTTCATATGAAAAGCATGAATCAAACCGATTACGAAAATCAAGAAAATCCAGAAAATCAATAGATTCAAGAAGAAAGACAGTAAAGTTAAATAGAGGGACAAGTCGAAGATTATTAATAGAAGGATCGAGACAATTGAACACAGGAGGCACAAAGAAAAAACGAAACAAAAAGAAAACAAAAGAAACAAAAGAAGCAAAGAAATAAATAAATATAAACAAAATAAACATAAAAACAAAACGGTAAAAAGAAAATAATATGGAAGATCCTATCAAAAATAAAATTATTTTCATTTTTTGGACAGGGACAAATGAAATGTCTTTTCGACGTATTATTTGTATTGATGCATTAAAGGAGCAAACCGGTTGCAATATTACACTTGTAAATGTCGACAACTTACATGAATATATTGTTGAGGGTCATCCTCTTCATCCGGCGTATGAATTTTTATCTGAAACACACAAATGTGATTATTTGCGAACATATTTCATGTATCATTATGGTGGTGGTTATTCCGATATAAAAATTCCAAATGGATCTTGGGTAAAAGGATTTGAGGATATGGAAGCCGATCATGAAAAATGGATAAATGGATATCATGAGACAAGTCCTGATGCAATTGCATTCAGACCAGCTTCTCATCTGTGGGAAAAATTACCAGGAAATGGTGCATATATTATTCGCTCAAAAACAGATTTTGTAAAACGTTGGTTTGAGCGTCAGAAAGCTGTATTAGATGAAAAATTAGAAATATTGCGCGAAAATCCATCTACTCAACCAGATTGTTGCATTGAATATGTTCCTGGAACAAAATATCCACTTCATTGGAATGAACTACTTGGACGTATTTTTCATGAAGAAGCAGCAAAATATACGGATCGTATTATTTTTTCAATACCTACACCTGGTTTTGAATTTTACCGTTAATTCTTTACTTGAACAATAATATAAATGACAATAATATAAAATCACAATAAATATATATAATATTTATTGTGCGGTAGAAAATATAAATCTATAAAAATATTTATGATGTAATTCGCTTTGTTGGAATCTCAACGTCTACAATATATATTGAATTTTCTGTCATAACAATATATTCTTTCCCGACCTTGAAAATCTTTGCAATTGGGCTTGTGTATTCTTCTTCTGATTTTACCAAAAGTTTCTCTTTGTTATCTTTAACACCAATCAAAACAGATTTGTCTAAAGAATTTGTCCAATAATCTAACATGATTGGTTTATCTTCAACAATTGCTAATTTGGCAGCATGTTGAAGCGTTGTGTTTTCTGGAAGTCTGTATCCATTTGGAGTAGTTTGACTTGCACTATCTGGTTGAGTTTGGGGAGCAGTAGAACTCATTTATAATAAATATAGTCTATATTTAGATTCTACTTTATATTGTTAAAACGAATTATTATATATTTTCCAAAAATCAACAAAAAATACGCGATTATTTTTTGTTTGATTACAGCCTTCATAACTATTCATTGACATTTGGATATGAAATCATTGACATTTGAATATGAAATACAAATAATATAAATAATGTCCTAAATCATTATTTTTTTTTCAAGATAATCATTTGACACAACGATCGTTCTTTTTCTCTGCTTCATTTTTTTCACTTTATTAATTGGTAATTCATTCACTATACTAATTTGTTGATATTCTTCTTTCAAAAATCGCTTGATAAAATCAAATACTAATAATAATATCTTTTCACTGCAATTTCCAACAATTAAACAACTACCTGTTCTAAATATCATGAATGAAATCTCAGTGTATTTTTTACTATCTATGAGTTCACATAACTTCATTGTCCGATCTTGCTCTAATACTCTTCCCTGCTGTTTTTCTAAGTCATATGTCAAGTCATTATTATAATAAAACTTACATTTTACACCAGGATAACTACATGGATCATATGCAGATTCTATACCATATTTTTCACTTCTCATAATGCTATGCAATTTATCACGATTTATATAAAAACCACAATTAAAATTGGAATTAATCAATACATTTTCATCACATCGATTTACATCAGTGTATATGAGAGGAGTATTTACATGCGGTTGAATGATTTCCAAAATCATCCTTTGCACAATTACCAATAAATCGTTATTTAATATTCCAGGGATTTCCAATTTTCCGGTATTAAAAACCTTTACATGTATTTCCTTAAACTCGTCTTTATATTTAAATCTTAATATCATAGCAAAACAATTATAAAATGCATTTTTTGGTTTTCCACGACAGTTCATTATATCTTTCTTTGAAATACCAATGGTTATTTTACGTTCATCTTTAAATTTGATTCGCCTTGCGGTTGGATTATCTATTTGTTTAATTACATGGTCTTTGTAATAATAAATATTTGCAAGTTTGGCGCGATATTCTTCATATTCTTCTTTTGTTTTTGATACTATTTTCATTTGTTTTTTAATGACACCTTCAGTCGGACGCCAGTATTCAATAATAGGTATTAACCAGAAAATATGATGAATATCTATCTCTTGATTCAAATATAGAACTTTCGTTTTTGTTGAAATATATAGATCTTCACATATTGGCTGTTCATTTGAATTATCCGAATTATCAAATTCCAAATCTATTATTTCATTGGGTATTTTTGTTGGTTCCGATATTGATAATTTCTCTGTTTTTCCGCTTATAAAATTTAACCATTCTTCATCTGTTGACATTGTTCAATATAAAGAATAATATATTCTTTATATTCTTTTTCAATTTTATATTTGATGCTTTTTGCATTATATAAAGTTGAAACTCTTTTCTGAAAAAATAACATCCTATTTATTTGTTTTGGTCAGTCTAATGCAAATTATGATATGTAAATTTCAAAATATCTTCTAATTCTGCATCATTTGAAACATGTACAATAAATTCAGCTGTTTGTAAAAACTCGCTTATTTTATCTTGGGCTATTCTTTTTTGGCGTATAATATAATTACAGTAATATTTTAATATATTTCGTTTATCTGTATTATATTGTATACTTGTATCATGCATATATTTGGAAAAATTCTCATATGTATACTTTTTCTCATATTGTATATTATTTTTGTTATTTTTGTTATTTTTGTTATTTTTGTTATTTTTGTTATTTTTGCTATTTTTGATATTATCGTGTAGTATATTTGTTGGATTTATTTCAGTTAATATAATAAATATTTGAGAACATATAGCATCAGATATAATAGTTGTCTCCCATTTCATCATATTTTGATGTAATTGAATAAAATTAATCATACTTCTAATATCCGATTGATATATTTTTTGTATAGTATCAATGGCAGTATCGGATAAGATAATCCCTTCATTCAAAGCAATATTTTTCAAAAAATCATAAATCTCATTTTTCGGTAATTGATTGAACCGAATAGATATGAATTCGTTTTTCAAAGATTCATCTATTTTACTTATATAATTACATATTAAACAAAAACGGACATTCTGGCTCGATGTTTGCAATAGTATTTTCATAGCTTGCTGTGCATTTTTTGTCATATAATCGACTTCATCCAAGATAACAAATTTTAATCCGGTTTCGAATAAATTCTTTGTTCGAACAAATTGATATATTTGATTTCGTATAATATCTATACCACGTTCATCAGATGCGTTCAAATGTATAATAGTTCCCTTACTAACTTGATTGTTTTTTTTCTGATAAGAATGAATCAAGTTTATAATTGTGGTTGTTTTTCCAGTTCCTGGTGGACCATAAAATAATAAATTCGGGAAATAATCTTTTTCTAATATTCTTTGAAAAATCGTGCGATTCATTGGTTCCAAAACAATATCATCAAATTTGGTAGGTCTGTATTTTTCGACCCATGGAATATTATTTTTTACAGTATCTATTGTATCATTTTTGTTATTTATCATAGATATTATTATGTATATGATAAATAAGGATAAAGACATTATATTATTTTGCTTAATATAATATATTTATGATAGGTTCTCTACATCTTGTTTTAGGTCCAATGTTTTCTGGAAAAACAACTCGTCTTATTCAAATTTATAAAACAAGAACCTATATTGGAAAAAAAGTAGCTGTAATAAATTATGCGGAAGATAAAAGGTATGATTCAAAATTACTTTCTACACATGATCAAATAATGATACCATGTATTCAATTATCGGTTTTAAATGGGTTTGATTGTTCTCAATATGATACAATTTTAATTAATGAAGGGCAGTTTTTTAGCGATTTATATGAACATGTTCTCGATTATGTAGAAAAATACAATAAAGAAGTATATATTTTTGGTTTGGATGGCGATTTTTTGAGATGTAAATTTGGTTCTATATTAGATTTGATACCTCTTTGTGATACTGTAAAAAAATTTGCTGCATTATGTGCAAATTGCCGCGACGGGACAATGGCTCATTTTTCACATAGGATTACATCTGAAATGGAACAGTGTGTTATTGGTGCGGATAATTATATACCTCTTTGCAGAAAATGCTATAAAGAATCATTGATAAAAGTATAATATATTTTTGACATTTGCATGAATGCTGGCTAATCTATTTATGAAAACTATATAAATAAAAATCAAGAGGTTTCAATATAAATATGTCAATCAATAAAAAACGCGGTAGAAAGAAGAAGGATGAAAATATACAAATAACTATTGATGAATCTATTACAGAAGAAAAAGTCATGCAAATACCATTGCAAACTATATATGAAGCTCCAATGCAAGAATCACCTGTTTTGAAAAAACGTGGACGCAAACCAAAGGGTGGTAAATTGATAAATAAAAACACAATTGAACCTGAAAAAACGCAAACATTTGTGAATGTTATCATGCATTTAAAATGTTCTTTAAAAGATATTCAAGGGCATGATACACACAAAAGAAATGATCCATTGGCATACAATCCAACCGCGCCTCCAGATATTATGACATATGATGATAATAAACATAATTTTTCGTATTATGAAGATTCTCATAAAACAGAGAATGTTCTCCAAATTTCTTCAGATAAAAAGTTGGCATATATTGATTCTCAGTGTAAGATTTGCAAATGTAATGTGCAAAATGAAAATGTGAATTCAGAAGATGTAAATAATAATCAAGCATATGAAGAGAACAATATTTCGTTAAAAGATATTAATATCAAATTAAAAAATTTGAGAATCCAATTTTATAAAAATACGACAGCTGATAAAAAATCAGCATGTTTTTGGTGCACATATGATTATGATAATCCACCATGCTATATTCCAAAATATGAGATGGATGATTCGATTTGTGGTTATGGATCTTTTTGCAGACCCGAATGTGCTGTAGGATATTTGATGAAAGAAAATATTGACGATTCTACCAAATTTGAACGATATCGTTTATTGAATCAGATTTATAGCAAGGTTTATAATTATAAAAAAAATATAAAACCTGCACCTAATCCGCATTATTTGTTGGAGAAATTTTATGGAAATTTAACGATTCAAGAATATCGCAAATTATTGAAAACAGAACATATGTTATTAGTAATAGATAAGCCTTTAACACGAATATTACCTGAATTACATGATGATAATGATGAATTTGTATTGAATATTTACGGAGGTATGAATAATGATGGAAATGATGATATGAACCGTCATACTATGAGTGGAGATGTCAATATGGATGGTAATAGCGATACTATATATGGATCTTCGAAAAAAGGGTCAAAAACTGCTACAGGTATGTATAAAGTAAAACGACAGAGTGATAAATCACAAGGTCCTACTAAAAATAGTATTATTAAGGATAAATTCGGTGGATAATTTTTGTTATTATTGTTGGATATAAAAAATATTTATATATTCTAAATGGAATATATAAAATTACCAATAAAAGGGCAGGGCATTGTAGTATTCAAACCACATAACGATCCATCCACAAATCATCATGTAGTTTCATTTTCTATTCATAATCATGACAAAACATATCAACTTCAAATCCAATTTATGAAAGATCATCATTCATCAAATCATGAAAATAAAGGTCATATAGTTATTACGATTACAAAAAACGGAAAAAGTTTGATTTTAGAAGATACAGAAAATAATACTGGACTCATCAATTATCATGGAGCATATTACTGGTTTAGTTTAGATTCGCAAAACCACTTGTTATATGCTGGTATTGGAGAACCACGAATGGAAACTGTCAAATACAAATATAAATTACCTCAGTTTCCAGAAAATATTAGAAAGGAAAATAAATTATTATTGGAAAGCTTATCGCATATTGATACAACAAATATACATGTTATTAGAATAACACCTGATCCGATTACAGAGAAAATACCTCTTATAGTAAAAAATACGGATGATTTATCGATGGATGATATTGCAAAAATGACATATATGCCAAAAGCGAATCTATCATTAATATCACAAAAATTATATGATTGTATTTCTGGTAAGAATTTTGTATTAGACGATACTTCATTTCCAGATTTTTCAAAAGCAATTGAATATAGTATTGCTACTGAAGGTTGCTGGTGTAATACAACGTTGAAAAAAAAAGCGAATGAATTTAGTAAAGATAAACCAAATTATAAAGAAACGTATTTACGTATTACATTAGGACAGAACAATGGCGAATCTCCTGGTATTCCATATGTAATGGAAATATG
>Ga0114968_10004141_pt1 | contig 10811 bp, 25 predicted proteins | sample M_130807_EF_Meta_FD_87020 | JGI IMG/M metagenome (GOLD analysis project Ga0114968, IMG submission 87020) | Freshwater microbial communities from Lake Montjoie, Canada to study carbon cycling - M_130807_EF_MetaG | ecosystem: Environmental > Aquatic > Freshwater > Lake | place: Lake Montjoie... | reverse complement strand
TTTCCATCTAAAGTAATTAGAAATCTCTCATTATCACTATAAATGAGTGACTTTTGTCCATTTTGTGCGGTATAACAAATTCTAAATTTTAGTTCTTGATTCATACTAGTTACTTTACCACGGAAATACCTGAACGTCAACCTTGAATATATCGTATGCCATCTTCAAAATTTTGTTTTCTGGTTTTTTTGTCAATGGTTACACCCGCCTCTTTTAAGATTTCACCCAATGGCTGTGGCCACGCAATATTCTTTTCATCATCCACAATAGTCATATCAAATTCATTGATACCACACAATTCACCATCCTCAGCTTCAACACTATCTTCATTAATATGAATGCCTCTAGCTAAAATAGTTCCAGATTCTAACCATTTATTGTATGACTCAAGCGTAATTCTTTTGCCATATTCATCAGAATCATAATCAAACACTTCTGTTGCCGCCTTAAACCAAGTATTGGGCCTGGCAATCAATTTAACATATTTAGTCATATTCAACCAAGAATTCCATCGCCAAAGAACTTGGTGCCCGACGGCACAGTACGTTCACCACCATCGCACCAAATCGGCGAACTAGGATACCCAGGCGATGGAACAAATGGCGCAGGCCATGCAGGCCAATCCATATGAGGTGCAGGATTCATCGGATATTTAATCGTATGATCGTTCACACCAGCATCTTTTAGTTTATTAAACAATTCAATTGCCTCACAATCACTCAAAATAAAGGTTTGACCTTTGATGGTGATTGTGACGTTTTTACTTACTTTAATTTCGCTCATAATCAATTCAATTCCACAAATAACTGTAGTACAATCCCAATTGCCGCATTCCCAAACTAAACCTGCGTATCTTGGGCATCTCATTATTCAGATACTCGTCAGTATCCCAATTGTTGCCCCGTGGCAAATTTATACCAGTAGTATCATACTGCAACGCAAATTGTATGTTTAACAACACATTGCGCCACTCATCAACACTCATGGTGCCAATACTGTTGCCACTCACAGGATCCAATAAATCGGGCACATTAGTACCACCAACATCCATATGATCAATCAAATACGTCACCCTGGGCAACATATACGCACTAAATTGCGTGTTGAACATACGCATGTTGCTGCGATTGCAACCCCAACACCCATAACGCACATTGTCCACCATATCACGAACAAATTGTAATAATCTCATATCTAGATATATAGTTGTATCATTGCCTGCTTCGAGGCCGATACATAACTATACACACAATCACAACAACATTCAACACAATTCCCAAGATACTGTTGATATAATTAAAAATACCACTCACATACGTAACTCGCAAATACTGTATCACACACAGTTGCCCCAGTATACCACACACATACATACTGTAACTCACATTGCGACTGCACCGACACCGCATTATACTCAATATCTGAAATATAGGCCCTATATTAAAAAATACCGTAAACATCACTCCATACACATACTGCATATATTCTATATCATACTTCATATACTTCATTCATTCACACAAATCAATCATTCATTCAATCATTCAATCATTCAATCATTCAATCATTCACACAAATCAATCAATATACCAATAAGCATATGTAGATTATACACACAATTTTTACCACCACAATAAAAAAATAATGTCAGGGCCCCCATACTCAATAACTCACACACCAAAATACCACAAATAAACACCGCATAGCAACATATGCTGCTTTGAACCGCAAAAACTGCCGTGCGTGTTGCAAAGCTCTCACCCCGGGTGTCAAGGCCCCGGGCCCTGCATGTTCAGAACCACTTGACACAGGGCCCGCCCCGGGCTCCCCCGGTTAGTTGGCAATTTGAGCAGGGGATAGGCGTATGCACCCCCGGTTAGTTGTATTTTTGGCACAGGGCCCGGGCTACCCCCCGGCTGGTTTGATTGCTGCACGGCACCCCCCCATGCTTGGTTCAATGCCACTCGCTGAAGAAGCAGTCGCCACCATCGTAGGGAAACGCATGGCTGTAGCTGGTGAGGCGAAAGCACACCTTGCCATCGCTGGTGACCTTGATGCGATACTGCTTGCCAGCACCAAGCTCTATGGGTTGTTTGAGGACGGGACGACAGGTGCCGCTCATGGTACCATCGTAGGTTCGAGTTTTATCCATACTGGCTAGCCAAGCACTTTTGCCAGTGACCTTGACCACACAGTAAAAGTCTACGTTGGTTTGTTCGTAGCCCCAATGGCTGCTGAACATATCACCCACCTTGACACTACACTGTGGGCCTGGAACCACAGTGGCGTCGCTAGCGTTGATGGTGCGACTACCCACCATGTTGCCGCCGTAGATTCTAATCAGGTTGGGATTGTTGCGGCTGACGTAGGTGACTTGGTATACGGTATCGGCAGGCAGAGTTTTGCTGTCTGAGAAAGTGCTGTACTGTTTGACGGGTACATTGACCGTGACAAAGTTGCCCTTGCGGATTGATGGTGCGTTACAAACGGAATTCATATTGATATTAGTCTGACTCTTAGAGTTGATTCAGCGGCACATCGTGACTGATGCTGATAACGCCGATACGATTACCGTTGATGTCATTGAGAGGTCTGCGAATGGTGGTGGTGTTGTCGCTGTCGAGCATAGCTTCCTTGATGCTGCGAGTGACCCTTGTGACTTCCATGAGGAAGTTGTCTTCAAAGGCGGCGTTGTCGGTGTCGAAGTTGATGTTGACGTTCATTGTGCTACTAGCATACAGGACCAAAGCTGGTTCGTCAACAGGTATTTTCAAAAAAGCCTGGAATCTTTTGTGGCCACAAAGCCCAAGCTGTTGGTGCTTGGGTTGAGTCGAATGATTATCGTACCACGGTGATGGCAACAATTGTGCCGGTGCGTGAATGTATCAGGTTGGCATATTTAGTAGCCATATCGAGTGTATCGAATATGTTACCACGACTAAACCAGACTTTGTAACGCTTGTTTCTACTTAGTATCATATCAATCAAAAACTTCATTTCCGCCATCGCTGCTCAGTTCGATTGATGGATTGTATTTGCGTGCCAATTTAAGCACTTGTACAACCACAGCGTCGTAGGGTTTGTGTGCGGTTTTGCAAAACTCAAAGTCACACGCCGACTTGGTGATTTGGCAGGTTTCGTGTCCATCATCTTCCAATCCGTTGAAGGTGACACCTTTATCATCTATTTCAGGCACGGTGCCAGTGTCGCCAAATCCATCCGCTAGCGGAATCTTGGTTGAAGCGAATAGTGATTTGGCATCGTTGGTGAATGATGTCCATGCGGCATCAGTGAACGATTTACGAATTTTCCAATAGTGAGTGTAGCCCATAGGTTTTGTTTATTAAAATTCAGATTCAGAGTGTATCTTCTTCGCTGCTCAACACAACCCTAGTTTCACCAGATTCAATAGATGTGTGCATTATCAATGTAGCAACTCGGACTGGAACTTCATTGATGTTCACAGTGTATTTGGTTACCACTTCGTTGTCGGTACACCACACAACCAATGGATGACGACCACACAAAATAGCATCGTGGTCAGCAAGCATCACGATACCCCGCTGCTGTTGAAGACACTGTTCAATGCTGCGCAACGGAACACTGCGCACCGTATTCAAAGAAATAAAGGTGGCAAAGTCAGCGTTGCTGTCGTAACTGGCTGTGGATTTGTGGCTGGCTGCGCTGAGTTGCTTGGAAACGTCGTTCATTGTGCTAATAGCATACAGGCACAGACCCTGTTTGTCAATGGGTATTTTCAAGAAAGTGGGCTTGTGGCCACAAGCCGCAGAAAAACGCCGCTAAGTCAATAGCGGTTTTGAAGGATTACCGCAAACCTCACACCACTTACTCAGTAGCGTCGTCAACCTCAAGTGGCATAGTCACCGGCGTGCCGTCACGCCTATCGGTCCACCAATCTTGGCACTTCGCAGTACCAGCCTTGAGGTCATAGGTGATGTCGTCACCATAATCGCTGCCTTCACCGGCACCGTTGTAACTGTAAGCACCCCACGCCCACGTCTCAATCTCATTGAGAAAATCCTTCGGTACAACCATCTCCTGTGAACTATCCACGTCCACGTCCAGATAGCCTTCATCGGACCCACCACTAAAGTTGAGCGTGATGATTTCGATTTTGAGTTGCTTCGCCTTAGCGACGATACGAGCGGGCAGCGGTTGAATTGATTCCATATTTTGTTTTGTTGTTTAGTTGTTTAGTGACTGTACCGAAGGTTTTTCTAAAAGTCAAGCAGCAATATCGCTGGAGCGAACTTTTACTCGCAGCATCCACGGAGCGGGATTTACTGTCAAAAGTTTCAGGTAATCCGCAGGTGTGGGAATAAATCCACAATCTTCCTCGACGTGTTGCTCTGCCAACATTTTGGTAGGAATATGTTGACCCAGACTGTTGACTATGGTATGACCAAATTTTTCGATTGCCCACTGAATACCTGCTGAGTGATGACGAAGAGCACGATGTGTCCAGTCACCGGTGAAGGCTTTGGTTTCATCGAACCAATCGTGCAGAGCAATGTAGTCAGATGGACTACCACCCCACTTTCTAACCGAGCTTTTACTGTGCAGCCAAGGTGTCATCGTGCTAATAGCATACAGGAGGTTTTAGAAAAAGTCAAGCCAGAATCGGCAGATTCAACGGTTCGGCAAACACAATTTCCACGTTGTTACCAGCAAAAATCCTATTGAGGGTAGTCATCGCAGCAGTTTTGCTAAAATTGTGACCCACAAACTTGGCATCATCGCCTACACCGGTGTAAATTCTCCAAGCATTTTTGTCGGTCTTGGTGTCGCTTGGCTTGTAAACAAAACCAACATACTCACCGTTGACCAGCAGCACGTTGAGATTGGGCAGACTCTGCTGCTGAACCCGCTGCCACATACACAGTACTCGTTTCATTGTGCTAATAGCATACAGGACCAAACCTGGTTCGTCAACAGGTATTTTCAAAAAAGCCTGGATTCTTTTGTGGCCACATCTTCGGATACATCTTCGGATTTTGCGAAGGTTGCCTGTGTAAACGCAACAACACCAAGGGTTTACTTGGTGTTGTGCATCTTCGGAATGTTGGATTTCAGATGTAACCCAGAGCCAGCAGCGGACTTGGGCAACCATGTTCGCAGCGACCATCGGGTTCTACCTCGCAGCCATTGCGACAGCAAGCCGGCACCACGCTGTCGCTGCACTCGGTTTCTACAAAGTCATCAGTGTTGTCGTAGCCATAGTCACTGGCGAGTTGCACGACGCTGATGCGGTCAGGATTCTTGAATTTGCGTTCGGTGACGCTGATACTGTTGGATGCGGTATTCATTGCAGACACTAGACTACAGGATTAAGTGCGGTAAGTCAACAGGTATTTATCGAATTGTGGCAACCATGCTTGGACCGCAGGTGTTGCGTGCCCAATAGGCTTGGTTGCTGTCGCTGTTCCAGCCGGTCCAAGCAAAGTCCCGACCATCGTAGGTCAATACCTTACCAGTGAGTTTTCGGACATCATCCCAACCGTTGGGCACATTGACGGTCAGAAACTCACGATTGTCGTCGGCATGACTTGAGTAGCCGACACTGATTTTGTTTTTGGCTATTTCAGCAGTATTCATTGAGTAAACAGTATCGCAGGGTTTTACAGAAAGTCAACAGATTTTTTCACAATTCGGTGTAGGCTACACTGATGGTCATAGGTCCACCCTTGAACTTCTTCCAAGCCAGTTCTTCGGCTTGATTATGATTGCGAGCCTTGATGTATCCGACTTCCTTGCCCAGTAGATACACAATGTATGTTTTCATCGTTCAAACAGTATCGCAGAGTTTTTACAAAAAGTCAATCAATTTCTTTTTCAACAACTACACACCACCACGTCAATGTAGTTTCAGCTGCACATACAACCAGTGTAGTCGGAACCACTCGCCAACCAAGTGTCAAATACTCATTCAATTCTTTGTGGAAATTATACGCTATGGAGCTATGCAAACTCATCTGCTTTGTTTTTTTCATCGTGCGTATAGCATACAGGCTGTACCGACACAAGTCAACACCTTTTTTCAAAAATCAGGTGCTTGATTACCAACCACTTACGAAGTTGTGGCCACAAAAAAACAAGTTTGCGGATTTCACCGAGATTCTTCTTGACAAGATACCCGTTTGTTCCCTATAAGCAATTGGGACTTGAACCCAATCTCCGAACCGGACGGCGCATTATCCGAATGCTTTGCTTAAGCGTCTATCGCTTGCTTGTTATTGAATAATAGTAGAGGGACTTGAACCCACAGTCTCTTATATCATGATCAGTGATATGTGAAACTTCATCCTGATACTACTATTCAAAAATTGGTGGACAGTATCGGAGTTGAACCGATTAGACCGCTTTCACATTATGGTGTTATCCATTGCTATTACTGCCCAAAATTGGTGGACATTATCGTAGCCCAAACGTCGGATTTGTACCGAAGCGTTTCCTTTTACAGTTGCGCTAACCATTCACCAATCAAAAAATCAAACAATAATGTTTCCGTTTGCATCTACTATTTTACAGGCGCCAGCAACGCTGTTATCATATTGTTTGATTTAATTAGCTAACCGCATGATACCCGAGTCTCGTCCGTCTTACAATCGACCCGACTCCTATCGCTACTTTTCTGTGCCCATACTCAGTAGCCTCAGAGGCGTTTGCATTTCGCTTAGGCATTTTCACGGCTGTTGCGGTCAGGATTTCAAAGGTAATAGATCTTTCGGTGCCCTTACTTGATTTTTCTCTTTGTTACCAGATACCATTCGGTTAGCTAACTACGCTTTCAGGCACAAGCCAGAGTTTCCTGTGCGGCATAGTTCATGCCCGGCGTCGGTTTCCAATACAGGTCACGCTCAATCGTGAGACCAAATGGACCACGAATCGCCTCCAATTCCTCAGCAGTAGCAATACCACCCCACTCCACACACCCCATCCCAAGGTCGGCGTAACCATACAGAATACCGTCTTCCTCACCAGTAAGCAGCCACGTCGCCCCGCCCCACGGAGTAAACAACTTGCAAATAGGCACTGTGCCAGCGTAACCAGCAGCCTTCAATTTAGTGGCGAGTTCCTTGGTAATCAATTTCATCGTGCTAATAGCATACACTATTTAGTTGATGAAGTCAACAGCTTTTTTCAAAAATCAGGTGCTTGATTACCAAGCACTTACAGTTTTGTGGCCACAAAAAGCCCAGGCTTAGGCTAGCCTGGGCTTCAATTGCCGGTCCATCAGTGCGAAAAAATCTTAGTAGTCCATACCACTTTCAGCAGCATCCGCACAACTGTTGCAGATGGCATACTGCGGTTGAATCCGCACCATCTGCCCGCAGCGGTCGCAACGCTTGGCTACGTTGGTTTTCTGACACTGATGGTAGAAATCCACCATCTCCGGTTCATCCATGCCTGTCCAAGTGCCGAAGTTGTCGTCCACGTAGGTTTTCATTGAGCCTAAAGTCTACAGGGTTTAGTTGGAAAAGTCAACACCTTTTTATCCCAGCCACGCCACGTCATCCGTGTCCTGCTCGGGCAAATGGTTAAGGTACGGCTCACGATAGGTGCAGCCGCTTGCAGTGGCGTCGGGATATGCCTTTTGGGCGTCGGCGAGGCTGGTGAACTCGTCCAGCCACGCACGGCGTTGCTGACCAGCGAGAACACTGCTGCGAGGATACTTGGAAATCTCGTAGACGGTGAAGGTTTCGTCGCTGTTGCGATACGTTGCACCCCGACTACCCTGCTCAATCGTTTGATAAGTTTTCATAACCCCAAAAGTATACATCCTGTAGCCCTGCTTTGCAACACTTATTTCAAAATCTTTTCAGCCCGTGCGAGCCGCTTTGCAGCAGCAATCTTGAGCCGCAGAACCTTAAGCTGTTCCTCAGCACGCTGAAGATGTACCTCCTGCCGTGCCACTTCAAGTCGCTGTTTTTCAGCGAATCCATCAACGTCCGTTATGCCGTACCGTTCAACTTCATTTTTCATAACCCCAAAAGTATACACCCTGTAGCCCTGCTTTGCAACACCTTTTTTCAAAAATCAGGTGCTTGATTACCAACCACTTACGTTGTCCGGCCGCCCGCTTATGCCAAGGCGCATCTCAGTTTGCACCAAGATGCGCCATTGTTGCTGCCGGTCAAGGCTTGGTCTGGTAAACCACGGCAAGACGACCACGACCAGTCTCGGTGCGAACTCGGTCAACCTCCACAACCTTGCCCTCCTTGATTAGCTTTTGCAGACGAATGTACAGCACAGGTTGAGTCATGCCTGTCTGTTCAATCAACATCTTCATGGTGAACTTTCCAGACGGCACAACAAACTTTGAGCTAGCAGTTGCTTTGCGTCCACGCCGCTTGGGTTGACCCACCTCGCTACGCAGTCGCTTCACCAAAGCGTCAAACTTCTCGTCAGCAGCAGCTCTACCTACTGGACTCCAAGCAGTTTTGCCCCATTGAGCGGCACCAGGATATTGTTCGTAATCCTCGGCAACACTTTTGCCGCCAGGCAACGCCGTGCCAGCCTTGATGGTCTTGATGATAAATACCTCGTAACCGTAGCCCGGTCTGCCGTCGAGGCGAATACGTTGATACATCGCCACGCCATCGCTCTTACGTATTTGACGAAATATCTGTTTGCCACACTTGTCGGCGTTCATGGTGAATTCAGTGGATAGAGTTTTCATTGAGTAACTAGTGTAGCTGATTTTTGTTGAATGTCAAGCAGCATCTCGTCCATACCGCCAAGTGTAGTTGGTGTCCATGTACTTGCCACTGTTGGCAACCTTGGCTTCCTCAGGTGCACATTCAGCCTCCACATTCTGAAACACACCGGCTTCAGCATTGATTTTCAACATAAAATCCCAGTTACGCTGATAATTTGCCAGACTAGCAGCAGAGGGTTCCTGCAACGATGCCACACAAGCGTCAAGCTCGGCATCGGAAATAGGCGGAAAATGTAGGTCCAAAACTTCGATATCTTCGGTCATATGTTTATTTATTGTAAAGGTTACTTGTTGCTGTTTAATACGGACGTTCGTACTTGTACTTGGTTGTATCAGTTGTTCCTTTCACGTCCGCAACCCATGCCTCGGCACTTGCCACCCAAGCCTCGCCGCTGACCGGACTGTTCTGCATACTCTCAACGAGTCGCACCTTGTCGGCAACGACCGCCTTGGCATACCGACCCATAGCCTCCATGACGAACGCTTGATTGAGCGGATGCTCGTTCATGTATTGAGTGATGCGTTGAGTGTTGGTAAGATTGCGTTTCAGTTTCAATTTCATCGTGCTAATAGCATACAGGCGGCAACCGCATCCGTCAACACCTTTTTTCAAAAATCAGGTGCTTGATTACCAACTACTTACGGAGTTGTGGCCACAAAATAAAAACCTGCTGTTTAGGCAGGTTTTGTTGATTTTTTGTCAGTGCCACCGGGTGCCCCACTTTGGCTTGCGTTGGTAGAGCTTGTGGCTTTCGATTTTGCGAGTATTGGGGTTTAGAATGCCCCAACACTTGCGGATTTTTATTTGCACGGTGCTGCGTTTCATACCTACAAGTATCGCACAGTACTGAATATTGTCAACAACAATCGGCGTGTTGCAACACCGTGGTCGTCAATGACTTACTGCTGCGCTGTTTCGTCTGGTTCACCATCACTCGATTCTCGATGGCGTGGCACCGGCTTCTTGCCTTTGGATTGGTCATTCTTGGTGCGCCTTGGTTGACGGTCCCACTTGTTGCTGCTCCGATTATTTTTCCACGATTTACCCATAGACTATTTGCGTTGATTTGTACGTACCACCAAATTAAGCAGTCTTGTTGATGCGATAGATATTGGCAGGCTTGCCACGACCGCCACTCTTGAATGTGCCAACGATTGTGTAGCGTCCACTAGCCAAGTTGCGAGCCACAAAGGCACGAATGGTAGGACTCTTGACGGTGCTGTTGGCGTTGCTCAGGTCCACAATGGTGAAGTCCTTGGTTGTGATTTCAGTCACAGCCGTAGCCTTGCGACCCAACTTACCGGGTGTTTTGGGAACCACACTCTTGCGGGTCTGTACCGTAGTGATGATGGTCGTAGTGACGGGAGTTGCAGCTGCGATTGTATTTGCGTCCATATTATTTTTGTTTTTTATTTATTCGATCCTGCGTTGTGTTACCAACGTAAATTCAGTTTATCTTGAAACGTGGTTATTGTCAACAACACGTCTTTTTTTATTTCACCAACTTGCTGACCACAGTGTTGTCAAATGTAGACCTGGTGCCATTGGCATTGTAGGTTTGATTGCTACTTTTATTGTAGGTACCCACAGGTTTTCCATTGTTGTCATATGCACGCACATTAACACTGTCTTCTGTGATGCTACCCAAATATTCACCCTTGCTACCGTATAACCGTTTCATATCAATTCCAAATTTAGTTCTTGAGATTGTCAACCGACTCAATTTTGCTGCGTGCAGCTTTGCGCCGCGCAGGCACGACCGGTGCAGCAACGTCTTGCGATTCAGCAGAAATAATCACATTGCCAATAAACTCGGTCAATAAACCAGTATTTTTTTTGTTGGCAATATCTTCAAGAACGGCAGTACGCTTCCACTTGGGACAAGCAGCCAACAAAGTCTCAAAGCTGAGTTTGTATCGCCGTGCCATAACTTTATTTTGCTTTTTGTTCACTGTATATAAGTATTGAATTGCGGCTGCAAAAATTGGGGCTTTTTAGCCTGACCCCAAGGACGTTGCCCACAATTCTAACTTACTCAGTCACAACGACATCCTCATCCTCATCCTCATC
>Ga0114968_10004137_pt1 | contig 10815 bp, 17 predicted proteins | sample M_130807_EF_Meta_FD_87020 | JGI IMG/M metagenome (GOLD analysis project Ga0114968, IMG submission 87020) | Freshwater microbial communities from Lake Montjoie, Canada to study carbon cycling - M_130807_EF_MetaG | ecosystem: Environmental > Aquatic > Freshwater > Lake | place: Lake Montjoie... | reverse complement strand
GTAGCAGCACGAGCAGTATATTCAGTTTGATCAATATTGGCAAAATGCATCTGCTGACATCTGCTGTGCAGAGGAGGCAAAATCCTATTGGGGCTATTACAGGTTAAAATGAATCTGGCATATGCGGAATATTCTTCAATAATGCCTTTTAGAGAATCTTGTGCCTGCTGACTTAACCGATCTGCCTCATCAAGTAGCACAGCCTTAAACGGACCAAATGGAATCATTGAAATAAACGGCACAATTTTATCTCGAATAAAATCAATACCTGTTTCTCGACTGGCATTGACATTCAACACGTCATAGTCAGAAACTCCAATTTCATTCAACAACAATTTTGCCAGTGTTGTTTTACCAATACCAGGCCCACCACTGAGCAACAGTTGGGGAATGCTGCCTTCCTTGATCCAGCTGGTAATCTGTCGCCGATCGGCTTCATCTCGAAACACATACTCATCGATAGTTTTCGGGCGGTAACGTTCAGTCCAAAGTTCTTTTGCCATTTTTTCCCTGTAGCCAGTTTAAGATTTTTTGAAGGTCAGTTGATGGGTGGTGGGGGCAACGCCCCTGTCGGTAATTACAGTCAGGACTATACACTTTTTTGCAGATTTTGCAAGTGTTATTAGCCACGCAGACTTTCCATAGTGATGATTCTGTCTAAACTTGCGGCCAAGTCTTGATCGTGTGTAATCACGTGAAGAGAGTTATGATGACGATCACGTTGTGGATCATATGTTCTTGCTTCAATAACAATACCGCCGGAAGCACGATAAACATTGAGCCGCATTGGATGTCCCTCTAGCCCTACATCATCTTGCCTGATTAAAACCGCCCCCCTGCCCACAGTAGCCCTATTCGCAGTTTCAGGTCTGTCCTCAACTGACATAATCCAATCTCTCAACCAGTATCTAAATTTTTGTATCATTCTTCATCCTTGAGTATTTTGATTATTTTTCTCTGTTCGCGATCCTTAAGCCACTGTTCTTCAGTATCGCCAAAGGTTGAACATTTTTTCATGGCATCATTAATGGTTTCTTGGATCATGTATAGATCCTTTTTGATTTCCCATTGTGTAAAGCCATCATTATATGGACTGCTACATTCTCTAGCAGCGGAGTATATTTGTCGAAGGATGTAGGCCACATCCCAATTTTTCTTAAATCCCATGCCGCTATATTAGCATGGGATTTAATGAATGTCAAATATTTTGATTAAACTGTACCAGTAGGTAATTCATCGGAAATCATCATGATAGCATCATTATCTACCATACGAACTTCGACAACATCACCTGAATCATTATCTACTGTGACAGTTCTGGTCCAGCGACCGTGTTCTACCAAAATCCATTCACCGACATGGACTTGGTTTTGTTCCGATCCAATAGCCCATACTCGTCCCCAGCGGGGGCGAATACCATGTGATTTGCCGTCATCGTTTTGTAGAATAATACCACTGTTGGTCTTTTGCTCATCAAACACCATATCGGTGACAAAAACAGTATCGCGTAATGGTCTAATTTTTCCTGTTACTTTCATTTATTCCTCTTAGTTACTACTTCATTATAGTCCATCGTTGGCTCTGGTTCTTTGGTTTGAACAGGACGCCTTTCTTCTGGAATGGCCTTAGGATTGTTTTCGTAATAGTCAGCCATGATCTGTTCACGACTGCGAACAATTCGTCCCCCTGGACCTATTTCATCTCCTCTAGCATTTACCTTGGCATTGCCAATGGCAGGCATCAGTTCATGTCGTGTCATTAATTTGTCCATGTCTACTTCTTTGCCCTGCATGGTTCTATAAGTTCTTCCCATAGTATTCTCCTTATTTTAAAAATTCTCGAATATCTAATTGATACTTGACGCTGTCTATGCGATGAACGCCAATGATGTATAAACAGTAGCTGGCCACACTGCTGCCTCGGCCTACTCCCCATACAACATTATTGCTACGCATGGTATCTACTAAGTATTTAAGATATCTCAGCAGGTCTATCATATTATGTTGGCGAAACAGTTGAATTTCTTCTGCCACTCGGTCATAATTTTCTTTAGGACTATGTTGTACCAAGAATGTTTCAATATTCATGTTTTTGTATTCATCCGGCATAAACCAATTTTTTTGATTTGCCTCATCGAACTCTTCTAAACTTATGGTAGGATCTTGATATTCTTGAATTTTATCAAAACTGTCTTTGTTGATATTTTTAGATTGATTAAATTGTTCAACAACTGCTTGGTCAAAGAAAAGGCCTTTAGGATCTTTAATTTTACCAGAATATAAGGCATCAAATGCCTCTTGTTCTGTGACCTTTGTTGCTCCAAAATTATTAATATGCATCTTGTTAGCATACAGTGTTTTTGTATTGATGTCAACGATCTACATTGATGTAATCGTCCAGATTTTTATTTTGACTTGCTAATTTTTTATTGGCTTGGGTATATCTAAAATGTTGTTCTTGTCTATATGCGTCTAGTATAACACTGATTTGTTGACAGACCTGTCCTTGACCAGATTGTGATGCTATCAAATATTTTTTCATTAGCTCACTGATTTTTAATTCAATGTCATCATTTTTTAATTTTGATAAGTCGGGTAAAAGAGGATTAAACATTAAAATTGTATATCATTGAGGGGTGACCATGCTACAGTGCTGTAATAAGAAAACAATTTGGAATTGCTACTGCCATTAGATGTTCTTACTATAACAGGAGTAACTCCACTACCTGGTTCAGTGATAAATGTAATCTGTGTGTTGGTTCTTGAAGATATAGTGCAATTATTAGTGCCATTCATTATGACTGCTACAGAAGTTCCTGTGAAATTTGTTCCCACAAGGGTTATAGTGGTGCCTCCAGTATCTGGACCTGTATCTGGACTCATGTTCGTAATTGTGGGTAAAGGTCCTAATACCACAGCGTTGGTTCCTGACCCTGCACTCAACGGTTTTACAAAAATATTTTCACCATTATCTATGGTCCATATGTCCCAAAACAAGGGAGTGGTATCAAAAGAAAAAACTGATGTGTCAGTACTAACGTAGGTTACATTACCTGAAAAATTTATATAACAAGTCGATGTGCTAGAAGTAGTAGCTCCTTCTACTAATGAAACAGTAGCATTGTTTCCGGCCTCTAATCTCAATCGACTATAAGTATTGTTTGGAGGCCAATTTTTTATATTAAATGTATAATAACCATCTTCGATTAGACATTTTTGATAGCTACCTTGTGTGTAGTCTAGATTTACTATACCAACACTGACTACCCCTAGATCGTTTATTGCTTGACTGCAATTTTGTAAAACTGGCCTTTTAATAATATTGTAACCAAAATCGTTGGTTTCTGTTAGCTTTACAGCTTTTAATTGAAGGTCAGTGATCTCGTTACTGGCAATTGATAAGCTAGATTGAATCTTAGAAAAGTTTGAATGAAATTCATGACAGTTAGAAACGTCCGCCCCCATCACCGGAAAATTTATATTAATTAAACTGCTGTATTGTGTAATGGTACTAGACACTTGATTTTTATCTAATTAAATACCGGTCAATTCAATAGCATAGACTGTTGCACCATTGTCGGTGGACCATATGTCGTAGATAATTGGTCGAGTCTGAGTGTAAGTTAATGGAAAACTTCTAGTACCGATTAAGGTTCCGTTTACTAGACTTATGGTAGTAGCTGATGTACTGGTAGGAGTAATCTCTACATGTATTTGTCCGTAGTTGTTGGCAGCTGGCCAATTGATAATATTAAGTGAATAAGATAATTGACTGGTTGCTGTAAATCTATGATATGACCCTAGTGTATAATCTACAGTGATATAGCCCGAAGTTGTTAAACGATCACCTTGTCTTGCAACTTCACTTGAGTTCTGCAATACAGCACTTTTTATGATTCCGTAATTAAAATCGTTAGTCTCTGTTAATTTGAAACCATTTTCTTGTAGATCGGTGATTTCGTGGCTGGCAATTAACAATGCTGCCTGTATACTGGAAAAATTTGAACGAAACCCCTGGGTATCATTATCCTTACCTACTTCGGGATAATTGATATCAATCTGGCTGCTGTATTCTGTAACTGTACTAGGCACTATTAAACTCCGAGGATACTGTATTTATGAGCTCGAAATTTATGAAATTTTCTTCTTGAGAATTTCAATTTCTTTATGTAATTCCTTAATAGCTTCGATCAGCAGCGGTACAATTTTTTCATACTTGACCGCTTTAAATCCGTCATCACGATCAGCCACAATCTCTGGTAGTATTGATTCTATTTCTTGAGCAATAACTCCGATATCGTGCTTGCGTACAAAGTAACCATCTTCACCGCCTCGGCCCTGTATGTAATCTTCAGTCCAATCAAATCGCACACCTCTTATCTGATTTACCAATGTTATGGGATCTTCGATGAGTTGAATGTTTTCTTTTAGTCTAATATCTGATCCAAAGTAGGCGGTAATTTCATTGGTAGCACGAATTTCACCATTAGTGCCAGTAGTAGTGGTAGTGGTTCCTACTTGTAGATATCCGCCTAAATAAACAGTTCCACCTATACCAACTCCACCTCTGACCTGTAATGCACCTGTGCTGGTCGATGTTGCAGATGTGAAACTTGCTAGTGTTAGTGTGTTATTGTAACTAGGAGCACTGGTTCCGTTGCTGACCAATACATTTCCAGCCGTACCTGGTCCATAAAAACTTGTTACACCTGGTGCTGTTTGATACGGAACTTGTCCAGCAGTTCCTCCCGCTAAATTTGTGGAGGTTGTGGCTAAACCTATACTTAATCCGCTAGTTGCAGTCCATGTAGGTGCACCTGCATAGTTGGCTATTAATATAGTACCAGTAGTTCCTGAACTGACAAAACTGGTTACACCTGGAGCAGATTGATATGGAAGATATCCTGCTGATCCGCCTGCTAAGTTTGTAGCGGTAGTAGCACTGCCCGAAGCAAGACCGCTTAGTGCTTGCCATGTCGCAGTGGTTGCTCCGGCAGTTAGCACATAGCCACTTGTACCTAACGGAATAAATGCTGTAGTGCCAGCAGCACTTTGAATAGGAATAGATCCTTGAAGTCCACCTGTTAAATTATTTACACTGGTAGCAAATGTAGCACTGGTAGCAAATGTAGCACTGGTAGCAAATGTAGCACTGGTAGCAAATGTAGCACTGGTAGCAAAGGTAGCAGTTGTTGCTGAGCCAACTGATCCTGAAATAGTACCAAAAATAGATCCGCCTACATATAAATTTCCACCTATACCAGCACCACCGATAACTGTAAGATCGCCAGTTTGAGTATTTGAGCTGTTGGTGTTACCTACAAGTTTAATGTCTCCAGTTTTAAATGTTCCATAACTGGTACCGGTAAATATTCCGCCCGATTCATCTCCATTATTATACCATTCTAAATAACCGCTGTCGTTGGCCAATCCTAAGAAAGCATTTTTATCCGATGTTTTATAGTAGTGGTAAATGATTCCAATATCTCTTCCATCGTCGACAGTCCATGTATGATTTGTGCCGCTACTGCCTACAGGCACATGTAGGTTTATTAAATTATCTGTAATTACTGTATTGGTAGAATATACATTGGTCTGTGTGCCGTTAAAAACTACATTTCCCTGGAATACAGCAGCACCTGCAACACTTAATTGCCCGCCTAAATATAAATTTCCTGCAACTCCAACACCGCCTGCAACAGTTAGTGCTCCTGTCGCAGTAGAATTAGACGCTGTTCCTGAACTTATTGCCAGTGTAGGTACGCTTAGTCGTCTGTTGTTGGTATTATAGGTGATATTTTGTATACCTACATCTGTGTAAGCAGATCCTTGACTAACTATGGCTAGATATTTGTCTGGACTGATTTCAGCCTGAGTAAATGTTTTTGCATAAACATTATCCGAGTTAGTGGCATACCCTGATGATAGGCTAGAAGTTGAAATCCAAGTTGCAGTATTTCCGGCCGTGTAACTGAGTATATACCCAGACAATCCTGTTCCTATAAATGCAGTTGAGCTAGTACCGACCTGTATAGGTATCTGCCCTGCAGAACCGCCCCCAATGTTTGCAATATAGTTTGCTAGACTGCCCCCATTCGCTCCTCTTTGACCAGTAAGAGTTATAGTCCAGCTAGATGCCGGTGTGGATCCGACATTATAATCTTGTGCTATAATAAAGGTTGTACTACCAACTACATTATTGGTAATGGTTCCTTCAAAGAAATTTGAATTTGCGTTAATAACAGCAACTCGTAATCCCTGAACAAACGAATGACTTGGTGTGTTTACAGTTAGAGTTGTATTACCTGAGCCTAGTGGAGTAGCAACTGTTGTTGATGTAACTAAAAATCCAGGACCACTAGGTCCGGTTGGTCCAGTAACTCCTTGTGGTCCCTGAGGTCCGGTTAGTCCAGTAACTCCTTGTGGACCTTGTGGACCTGTAATGCCTTGTGGACCTTGTGGTCCAGTGAGTCCAGTGGGTCCTTGTGGTCCAGTGAGTCCAGTGGGTCCTTGTGGACCAGTAATACCTTGGGGTCCTTGTGGACCGGTTATGCCTTGTGGACCTTGTGGCCCAGTTGGCCCTATTTGATTGCCTAAAAATTGCCTAGCTCTAGCGGCAGTTAGAGTTTGGTCAACGGCCGAATCCTGAACTATAAAAACCGTTTGTGCATCGGTTGGATTAGTTAGAACAGGTAAATTTACAAGATCTGGGCGTGGTGTCGTCATAACCTTAGTGATTTATATTGTTTTATTTATCCTCCTAGATAGTTATGAAGCAATGGGCCATTGATTGACTATTAGGTATTGATCTTTTCCTAGGCTCTGGCCATCAGTGATAAACATTCTGTCAATATGAAAATCGATAGAATTAAACTGAATATCACTTTGAGATATTTTTCCTAAAATAACGCTAGACTTGCCGGGTAGCGTGTAACAGAGAGGAACCTGACCTATGAATCCCAGTTCGTTTACTGCTCCTACTTGAAAGGTATTCATGAATTTAGGATTCAATTCACCAGTAAAATTAGTATTACTTTCTAACTGTATTCGCATATTAGTTATACTAGATGGATAGTGTGTACCTGGGGCTATCATTACGCTTTTAGGAACACTGACTTGATCTTGATTTAGGTTATAATCTAACACATCTACATAAACTATTTCATAAACAGCAGTATTGTTTACCTTAGCAACAGCCGACCTTACCTGCCCTAAAAGGAATCTTCTTTTGTAAAAATTCTGATTAAAGGCAACTGCAAATTGTGATAGTGATATTTTTTCTATACCATAATGAATGTATAATTTCATTTCCCGTTGTATGCCAAAGTGCGGATCAAATGGTCTGTAAATTAATTCCGGTACAAATATTTTTTTATCGTCAATAAAATTATAAAATTCATTACGCTGACTCAAATTCAAATAAGGCTTGTAATACACAGATGTATAATTGGTACTGGTATTTTTATTAACAGTTATGCTGAAGGTACCGGTTGATATGGCATTTCCTACAGATTTTGTAACCGTGGCTGTAAAAATATAAGTCGAAGTAGATATTAGATTAGATGTAGTTGTAACGTATCCACTGAGGGTTCCGTCCCTTAATAGACTAATTCCGGGGGGTAAAGTACCCCCCGTATGTTGATAAATGATGGCAAGTGACGAAGTGGTATTGGTTTTTATATAAAGCTCACTGATTTCCCCCATCAGCAAACTGCCTAGACTACCGGTATTTTCCCATATGGTATTGTAATTTGACAACATTTTGTTAGTGTAATGTCCTACCGTCTAATATATGAATATTTTTAATTCCAAAAATATTTAATATTTTCTCAATCTCTGGTGGAGGGTCGGCCATTAACTCCTCCGGAATCATCATACTTTTTAATTCTCCATCTGAACTGATAATAAATCCAAAATCATCATCTTCGTCATCTAGGTCAAACTTTTCCATGTTATCGTGTGTGGACATTTTTTTCTCCTGTTATTGAGTAGCCAACCTATCGTTAATTACCTTCCAGTCGATGATCCTCCATATATTTTTTAAGTATTTTGTTTTATCTGCTCTATAGTCAATGTTAAAGGCATGCTCCCACCAATCTATCAATAAGATGATGTCTGTGCGTATTTCGTGATTTTTGATAACTTTGATTTTGCCATTGAGAGCCAAATAAATCCATCCACTGCCTTGTATCGGCATAGCAGATTTTTCAATTTCTTCTTTTAACTTGTCTAAAGATTCGAAATGTTTTTTGATAAATTCTTCACTGGTTCCAAAAGGACGATTTGATACAGATGGTGCAGTAAGTTGAGGAAAAAAGATATTGTGTAAAAATGCTCCGGCCTGATTGAAATCATCATCACCTTCGCCTTTGTTATATCGGTCAACGTAGCCTTTCGCTAATTTTCCATGATGATAATCCAATGTGTCTGAACTCATTACGGGTTCAAGGTCTTTATGACCGTAAGGCAGCGGTTCAAGTACCAATTTTTCTCTAGTAGTTTCTGCTTCTATAACAATTTTTCTTAGATATTGAATTCTTTTTTCCATAGTAATATTTATAGAAGGTTAAATAAACGTACATAATTTGAGAGGAATTCAAATGGAACTAATTATTGTTTTAGCTATTGTAGGTGTAATCATTGCTTTTCTGGTCATGCAGAGAAGAAAAGAATTGTCAGCAGATCAGAAACCTGCTGAGGTAGTAGCAGAAGTGCCTTATAAATTAGAAACAACAGCAGAACCTGCACCTGTTGTTGCTACACCTGTAGCCGAAGTTATCCCTGAGGCAGTTATTGAGACTAACCCAGCTCCTGTTGCAGAAGCACTTGTAGTCAAAGAGAAAAAGCCTCGTAAACCGAGAGCACCTAAAGTGGTGCAATCGGCTATAGGTGAAGAGCCAGTAAAGGCTAAAAGAAAACCACGTTCAAAGAAAGCCTAAATCTCGAGCATATTGGGCCAGTTGAAAACTGGCCAAATTCTTCCCTTTGCTTTCGCACATAATGTCAAAGTGCTCTAAAAAAGTAAGTGCCCAATTGTTGACTGTTGTGTTCCAATAGAAATCACTGTGGGCTCTTAGTTTTTGCTTTTTAAAGCCTTTCTTAAGCAGAGATTCCATAAATGGAGCACCACCTGGATCATGCCCTACAAGTAAGTCCTCACGACTGACACTATAATGAAGGGTAGGCCTAACACCACGCCAGCTTTCCATGACACGTCGGACACGCGGTTCACCAGGATTAATATATTCTGCCTCCCTAATCCAATGGTGATGAATATCAAGAACAATAGGAATAGTGTCAGCAATAGATAAACAATCATCTAGGCCCCAGGCGTTTTCTTCGTTTTCGATAGTGATACAATTACGGGCTTCTGGTGAGAGTCTGGTGTAGGCACTGAGAACACCCGCGGGACCGGCTCTACCGGAGATGTGGACGTTAATCTTGAAATCTTGAAATTTCTTGCCATATCCCATCCAACGGGCCATATCCGCATGATATTCAAACTCCTCTATTGACCGATTGACAATATCAGGGTCAGTGGAAGCAAGAACAGTAAACTGACCAGGATGAAAACTAAGGCGTACATTGTGTTCACGAGCACTATGCCCAATAAGACCAAAATGCTGTTCACAATAATCACGAACATCGACTCGTCGCCAAAAATAGCTCCAAGTAGGTTCGGTATAAACTGGCAGCAGATCACTGCTAAGGCGAACCATCCTAAGATTTTCATCTAATTCTCCTACACGTTCTACTAATAATTTAGTTGCTGTTAAATTCTGAACCATAATATCCCAGAGTTTCTGTTCAGCAACTTCTCTAGTCTGTCTATTTAACCAAGCAACGGTAGTACCGCCTGTGTTGTATTTTTTACAATCGTCTTTGGGTTTGATGCCATTAACTTGATGGGGGTGATCGACCCACTTGCAGGCAAAGCCAATACGTTTAATCATTGTTGTAATAGATTGTTGCAGAGTTTTTGAATTTCATCTGATGTTAGAAAAAAATTGTAAGTTGAAGTATCTACAACTTCGCCTTTTTCATTTAGGCACTCGTTGACAAATTCTATAGAATTTAAATCGATTGGCTTAAGACATCCGTGTTGTTTTACTATAAGTCTAAAATCAGATCTTTCTTTAAGAATAAAAGTTTTCATGTATGTTCCTTAAACATTTTTTTACGACCTTCTGGGCCAATTTCTTGATCAAAAATACCTTTTACAGTGGTTAGCATAGCACAGGCCATCATCAAAAGATCTTCTCTATTGTCACACATCATGATCTGTTGATCAATTGGCTGCATTAATTCCGCCATACGTTGACGAATTGTGTCACTGGTCATTACTAGCTACCTTGCTTAGGAACCATTCTCCATTTTCGCCTTCTTTCCATTCTAATGTGTCACCATCAACCCACCCTTGCATAGTTAGCATGTCTGCAGGCAGTGGCAAAATCAATTCGCCAGTCTCGGGATCTTCTTCTACGGTCACTGTCCAACGTGCAGGCAATTCATCTGACGATCTCATTTAATGTTCCTTTGTTAATGTAACAACCGTTATTTTATAATACTCTACAAAAATGGTCAATGATTTTTTTACCAATGTCGTATAATCCCTGCTATGATAAACATATTTGTAATGATATATGATAGCACAATACAAGTTCTAACCAAAGCTATTAGGTCACTTTCTTGGTCCGTAGCACCGGACTTTTCGCCCAATGCTTTAGACCATAATCTCCAAATTCTAACCCTCGTAGGTAGCTGAGTTGGCTCCATGCTCAAAAACCTCGGCACTTTTAATTCTTACATTAGGGTT
>Ga0114968_10004131_pt1 | contig 10823 bp, 12 predicted proteins | sample M_130807_EF_Meta_FD_87020 | JGI IMG/M metagenome (GOLD analysis project Ga0114968, IMG submission 87020) | Freshwater microbial communities from Lake Montjoie, Canada to study carbon cycling - M_130807_EF_MetaG | ecosystem: Environmental > Aquatic > Freshwater > Lake | place: Lake Montjoie... | reverse complement strand
CTTGCACGCGACACCCTCACGATTGAGGCTGCTGCACTGCATACCATGCGCGATCGCCTTGAAGGTGCAGACGCTGATGCCCTCGTATTAGCGGTTGATCTGCTCCATTCCTGTAAAGGCCGCATCGTCGTCTCTGGAATTGGCAAATCAGGACATATTGCTCGCAAGATTGCTGCCACATTTGCCTCTACAGGCTCTCCCGCTTTTTTTGTTCATCCCGCGGAAGCTAGTCATGGTGATCTAGGTATGGTAACCCGTGATGACGTCTTTGTTGCGCTCTCCAATTCCGGTGAGACTGATGAACTACTCACCATCGTGCCAATCGTCAAGCGCACTGGAGCAAAACTGATTGCACTGACTGGCGCACCAAATTCCTCTTTGGCAAAGTTAGCTGATGCCCATTTAGATACTAGCGTTGAGAAAGAAGCTTGCCCACTTAACCTTGCCCCAACCACCAGCACAACCGCGGCTCTCGCTATGGGTGATGCCCTGGCTGTTGCCCTTCTAGATGCGCGTGGCTTTCTGGCGGAAGATTTCCAGCGCTCACACCCAGGCGGCCGCTTAGGTCGCAAACAGCTCATGCATGTCAGTGAAGTCATGCGCAGCTTTGATGAGACCCCTAAGATTGCAATCTCCGCCTCCCTGCAAGATGCTTTATTCGAGATGACTGCCAAGCGCATGGGTATGGTGGTTACTATAGATACATCAAATCAAGTTGCCGGCATCTTTACTGATGGTGACTTGCGTCGCCTCCTTGAGAAGAGCACCAATTTAGATGGCCTTACTTTAAAAAATGCGATTACCTCAGCACCCCGCACGATTCCTCCCGAGCTATTGGCGGAGGAAGCTATTGAGATGATGGAAAAGCATCGCATCAATCATCTAGTAGTAACCGATCCGGCAGGCGCATTACTGGGGGCACTCAATCTCCATGATTTATTTGCCGCTAAGGTTATTTAAGCCAGCCACCTTTCAATCCTCAACTGACCCCTCTCTCATGCCCAGCGCCTTTCATCCTCACAACACCAACCCTCTAAGCCAATACCCGCAGGCTTGGGATCGTGCTGGGGTGATCAAGCTTCTTGTGCTAGATGTTGATGGCGTCTTGACCAATGGCCAAGTTTTTATTGGTGAAAATGGCAAAGAGTCCCTGAAGGCTTTTGATATTCAAGATGGCTTGGGGATCAAGTTATTGGAAAAAATAGGTGTTCCGACGGCCATCATTACAGGGCGCAACTCCAAAATGGTTTTGGCCCGTTGCGATGAACTCGGCATCAAGCACGTACACATGGGTGTAGAAGATAAAGCCGCAGCCTTAAAAAATATACTGCAATCTCTCGAACTACAGACTAGCGATTGTGCAGTGATGGGCGATGACTGGCCTGATTTTCAAATGATGAAGTCTGCAGGATTGAAGATCTGCCCAGCACAAGGGCATGATGCCGTCAAAGAAACTGCTCATTTTGTCACCACTCGATCCGGTGGTAGTGGCGCGGTTCGTGAAGTCTGTGATCTGATCTTAAAGGCGCAAAACCGCTATGAGGAATTACTCGCTCAGGCGCGTGCTTAAGGTCATTTCGTAATGGAACTGAATGCCCAAAATATTAAATTGAGTATCTGGCGTACCTTGTTGCGCCTGATGCCATTGATCTTGATGGGTACGCTAACCCTTGTCACTTTTTGGCTGGTCAAGAAAAATACGCCCGCAGAAAAGTCTGCTATTGAGCGCGTTCGCTTGCATGAGCCTGACTACATTATTAGCAATGGCGCCTTATCTGCCCTCAATGAATCTGGTGATACCAAATATCGTGTGCTAGGTAAGAAAGTGATTCACTACGATGATGACGCTTCAATCGATATTGAAACACCGCGCATGCGTTTGTTCCCGCCTGAAAAGTCACCGGTGACCGTCAAAGCAGACAAGGGCCATTTAAATGGCGACCTGACGATTTTGGATCTGATGGATAACGCCGAAATATTTCGACCGCAACAAGCTGCTACAGCAAGTGAACCTGCAAAACCGCGCATGCTTGCGCGCTCTTCGTATTTTAAAGTACTCATTAACGATGACATTATCAAAACAAATAAACCCATTACGCTAGAGCAAGGGGTTTCTGTGATGCACTCAACTGATGGTGGCGTATTTAACAACATAGAACAAAGCATGGTGTTGTCCGGACAAGTAAAAGGTCGTATCGAGCGCATTGAACCTGGAGCGCAGTAATGAAGTTATTGCAAAAATTGATGTTAGCGTTTGCGCTACTAGGGGCTTGTCTTACTACTCATGCTGAAAAAGCCGATCAAGATAAACCTATTATTTTGGAAGCAGAAAAAGTTTCTGTGAATGACGTACAACAGGTTTATGAGCTTGATGGTGAAGTGCTCTTAATTAAAGGCAGCATTTTAATTACTGGTGAAAAAGGCAATATCAAAGTGGATCCCGAAGGATATGAGTACATTGATGTTAAGGGGAATCCTAAATCTACTGCCAGCTTTCGACAAAGACGTGAAGGTCCAGCAGATGAGTTCATGCAAGGTCGCGGCAAAACAGTGACTTATAACGCAAAAAATGAGATTCTCACTCTTACCGGTAACTCTTCTTTGAAACGTCTTCGCAATATGCAGATGGTCGATCAACTAGATGGTTGGAAGATTGAATATGATGACGTAAGCCAGGCTTATCAAGTTTTCCCACCTGAGAACGCCAAAGCAGAAGACTTGCCTCTAGCTAGAACCATCCTTTCGCCAAGAAGAAAAGCTACACTAGAGAAATGATTACGGATTCTAGCGCTACGCAAAAGCCAGCAACCCTCAGCGCTCAGCACCTTCAAAAGCGTTATGGATCTCGCACGGTGGTGCGGGATGTTTCAATCGAGGTCAAGTGCGGGGAAGTTGTGGGACTCTTGGGGCCAAATGGCGCTGGCAAAACAACCTCTTTCTACATGATTGTTGGCTTGGTCCCTCTCGATGGCGGTCAAATTATTTTAGACGGTACCGATATTACCCACCTACCCATTCATGAACGCGCTCGCATGGGCCTGTCTTACCTCCCGCAAGAAGCCTCTGTTTTCAGAAAGCTCAATGTAGCTGAAAATATTCAAGCCGTATTAGAGCTGCAAGTGCAAGGTGGAAAACCATTAAGCAAAGCTGACATAGCGCATCGCTTAGATGAGCTCTTGGGCGAGCTGCAAATTAGCCATCTCCGCGATAACCCAGCGCTCTCACTGTCTGGTGGAGAACGCCGTCGCGTTGAAATTGCTAGGGCTCTTGCCTCCCAGCCTAAGTTCATTTTGTTAGATGAGCCATTTGCTGGCGTTGACCCAATTGCGGTTGGAGAGATCCAGCGGATTGTGCGCTTCTTAAGAGACCGCCAAATCGGCGTGCTCATCACCGACCATAACGTTCGAGAAACTTTGGGAATTTGTGATCACGCATACATCATTAGTGAAGGTAGTGTTTTGGCGGAAGGCAAACCAGACCAAATCATCGAGAATGATGCCGTCAGAAGAGTCTATCTGGGCGAAAACTTCCGCATGTAAATATTCAGAGCTTTTTGAGTATTTATTGAATAAATATGATCTCCCCCCTTGGTTTTCAGCAAAATCGCTGATACGCTGGAGGTTCATGAAGTTCATTTCCGTATAAACAAGTACAACATTACAGGGGCCTGCTGCGCACCCCGAGTAATTCTTTGCGCACGCATTTTGTTTTTCTATGAATAGGAGCTGCTGATGAATCTGAAAATTAATAGCCGTCATGTTGAAGTTACTCCAGCCATGCGTTCCCACCTCGAAGCTGGGTTAGAAAAAATTCGTAAGCACTTTGACCACGTTTTAGATGCCACCGCATTTCTGATTGTTGATAACGCTAAAGAAAAAAATCTACGTCAAGCGGCCGAGATCACTATTCATCTCAAAGGCAAGGAACTCTTTGCCGAAGCGCATAACGCAGATCTTTATCACGCCATGGATGCAGTAGTAGATAAACTTGAGCGTCAAGTTGTAAAGCACAAAGAAAAAATTCAAGATCATCACCACGAAAAACATTTTGAGTAATCTCTAGCATCAGGACACCTATAATCTACTGATATGAATGCCCTGACTGATCTTTTCGCTTTAGACCGTATTGCCTTAAATAACCTCTCCAAGAATCGGGCTGAGGCATTTAAGGCCGTAGGGCAGCTCTTCGCTAAACAAGCGGGTCTTGAAGCCGAAGCAATTGTTGGCTTTTTAAATGCGCGTGAGGACTTAGGCTCTACTGCATTGGGCGCTGGTGTTGCCATCCCACACGGTCGTGTAAAGGGGCTCAAACAGCCGATTGCTGCATTCATCAAACTACAAGAACCGATTGAATTTGCAGCGCCTGATGGTGAGGCTGTGTCTACGCTCATTTTCTTACTTGTTCCTGAAAAAGCAACTCAGCAACATTTAGAAATTCTGTCCTCGATTGCACAACTCTTATCCGACCAGGATACCCGCAAGCTACTTGCGTCGGAGGACAGTCCAGAGAAGGTGTATGAGATCTTACAAGCGTGGGGATCAACTTGACCACTCAACCCCTACTCCTGGAAGGAGTTACCGCCCAGCAAATCTTTGATGACAATGTCTCTGAACTAAAGCTATCTTGGATTAGCGGCCTAGAAGGTGCCGACAGGCGATTTCCACCAGAGGCTGTTAAAGCTGCCGCCGCCAGCTCAGACTTAGTGGGCCACTTAAACCTCATTCACCCAAGCCGTATTCAGATTTTTGGTGAGCAGGAGATTAACTATCATGCCCAACTTGAAACACAGCAGCGAGAAGAGCAGATCTTCGACTTAATCTCTAAAATGCCGCCTTGCGTTATTGTGGCTGACGGTAGGGCAGCTGATGCCGCCCTTCAACTCTTCTGCCAACGATCATCTACTCCACTTTTTACAACAGCCATATCAGCTGCTGAGGTGATTGATCACCTTCGTACCTACCTCACCAAGATTGGCGCGCCCCAGATTACGATGCACGGCGTGTTTATGGATATTTTGGGCTTAGGGGTTTTGATCATGGGTGAATCTGGCTTAGGCAAAAGCGAATTAGGCTTAGAGCTGATTTCTCGCGGCCATGGCTTGGTAGCTGATGATGCCGTTGATTTTGCTCGACTCGGACCAGACTATATCGAGGGTCGCTGCCCCGTGATTCTGCGCAATCTCTTGGAGGTTCGTGGACTGGGCTTGTTAGATATCCGCACTATCTTTGGTGAAACAGCCGTACGTCGTAAATTGAAATTACGTTTGATAGTGCAATTGGTTCGTCGTAACGATGGTGAGTTTGAGCGCCTCCCTTTAGAAACCCAACATATTGATGTATTGGGTGTCGCCATTAGAACTGTCAAAATTCAGGTTGCTGCGGGTCGTAACTTAGCGGTTCTTGTAGAGGCTGCTGTACGCAATACGATTTTGCAACTACGGGGTATCGATACCCTAAAAGAATTTATGGAGCGCCAGCGTTTACAAATGAATGCTGAAGCAGAATCTTCGAAGTCACAAGGTCGCCTCATTTAATATGCAAATTAATCTGATTACCGGCATCTCTGGCTCAGGTAAATCAGTTGCGCTGAGAGCCTTTGAGGATGCAGGTTATGACTGCGTTGATAACCTTCCAGTTACCCTGCTAGAAAGCCTCATCACTACGCTAGCAGGTGAGAAAAGTGAACGTGTTGCAGTTGCCATTGATGCACGTCGCGGTCAGTCAATTGCAGAGCTTCCTCAGATTTTAGAAAACCTGAGACGGAACCATCAGGTGCGAATTGTTTTCCTCAATGCTGATACCAATACACTCATTCAGCGCTTCTCTGAAACCCGCAGGCGTCATCCACTATCAGGAAAAACTCAGCAAACCCAAGCTGCCACCCTCATAGAGGCTATTGATAAGGAGCGAAATCTCTTAGAGCCTCTGCGTACTCAAGCGCACAGTATTGATACCAGCAATCTACCTGCTCATGCCCTGCGCTCCTGGATTCAAGATCTTCTGAAAGATAAACCTCAAGGACTCACCGTTATTTTTGAATCTTTTGGATTTAAAAAAGGCTTACCTAGTGAAGCGGATCTCGTGTTCGATGTTCGTTGCCTGCCTAATCCGCACTACGACAAATTGTTGCGTCCTATGTCAGGCAAAGATCAGCCGGTTCGTGAGTTCTTAGAAAAAATTCCTGAAGTAGTCAGCATGGAAAGTGACATTATTCAATTTATTGAAAAATGGTTACCTCATTACATTGCAGATGGTCGCAGCTATCTTACTATCGCCATCGGCTGTACTGGTGGACAGCATCGCTCGGTTTATCTTGTGAGTCGCATCATTGCGCATTTTCTGCCACAAAAAGATTTGGCCGCACTCCAAATTAATTTCCTAAGTCGTCACCGCGAGCTAGACTCAATCCCTGCAATAGCAATTTGATTGGTTGAGGTAAGCCGTACTTACCTAGCTGACGCAAAGGGACCCACTTCAAGTCATCATTAGCAAATTTTATGGCAGAGCTTGAGGTCACATGCCAGATCTGCATCCATAAACGACGATGCGTGAAGACATGTTTTATTTCAAGTCCCCGCTCAATTGAGTGACAACCCCTTAAGGTACCAGAGATATTTTCACCTGGCAGTACACGCTTGAACAATTCTTTCGCAGTCAAATTAACTACATTGCCTGAAGGTTGAGAGCTTTTTTCTTTGACTCTCCAAGCAGATTCAGGTAAAGACCAAAGCCCGCCCCAGATGGCTTTTTCAGGACGCCTTTGTAGCAGTACTGAAGCACCCTGCCGGAGCAACAACATGTCGCAATTAAATTCAGGGGATTTTGCTTTGATGACTTTGCGAGGCAATAGTAAGACCTGATCACTGAGATTGGCTTGGCATTCTTTTTCAAACGGGCATTTTCTTACCCCACTCAAACATACAGGTTTACGTGAGGTACACCAGGTTGCCCCAAAATCCATCAAAGCCTGGGTATATACCGGCATATCTAAAGCTTTTTTAGGAAGCACTGTTTTAGACAGGAGCCATAACTCGTCGTTTACTACTTTTTCTTGAATGGCACCCTCTATGCCAAATAATCGTGCCAGTATTCGTTTGACGTTTGCATCCAGAATGGGTGCCCGTTCATGAAATGCAAATGCTGCAATGGCACCGGCAGTGGATCTGCCAATGCCCTTGAGCTGTTCGAGCAATACTGGGTCATTAGGAAACTTACCTCCAAACTCTTTCACCACCTGCTTGGCACAAGCGTGGAGATTGCGAGCGCGCGTGTAGTAGCCGAGTCCCGCCCATTCTGCCAAGACATCATCTAGTGGTGCAGCAGCCAATTTCTTAACCGTTGGAAAACGCTTCATAAAGCGGGGGTAGCGCTCTAGAACAGTAGCTACCTGAGTTTGTTGCAGCATGATTTCAGAAACCCATACCGCATAGGGATCTCGAATACTTTGCCAGGGCAAACCTTGGCGTCCGTCCTTGCCATGCCAAGCTATCAGCTTAGCAGCAAAGTGCTTAATCAACGCTTCTGACATTGGGGGCAAAAATAAGTAGAGCGCTGACCTTGCACTATTTGTTTAATCGGCGTCTTACATACCTTGCAAGGCTGATCTTTACGATCGTAGACTTTGGTTTGCACCATGAAGTGCCCTGGGTCACCTTCGCTATTCACAAAGTCTTTTAAAGAACTACCGCCCGCAGCAATCGCTTTTTTCAAAATCAATCTCACTGCATTAGCCAGCCTAGAGCATTGTGGACGCGTGAGTTTTCCAGCGGCTTTTGCCGGATGAATACCAGCCTCGAATAAACTTTCTGAGCAATAGATGTTACCGACACCCACTACTGCTTGCCCCGCCAGTAAAAATTGCTTCACAGCAACACTCCGTTTACGTGAGCACTGATACAGAACCTCAGTACCAAGCTCACCCGCAAACTCCGGTGAAAAAGGCTCAACTCCCAGTTTTTGTAAAAGTGCATTGCCCTCAATCGGTCCTTTGGATTTTGGGTGCCACAAAACAGCTCCAAACTTTCGGGGGTCATGCAAACGCAAACTCAGCTTGCCAAACTCGAAAGTCACCCGATCATGTAACTTCAGGGGGTCGCTACTAGGTAGGACCCGCAAAGTTCCGGTCATACCTAGGTGCAGCAATAGGTAACCTGCATCAAACTCCATTAAAAGATACTTACCGCGGCGTTCTATTCCCAAGACTTTCTGGCCAGTAAGTAAGGTGTTTAAATTGTTCGGGATCGGCCAACGCAAGCGACCATCGATAATTTTGACCGCACTCACCCTATGCCCGTCTAAATGGGGCTGGATACCCAATCGGGTAACTTCGACTTCCGGGAGTTCTGGCATGAATGGATTGTAGATTCGCGGATTAGAATGTGCTTATGACCAAATTTTCATTTAAGTCTTCATTTAGCGCCTTACTGCTTGCTGCTGGACTGGGCTTGAGCCTCTTCTCCAGCAATACCATCGCTAAATCCAGTAGCCTGGATAGCGGTCAAGCTGTATTTGAGATCCTGGCCTCTGAAATCGCCCTTCAGCGTGGTGAAGCCGGCTTGGCATATGCAACGTATCTGGAACTCGCTCGCCAGCTAGATGACCCCCGTTTGGCGCAAAGGGCTATGGAGATCGCGATTACAGCAGGCGCTCCCGATCTGGCACTCCAAGCAGCTCAAACTTGGGATGGCTTGGCTGGACTGAAACAAACTAAACCCAAAGAAGTGCTCGTCACTCTCTTAATTCTGAATCAACGCTGGTCAGATGCAGTCAAACCTGCCATCTCACTCTTGAATCAGCAAACACTAGTGCAACGTGAAAATACTTTGCTACAGATTCAGGCGCTGTTGGCTAAAGCAACTGATGAATCAGAAGCATTGAAAGCTTTCTATGGAATCGTTTCAACATTAAAGCCAGAACCAAAAGATCCGGGACTACTCTACACCTACGCTATGTCTGCTGAAAAATCGGGACATCCCGATGTAATGGAGAAAACTCTGCGCGAAATCTTGCGCAAGAATCCGAACGATGTAAATAGTCTTAATGCGCTTGGCTACTCATTAGCTGATCGTAATCAGAAGTTACCAGAAGCATTTAAGCTCATTAGCAAAGCACATCAACTCTCGCCTAAGGATGGTTTTATATTAGACAGCCTTGGTTGGGTGAACTTTCGAATGGGTAAAAATGAATTAGCGCTTGAACAACTTCAGCAAGCATTTAACATGAAACCTGAAGCAGATATTGCCGCACATATTGGCGAGGTCTTATGGGTCATGAATCGCCCAATCGAGGCGGAAGATATGTGGCGCAAAGGGCAGCAATTAGATGCCAATAACCCCACTCTCAAAGAAACTTTGAAGCGCTTGAAACCCGATTGGTCACTAGCAGATACCGTCCTCAAAGGCACATGGGATGGTCGTTTTGCGGTGAAGATTACCGGTCTCACCGAAAGTAAAAATCAAGGTGGCTCAGGTGGATTTACATTGACTCAAGATGCGTTGATCGACGTATTAGAAATTCGCAATCCAGTAGGTGGATCCATTGCAAAAATTACGATTAAACCTGGTGAAGCGATCTTAGAGCGAGATGGTCAATTAACCACAGCCATCGATGCTGACACTCTGCTACAAAATACATTAGGACTTCCGCTACCTGCTCGCGGTTTATCAGACTGGTTGCGCGGGAAAACTCGTCCTGGTGGTAATGCCAGTGTTGAGCGAAACGCAAAAGGGCAAGTGAGCAAAATTACGCAAGATGGTTGGACCTTAAATTACGACTGGAACAACACACAGCGTTTAGAAAAACTCATGATGACTCGCAGCTCTAACATTGGCTCAATTGATATCCGCTTGGTATTTGATAATCCGAATGAATGAAGTGTGAGTGATGAGTAAGGCCTTAGAAATCCACTGTCCCGCAAAGCTCAATCTATTTCTACATATTATTGGGCGCCGCGAAGATGGCTATCACCAACTCCAATCTGTTTTCCAGTTGATTGATTGGTGTGACGTCCTTACCTTAAAGCCTATTTCTGAAAATGAGATTCGTCGCATTAATCCCATTCCAGGCGTCCCCCCAGAACAGGATTTAGTAGTCCGTGCCGCCCAAGTCTTAAAAGATTTTTGCAAGATTAATCAGGGTGTTGAAATTGGCTTGAAAAAAATGATTCCCATGGGCGCTGGCCTCGGCGGTGGATCCTCTGATGCTGCATCCACACTCATTGGCCTCAACACCCTCTGGGACCTACATCTTGATATTGCAACGCTGTGCCAGCTCGGTCTGAAACTAGGGGCAGATGTGCCATTTTTTATCTTTGGCCAAAATGCATTTGTCGAGGGTATTGGGGAGAAATTACAGGCCATTTCCTTGGAAACCCAAGACTTTGTGGTGATCTTCCCCAACAAGGGAATTGCCACTGCTCAGATTTTTCAAGACCCTCAATTGACCCGCGATCATGCTCCGATTACAATAGATGGCTTTCTTGCATCGCCAAGCGCGTATCAGTCGAATGATTGCCAGGCAGTAGCGATGCAGAAATGTCCTGAAGTGAAGCAAGCTTTAGATTGGATTTACAAGGCAGTGCCTAACTCGGCGCCTTGTATGTCCGGCTCTGGAAGTAGCGTTTTTGCCGCCTTAGACCCTAAGACGGACACCGCAAATCTGGAAAATCTTCTGCAAAATCTTCCAAAAGGATGGATAGGTCGAGTTGTTCGGGGGCTAAATAAAAATCCCGCTTACAATTTGATTTCTTCAGATTGACCTGTAGGGGAATCGCCAAGCTGGTTAAGGCACTGGATTTTGATTCCAGCATGCGAAGGTTCGAATCCT
>Ga0114968_10004126_pt1 | contig 10828 bp, 10 predicted proteins | sample M_130807_EF_Meta_FD_87020 | JGI IMG/M metagenome (GOLD analysis project Ga0114968, IMG submission 87020) | Freshwater microbial communities from Lake Montjoie, Canada to study carbon cycling - M_130807_EF_MetaG | ecosystem: Environmental > Aquatic > Freshwater > Lake | place: Lake Montjoie... | reverse complement strand
AGCAATATTAGAAATCGGCTTCAAACCAATTAAGGTCGCAACCAATCGCTCGTTAATTTCCGGTTTGTCATGATAAAACACAGACCGAACCAACGTGCCATCCAAATCGGTAATATACAGCATTTTAGTCATGTAAAACCTCATCATTCACCCGAAAAATCTGAACCGTTTTAGACTGAAACACATGAGTAGAAATTGCCAAAAGTTCGGGGGTCGGCTGATCCCCATCTTCCAAAACAATGTAGCGAATATGATAAAACTTCAAAAAGGCCTCCCCCGTTCTTAAATCGGAATCCGAACCATCCAAGAGCACGCGAATATGATGATTCAACACATCCATTTGATTGTCGTAATACCATTCCCTATGAAACCCAAAATGCTGAATCAGCCACGCTTCTCTCCCCGAATGCTTAGACATAGGAAGCGGCTCCGTTGTCCCAAACCACGGCGCATGAAATTGGGCCATTCTCAACTGTGACTGCGGCGATAACCGCACATACGACTGATAAAAAAATAAGGTCTGAGCAATACGCAATGGAAGCGCCCGCTCCATAACAACCCCTTTCCATTTCACACTCTCATCCAACATCTGGGCCCCACTTAGCGCAGACCGCTCAAATCCCGAGCGAGCAAACCACGCAACCCTAGCAATCTCTGGATCTTTACAATTGTTCAAATCCACTTCGTAATGCTTTCCATAAAGCACGATTTCCCGTCGTTCAATCATAGACCCCAAGGCCGTATACGCATCAATAGAGTCCTGAGACACCAATGGTTTTTTCAAAGCAAACGAATGGATAGGCCACAATGAAAAGACCAAGGCGTACACAATAACCAAACCGTACAAAACAGATTTTTTAGTTTCCGATCTTTCCTCAAAAAATGGAATCGGTGCCGCCCATAACGCCATTACAGCGGGCAATCCTGCCCCTTTCAAAAACTGTAAATGGTCACCGGATGTAATTTCTACAATCGCGATAACACCAAACAGCCCCGACAACCCTAAAGCGACAGGCAGCAGCCGTTTAGAGTCTTTGGATAATGAAAAAAAGTAAGCCGCCAACACGGGCACAAAACAGCCGATATACACTAACAAATCCCACTTTTTATGATAAACCAGCCATAACAACGATCCCGGAAAATGCAGCCATAAAATATGTTCATGAGCACCGGCAAAAAACAGCTTAAACCCTACAAAAAACACACCAAAAAGGGCCGCCAAGCCTAAGGCAAACCGCCCTGTTCGTTTTTTAAAAAAAATCAAACACAAGGCCCCCATCAATACAATAAAGAAACTCGCTTTTGCAAAAAGCAGCGCCGAGGACACCAAAAAGAAAAGTACCCATCGCTTTCGTATATAACTCCATACAGAAATCATCAAAAGTTCGGCACCCAAAAGAACCGACATTGTTGGAAAAACAAAGTTTGATTTTAAGCCAAACAAAGGAAACATAAACAACACTAAAAGAGGAACCGATACGCCAATAGCATGCATAATTTCCATAGCCGTCATAATAAGAATCGGGAAATAAAAAAGCACAACAAAATACGATGCCGCCTGTACCAACGACACGCCCCACACCTCCGAAAGAAGCACCGCCATCCGCGTGCCTAAAAAATGAAATTTAGCCGGTTTCAAAAAGAAAGATAAATCTGGGGCCCCAATCACTTTATCCGCGTAAGAATTCCCCCAAGACACCTCATAAAAATGGTGTAAGATATCTACGCTATAAAACCCATCCGGCTTGCTGATTCCATAATAAATAATATAAACAGAAAATAAAAAAATAACGGCAATATCAGATGGACGAAACGATAAAAAGCGTTGATAAAAAAATCCGGCATGTTCCCTCATAACACGTTGCCGAATCAAGGCAAACGCCACCAATAAAATCCCAATCCCATAGAGAACCGGAACAGCCGTAGAAAACGGACAAAACGACAACCCGACATGCAGCCCAACAAAACAGGTCACCGACGGAATCAGCCGAACCCCCAACAACCGCCCCGATACAAGCCATAAAAACAGAATAGCCAGATACCCCACAGTCACCAGAGTGATCCAAAAACCTTTTGTTACAAGAAGAATAATAAAAAGAAGAATAAGCAGAAGATAGTGAAGCCAATGCTTACCCATTCTTCACTGCCTTTTTAGGAAAAGCCCATACCCTCATTGAAAACAGTCCTAAAGCAACAGCAATCAAAAACAAAGGCACTTCAAATGATTCATACCGAACTTGTTGAATAAACACAGCCGACGTTGCCTCTTTTGAATATAAAAACGCCCCCAACTGCGTAATATGGCTCAACAGACCCTGAACCACACCTTGCCGAATATCCAAATAATCCACCCGCGACAGCACATAAAAGAAGCCCAACCCTTCAAAAATCCAAATAAGCACGGAAAAAGCAAACGTCATAACCAGTGTTTTTAGTTTAAACAGCTTCAATTTCTCCATGCTGGATTTACAATTAATAATGGGAACAATCACTTTTACGCTGTCCAAATAATACCAACGATTTAACAAAAATGCAGACAGCCGTTTACTAAACAAAGCACCGCCAAATAACACCGCAAACAGCAACAATGCCGCCGCAAAACAAACAGCGATCCACGGCAAAATCATGTGAACGCCGGAACCCCAAATTGCAAAAAACAATCCCAAAACAAAAAAATCAAATAACCGGGTATAAATAATGGTCAAAAAAGACCCCATTAAAAACGACGAAAACAAAACGCCCAAAAGCAACCATTTCGAAAATTCGCCTACCCAGGGAATCGTAGTAAATACAGTAATCGCCACTGAAAAAACAATAGAGGTCACAACCGCTAAAAATGAAAGCCGATAGGGCCGCATAACCATCCAAAACCGAAAGGCACGCATTAAATACCCAAAGAAAAAACAAGCTGCGGCAGACCACACAAACATAGTGACAGTAGTTATACCATTAGCCACATCTTAAAAAAAGATAAACCTTGAGTTATACTGCCCCTTCTTCACAATTTTTTGTGAGGTTGTAAAAACGTCTGGTTTGTAAAGATAAAGCGTTTTACAAGCACCCATAAGCGCCTGTAGCTCAATTGGATAGAGCGTCAGACTTCGGATCTGCAGGTTGGGAGTTCAAGTCTCTCCAGGCGCACCACTTCATATCAAAGATAGTCTACCGTCAACCAAACAGTTTTCGACTTAGACTGCTTGATAAGTGTCTGATAAACATCCTCACTTTTTGAATAAACGTAAACACAGCCCTTAGAACCAACAACCCAACCGCCCCCATGAATCATAAATGAGCATCTTCCATACATTCTATTCTCAGGATTAGGCTGAAGAGGAATCGCTAAATCACCCCATCCTATATACCGAAAAATCCAAGATAATTTTGCTTTTACGCCATCTCGTTTTTTCAAAAAAACAGTATGATCAAGCCTAATAAGATAATCACCTTCAGGCAACGGCCCCATATTTTTTTTACACTGATCTTCTGGAATTGAAAAAGGTCTTCCTGCACCGGCCCTCCATTGTTGGAAGAGTCTATTATGAGAATCATAAAGAATAAGTTTTTGCCCATTAAATATAAGATGCGGATTTTGGGCCTCAGGGGAGGTTGAAAAAGTGATAAAAAAAATAAAGCAGAGTAAAAAATATTTCATTTATACTTAACAACAAGTTTAAAATCTCGCTTATATAGCCTCATGAATGCATGGAATTCGCCATTTTCAAAGTTATTAATTTCTATACACCCTTTAGTCCCTTTAAAGAGCCCTCCATGTATATAAAAATTCCCCCGCCCATATGAGTTACCTTTAGTTTGTTCTAATGGTGTAGCCACAAATCCCCAAGCTGGACTTTTTTGAATCCACTTCAAAGTATCCCATAAACCTTCATTATTTAATGCATCTAATGTCTGAGTAAAATGAGCTTTATATTCCCCTTCAGGGAGAGGCCCAAAATCAGGTTTATCCTGATCTTTAAATTCACTCTTTATATTTCCAGAAAAAGAGTGCCACTTCTTCTTAATACGGCCATTTTGTGTCTTAAGATAAACAAAGTGTCTATCAAAAAGTAAATAGTCCATCTCATTACAGGTAATCGCTACCTTTTCCAGATTATCTGAAGTAGATTTATTTGGCTTGAGCCGGATCGCCTGCCTACCCGACTTTGTACTAAAAACCTTAATGTTCTCGAGTGAATTTTTTTCATTGAGAGAGAGAATATCTATTAATGCATATTCAGTAAATTCGTCTGAAATAAAATGAATATTTTGACCAGAAGAAGATTGTTTTATTGCTATAACTTTCATATTCGCCTCTCTTGAAAATATCTATATTATAGAACAGTTAAAAATGACGAAGCCTTTTAAAAATAAATATTCAGAGTAAGTAATACCCCCCTCTATTCGAAAGAGGAGGCTTAGGAAAGCTCAGAAATTTGGGTTTTTATTTTATTCTCGATTGAGAATTGCCATCAAAAATCGGTAGCTCCGTTTTAATCGTATTAGCCAACAACTCCTCTGGATGCTGACTTCATAGGCTTTCACCAAATAGGTTACGGCCTATCGTCTAGCCGCGGGCTCTACCACTTTTTTGAGTTGTCTGCAGGTTGGGAGTTCAAGTCTCTCCAGGCGCACCACTTCTATCTACTTCCTGTTTGCCCGTCTTAAAAACCGTAATCGAATATGGGTATCTTTATAAATTGGAAAAATCGCTAAAAACGCTAAAACCCCACCATATAAAAACAAAGATAATGTCCCTAAATGGCTGTTAAAACTATAAGCCCCACATACGCCCCCAATAAAAAATGAAAACAAAATCAAAAGTAACAGGGTCAATTTTTCTTGATTTAATGACTTACGGTTAAACGTCCACTTCCCACATTCTATACCTAAATCCGTAACCAAGCCGGTCATATGAGTGGCACGAATATCGTAGTTAGAAAGCCGCGTAACAGTAGCATTTTGAATGCCCATGGAAAAGAAAAAACCAAAATCCAACACCATGCTTTTATAAAAACACATACCATTTAAATAAGACCAAAAACCTAGTGCAATTAACAACATCCCACTAGCCAAAAAAGCCAGAGCAAAACGGCTGTGAAGTTTTAATGCTTCCGCTATTTGAATCAGCAATGTAGCAAAAAAAGCCCCTAAGAAAAAACTACCAACAAAGGCCAAACTAGTCTCTAAAAGTGTCCATTGTTTAAGCACAATCGCATCCGCAGCACCCGCTATCATGCCTGTAACATGCGACGTATAATGCCCTAAAATAATAAAACCGCCTGCGTTAATAGATCCCGAAACAAACGCACAAAAACAACCCAATGCCTTATTTAAAACAGGGGTTCGTCTGTCATCCGTCAGTTTTAAAATACGTTTCACTAGCGTTAAGTGAGCCTAACCACCCAACAACTGATTAGCATGCTGCAACGACAAAAACGTCCCAGCATCCGTCCACCAGCCGTCAAAAATCGCGTAACTGCATTTTCCATCTCTTACATACGCATCATTCACGTCTGAAATTTCCAATTCCCCGCGTCCAGACGGTCTGCACTTTTCTATATAGTCAAAAACGTTTTCATCAAACATATAGATCCCTGTCACAGCATAATCAGATTCCGGATGCTCAGGCTTCTCTACAATCTTCACAATCTTTCCATCTGATAACGTCGCCACACCATATCGAGCCGGATCTGGAACTTGTTTTAATAACAGACGAGCACCACTTTTTTGTTGTGAAAACGCCTCGACATGCTCTTTTAACGAATCTTCAAAAATATTATCGCCCAAAATAACAACCACTTTATGCCCACGGCAAAAATCCCGTGTTAATCCAAGTGCCTGAGCAATACCGCCGGCTTCATCCTGAACACGGTACGTAAACGAACAGCCAAACTGTCTCCCCGATCCCAACAACCGTACAACATCGCCCATATGATCCAACCCCGTAATGATCATAATGTCCGTAACGCCGCTTTCTACTAATTTCTCAATTGGGTGAAAAATCATCGGCTTATGCCCCACTGGCAACAAGTGTTTATTAGTCACCTTTGTTAATGGAAACAAACGAGAGCCTGTTCCTCCCGCCAAAATAACACCACGTAATTTTGTCATACCGAATACCTCCCAGATTGAACTAATTCTAACCATGAATGATTGGCTAAATACCATTCCACTGTTCGAGCCAATCCCTGCTCAAACGTTACCGACGGCTCCCATCCCAAACAGGTTTTTGCTTTTGAAAAATCAATGGCATAGCGAAAATCATGGCCTTTTCTATCCTGCACATACGAAATCAGCGAGTCCGGCTTATTTAATAAAGACAAAATCATCTTTACTACATCAATATTTTTCATTTCAGAAGCGCCGCCCAAATTATAAACCTCGCCTTTTTCACCCAAACGAGCCGCTAAATCCACACCGCGGCAATGATCCTCAACATAGATCCAATCCCGAACATTTTTTCCATTTCCATAAACCGGAAGGGCCTTATTTTCAAGCGCATTTGTAATCATCAAAGGAATCAATTTTTCTGGAAATTGATACGGCCCATAATTATTAGAACATCGCGTAATAACCGCATTAAATCCATGCGTTTCCACATAGGCCCGCACCAACAAATCCGCACCGGCCTTTGAGGCAGAATACGGGCTATTTGGTTGCAGCGGCGTTTCTTCAACAAACAGTCCCGTCTCACCCAAAGTTCCATACACTTCATCTGTAGAAACCTGTACATACCGCCCCACATTTTTCTTGCGTGAAAAATCCAAAAGCGCCTGAGTTCCCAAAACATTCGTTCGCACAAAGGACATCCCGTCCGCAATACTTCGGTCCACATGAGATTCCGCTGCAAAATGCACTAAAAAATCAATCGGCCAATTAGGAAGTTCCGCAGTATCAATATCGCAGATATCCTGTTTCACAAAAACAAAATCGGGGCGGCCTTCATAGGCAGCTAAAGTCTCTCGACACCCTGCGTAAGTTAAGGAATCAACAACAATAACTCGGACATCATTTGGATATGTCTTAAAAAGATAATGAACAAAATTAGCACCGATAAACCCGGCCGCACCTGTAACTAAATATGTGTTCATTTTTTATCCTGATTGGTATTAATTGAGACTGCACCAACGGAAACAATAAGTTTCATAGCCTCTTCAAACCCCATTTTCATAGGAACAACTTCCGTAACATCAACGTACACCAAGTACCCCGTTGTTGGGTTTGGCGCTGTCGGCATAAAAACGGCACACTTCCCATGCCCCATGTCATCCCCGCCCCTAGTCTCAAAACCTACAACTTCTTTTTTGGATACAAACCCCAATGCCCACAATCCTTTTCTAGGGTATTCCACCAACACAACATCCATATTTTTGTTACTAAAAGAAAACGACGAAATAATTTGTTTGGAGGATTTATAAATAATACTGATAACCGGAATCCGAGAAACCACTTTTTCCAATTGAGACAAAACAGAACGTCCCACAAAATGTCTCGCCAGAATACCAATTAAAAAAATAATCGATAGCGAAACAAAAAAACTAACAATCCGATGAATCTTATACCCAAAAACCAGTAAAATGGGCCCAGAAATAACATCAATAACGCTATTTACAACCCAAAAAGTAATGGCAATAGGTAACACCACGACCAAACCATAAAAAAAATCACGTCTCACGGCCTGGAGCATTGTATCTTTCTTCATCCAGACACTATAACCGAATCACATTTTTTTTGGAAAGGCTCCGCCCGCCACCTCAAGTTTGACACACGTTTTTTTGTTGTGTAGAATCGCGAAAACGATTACCAAGGTGGAATTCATGGCAGAAAAACAGTTCACACGCGCCTACGGGTTAGATGAAATCGCACTCGTACCTTCAGACTTAACATTGGACCCAAGTTTAACTGACATTTCGACAACGATTGCCGGTCATAAACTTGAGCTTCCGATTTTTGGTTCAGCAATGGACTCTGTTGTCAGCCCTAAAACAGCTGGGATTATCGGAAAATTTGGCGGGGTTGGTGTACTTAATCTTGAAGGCGTTCAAACTCGTTACGAGAATGCAGAAGAAGTTTTGAAAGAAATCTCCTCCGTAAGTAAAGATAAATATGTTTCTTTAATGCAAAAAATTTATCAGAAAGAAGATGTAAAACCAGCTCTAATCAAAAAACGCATTAAAGAGATTAAGAAACAAGGCGTTATCACAGCGGTTTCTTCAACACCTCAACGCGCAGCAGAACTAGGCCCAATAGCCGCAGAAGCCGGCGCTGACATGTTTATTATCCAAGCCACTGTAGTTTCCACAAAATTCCAAGGCAAAGATAAAAGCACAAGCTTAGACATCAAGAAATTTGTTAAACAAATGCCTATCCCTGTTCTACTTGGAAACGCAACAACCTACGAAGTTACACTGGATCTTATTCAAACAGGTATCCAAGGAATTTTTGTAGGAATCGGGCCAGGTGCAGCGTGTACAACACGTGGCGTTCTGGGTATCGGTGTACCAATGGCATCCGCAATTACACAATGTGCAGCTGCCCGCGACGATTATTTCAAAAAGACAAAAAAATATATCCCCGTTATCGCTGACGGCGGAATTGTAAACTCCGGGGACATCTGTAAAGCGCTTGCTTGCGGAGCAGACGCGGTTATGATCGGATCTCCTTTAGCAAAATCAAAAGAAGCACCTGGCAACGGATTCCACTGGGGAATGGCTACACCAAATGCGGTTCTTCCTCGTGGTGCCCGCATTCAAGTTGGAACGTATGCATCATTGGAAGAAATTTTAATAGGGCCATCCAATTCTGATGACGGCTCACAAAATTTCACAGGCGCATTAAAAACATGTTTTGCAACATTGGGTGCAAAAAACCTGAAAGAAATGCACAAAGCCAACGTGATCGTAGCCCCTTCCCTATTAACGGAAGGAAAGATTTATCAAAAAGCTCAACAATTAGGAATGTATAAATAGATGATTGTCATTTTAGATTTCGGGTCTCAGTACAGCAAAATCATTGCCAGAAAAGTGCGTGAGGCTCAAGTCTATTGCGAGATAGTTCCGCATACAATTACGCTTGATGAAATCAAAAAGAAAAAAGCCGAAGGGATTATTTTCTCCGGCGGACCTTCATCAGTGTATGAAGAAAACTCACCAAAATGTGATCCTGCCATTTTAACCTCTGGCATTCCGATTTTAGGGATTTGTTACGGCATGCAATTACTTGCTTTGGAACTTGGCGGAGAAGTAGTCCGTGGTACGAAGCACGAATATGGAAAAGCCAGCCTATTTATCGACAACAACTTCGATTTATTCGAAGGCCTTTGGTTAGAAATGTCCATTTGGATGAGCCACGGCGACAGCGTAATCCGCATGCCCGAAGGCTTCCAACGCTTAGGTCACACCGAAAATTGTGAGATTGCGAGTATGGGTAACCCCAGCAAAAAAATCTACGCGGTACAGTTTCATCCGGAAGTAAGCCACACCCCAAAAGGGAAAGAAATTATCCAAAACTTTGTTGTCCGCATTTGTAAATGCCAACCGTCTTGGACATCCGATTCTTTTATCGATATTACAGTTGAAGAGATTCGAAAAACAGTTAAAAACCACAAAGTACTTTGCGCCTTATCCGGCGGAGTAGATTCGTCCGTTACAGCCGCGCTTCTTAAAAAAGCTATCGGCGAAAACCTTACCTGTATGTTCATTGACCAAGGGTTTATGCGTAAAAATGAAGCCGCACGGATCAAGGAATTATTCTCTGGTGATTTCCAAATCAATCTTATTTATGTAGATGCGGCTGAACGGTTCTTCAAAAAAATCAACGGCATCATCGACCCCGAAGAAAAACGAAAAGCAATCGGCGAAGAGTTTATCCGCGTATTTGAAGAAGAATCCAAAAAGCTGCAAAGCGAATTCCCCTTCTTAGCGCAAGGAACCCTTTACCCGGATGTAATTGAATCCGCATCCAGAGACGTGGCTCAAACCGCTGTAAAAATCAAAACGCACCACAATGTTGGCGGATTACCTGAAGATATGGATTTCACCATTATCGAACCGTTAAACAAGTTATTTAAAGATGAAGTACGAAAAGTTGGTCTTGATCTAGGATTACCGGAAGAAATCGTCTTCAGACAACCATTCCCAGGCCCAGGTTTGGCCATTCGGATCATCGGCGAAGTAACGCCAGAACGCGTAGCCGTTCTTCAAAACGCCGATTACATTGTTATCGATGAAATCAAAAAATCCGGGTACTACCGAAAACTATGGCAAGCCTTTGCCGTATTATTGCCCGTTAAATCCGTAGGCGTCCAAGGTGATCAACGCACCTATTCGAATACCATTGCGGTACGAGCTGTGACATCGGAAGATGCAATGACTGCGAACTGGGCTCACCTTCCGTATGACCTTTTGGAGAAGATATCGTCTCGAATTATCAACGAGATTCCTGAGATAAATCGAGTTGTATACGATATTTCTTCAAAGCCGCCCGCTACGATTGAGTGGGAATAAAGTAAGATTTCATTCCTCCCCTATAAAGGTACCCAACCATTAAGTAGCCAGAAATGCTAAGTATCCTGTCCCCTCTCTCAAGAGAGAGGGGACCCCTCAAATCGTCCCGCATGGGCGATTTGAGGTAGGGGTGAGTTTAGGTTTGCTCCGGCACCGAATCGCCTCCCCCTGCCCTAAAATGCATCGAAATCAACGTCGTATCATCTTGCTGAATCGTTTCGCCGACAAATTCCTGAAGCTTGTCGCAGACATACTCTGTCAAAGGGGCGTTTTCTTTAAAATTGTAGGCTGCCAACGCTTCCGACAACCGAGTAAGACCAAATTGT
>Ga0114968_10004123_pt1 | contig 10830 bp, 12 predicted proteins | sample M_130807_EF_Meta_FD_87020 | JGI IMG/M metagenome (GOLD analysis project Ga0114968, IMG submission 87020) | Freshwater microbial communities from Lake Montjoie, Canada to study carbon cycling - M_130807_EF_MetaG | ecosystem: Environmental > Aquatic > Freshwater > Lake | place: Lake Montjoie... | reverse complement strand
TTTTTTATTTTTTATTTTTTATTTTTTATTTTTTATTTTTTATTTTTATAAAAAATAAAAAATGAAATTAAATACTACTTCAAATGATATAATATACTATACATGACAAATACTATGGATTTATCAAAAAAAACAAAAACCGAATTATTTGCAGATTGTGAAGCACTTTCTATTCAAAAATACAAATCCAAAAGTAAAACAGAATTAATTCAATTGATACAAAATGCTTCTAATAAACATAAACATAAACCTGTTCAAGAACCAGAAAAAGAAAAACAAGAAGAAAAAGAACAAAACGTCATTGTATCTACTTCTACAAATATCATAGAGCCAAATGCGTATTACATAGGAGACAATATCGACTTATTACATTCATTAATGGATAAAAGCATACATTTCATTTATTTTGATCCACCATATAATACAGGCCGTAACTTTTATGATTTTGATGATAAATTTACATCAAAAGAGGATTATATACAATTTATAAAAGAAAGAATTGCAGAATGCCATCGTGTGCTTGTAGACGAGGGAACCATTGTCATACACATTGAACCTAAAATATCACATTATTTTAGATGCATATGTGATGATATTTTTGGAGAGAATAATTTCAAAAATGAAATTGTTTGGCAAACTGGAGGGAATGCAAAAAATAAATATAAATTAAATCGATTTCATGACACCATTATTGTGTATTCCAAAAGTAACAAACAAGTTTTTAACCCTTTGTATTTTGAATATGATGAAGAATATAAAAAAAAATCCAATGTGAAATTCTGTGAAATTCACAACAAAGAATATGTTACAACCGCAATATACAATGCTCAACCAGAAGTAAGTCCACGTTTAAATTTGAGATATAATTGGAATGGTCATGAAAAACAATGGTATGTTACAAAGGACAAAATGGAAAAATTACATGCCGAAAATAGATTAGAATATAATAAAGAAGGTGTCCCGCGAATAAAACGGTTCTTGGATGAAATGGAGGGAGTTCCTTTGCGTGATGTGTGGACAGACATTAACAATATGCAGTCGGGAGAAAAAATGGATTATGCAACTCAAAAACCTGTGAAATTAATAGAACGAATTGTGCATTTGTATTCGAACCTAGGAGATGTATGTTTAGATATATTTGCAGGTTCAGGAACACTTGGACGTGCTTGTATTAAACAGAATAGAAATTATATATTGTTTGATATAAATGAAAAGGGGAAAGAATTGTTTTTGAAAAGTATTATGTAAGCAGATTAACATCGTCGCACACGTTCACATCTATGTTCACATCGTCGCACACGTTCACATTCACGTCTTGGATAAATTTATAACTAATATCTGTGTGCATATTCACTATATTTTGTTCTACAATTTTGGAAGTAATATGACTCATACAACAACCAGGATGTTTCGTATCTTCCAATTCTGAAATAGGTATAATACAAAACGACCATAAATTACAATTTTTTCTTTTATTCGTATTCTCTCTATCATTGACTAAAGAAATCATTACATAATCAAATTCGTTGAGTGAATAACAAATATGTCCTGTATGATTTTTATCTTGATTTTTCTTACTATTTCTCCGCGTTGTTTCAAAATGGATTTGTTTTGAATAATCTGTTATACCATCGATTTGTCGCAATTTAGATTGAACTGTTTTTATTTTACCGTCAGGTAAAACAATAATTAAATCAAACCCAGGTGAATTGTTTGCAATAGAAACTTCTGCTGGCAAATCTGCATCATCCGTAGAATATACACGACAACCATGTTTTTGCAAATGATGGTTGAGTAAATTTCGGTGGATATATTGGTTTGGAACTGCCATTGCTTTACCCCAATCTCCACGTTTCATATTATTGATACGATTGTTTTCTAATAGTTTTCTATCATCTTCTTCAATAACATTCATTAAATCAAATTCTGTCTGCATTTTTAATAGTCGTATTATCTTTTTTAAATCTGCATAAAAAGTGATTCAATTTTTTATTTGGGCTGTAGATCTAATCAAAAAAATGGACTACACATTTGCACATTTATTATTTCTTTCTTTATATATATGAATAAATCAAAAAGAACAAAAAGAATTAAAAATAAAACAACAAAAAGAATTAAAAATAAAACAACAAAAAGAATTAAAAATAAAAAGAGTATGGGAGGTGTGAAAATTTATAATATGAATGGTACTTTTACTACAGACCCAAAAATATTACATGACGGTAAAGATTTTTTTAGAAAAATGACAGATAATGCAGGAGAGAAAGAAATATGTGAATTATTAATGAAACATCCTCATAAAAATATAATACAAATATATGGCGTTGGTAAAGATTATATTGATATGGAATTATTAAATACTGCTATAAATACAGCAGATATGAGCAAAATTAAAAATATAATGATGGAAGTAAAAACATATTTACAAAATTTAGGAATTATATATATAGATTGGAAGTTAGATAATATTGGCATAGGCGATGATGGAGAATTCAAATTATTTGATTTTGATTGTTCAGGAATAATTGATACAGAAACAAACAAATGGAAAATAGAACCCCCAAAATATTGGTCTTATAATAAAGCCGTTGCAAATGGTATGAAAACACCGGTTGAAATCGATAATTATGCGTTTTACATAGGGTTTACATAATACACCAAATAAATTATAAATGATATACTTGATAATAATAATGATAATTATTATTATTTAATTTTCTCATATAACAACGGGTTTTGTCGAAGACAATAACGAGGTAATGTAAAAAGATGTAAAACAAATATAAAAATGATTATATATATTAAATAATATGTCTAGTTGCACAGATGCACTTTTAGAATCTTTCTCTAAAGAACATTTTACATACATAAATCAAATATTTGGTGATCAAACCATAAGACAGCTTATAAGTGAAGTTTTTCCAAATAAAAAGTATACTTTTGAAATTGAAGAAACTGGAGAAGAATTTGAACACTCGTTTCATCATATTTTATTTGTAAATGCGAAATCTACAAAAAAAGAGAAAGCATCTATTCCTTCTATTGTTTGCAGTGTAAAAAATATGCAACAAAATACGAATGTAAATATAAATGATACATTATGTCAATCATATTCATTACTTACTTATTTTAATATAGCTATTGATCCAGATCAAAAACAAAAACAATTGGATATGATTCAATTATATAGACATATTTTAAATAATCGTACATTTATCAAAAAATTAGATGAAATTATTATTCCAGAGAATAATGATTTATGGACAGACTATACAAAAACTCCGAATCAACATCTTCCAATGAATAAAAAAGCAATTTTAAAAAAAATAAAACATGTTCTAACCATTTGGAAAAAGTATGGGTATTATTACTTTATAGGGAATGGTAAATGTCCAAAAACTGCAAAAATGACTGTTACAAAACAAACAATGACTCGAAACCCAACAACTGTAACGCGTATGCAAACGCGTTCAACAAAAATAGGCGGAAAGAATAAAACAAAAAAACAACTTAAAGAATTTTAAGATTTATCTTTTTCAAAAAATCCAAAAGTGTTTGCCAAAATCAAAAATGGACATTTTAAAATGTCCAAAAACGGGAAAAGGCAATTCCAACATTGAAAAAACGTGAGTTGTGACGATAAATGAAAATTAACGTAATGTTCCCAAAAAAATAATTTTCGTTTTGTTACGATAATTTTTAAATATTTAAATAAAAAAGAATTTAGTAATTATTTTCTGTTTACTAATTATTAACAAATGGAAACAGAAAGTTGCAAAAAAGTTGCACCATATTTTTGTTGCGAATGTTGTGACTATGCTACAAGCAGAAAAAGTAGTTTCGATAAACACAAAATGACATTGAAACACTCAAATGCAACAAAATTAACAGAAGTGAACAAGAAAGTTGCAGAAAGTTGCAAAAAAGTAGCCACATGCCAAACATTTTCTTGTGAAAAATGTTGTAAACCATATACGTCACGAACCGGTTTATGGAAACATCTTAAAAATTGTAATGAGAAACAAAGCGATTTTGATTTTACAGACAAAGAGCTAATTATGACGTTATTAAAAGAAAACAATGAATTAAAAACAATGATGATTGAACAACAAAATGCGGTGATTGAATTATGCAAAAATGGCACGAATAATACGGTTCATAATAATTCACATAATAAAACATTCAATCTTCAATTTTTTCTCAATGAAACATGTAAAGATGCAATGAATTTAATGGATTTTGTACATTCTATTCAATTGCAATTATCGGATTTAGAAAAGGTTGGAGAAATTGGATATGTAGATGGAATCTCCAATATTATCGTGAAAAACTTAAAAGATTTAAACATTACACAACGCCCGATTCATTGTACAGATAAAAAGAGAGAAATATTGTATATAAAGGACGAGAATAAATGGGAAAAAGAAGACGATGAAAATAACAAAATACGTAAGGCTATTAAACATGTTGCTTACAAGAATACGAAATTATTGACACAGTTTAGAGAGAAACATCCTGATTGTGGCAAAAGTGAATCACTATACTCAGATCAGTACAACAAATTGATTATAGAAGCAATGGGAGGGAAAGGACTGAATGATACAGAAAAAGATAAAAAAATTATTAAAAATATTACAAAAGAGGTTGTAATTGATAAATAATGGTGTAATTGATAAATAATGGGGTAATTGATAAATAATGGTGTAATTGATAAATAATAATTTATATATAAAAATAAAATTGAGAATCATACATATTATCAATGTATCTTCATAATCTAACAAACATGTCTTGGAAAAGAATTTTTCATTGTGGAGGTTGCATACCATGTTATATAAAAAATACAGATTTTGAATGTGATTATAATCAAACAATTCCTTTTGTGCCACCAGTTCATTCTGGATACGTAATAAAAGTATACGATGGAGATACGATTACAATTGCATCTAAATTACCTTACAAACAATCTGCTTTATATCGTTTTCATGTTCGGTTAAATGGGATTGATTGTCCAGAATTAAAAAGTAAAAATCAAGAAGAAAAATTCATTGCTAAAATAGCACAAAATGAATTAGAAAATCTTATTTTACATAAACACGTACAATTAAAAAATATATCTGTTGAAAAATATGGACGAATATTAGCAGATGTTTATTTAGATGATTTACAGTTAAATAAACATATGCTAGACAAAAGATTAGCAGTCGCTTATGGTGGAGCAACTAAAATGCCTCCAAAAAGTTGGAAAAATTATTATATTAGAGGAGAATATTGAAATTATATAGAAAAAATAGAATAAAGAATTTATAAAGATGAATTAATAATTCATAAATAAATGATATTAAATGTATTTTTGAAATATCATTTATGGTTGAAAATGATTTGAATGAAAAAATAAGCAAATCATTCTTAAGAATGTTACATAAATCAGATATTGGGATTAATATTACATTAATGAAATACTTTTTTTTTGCAATGTGTACCACAAATATAGCTTGTATTTGTTTTGTTTATTATAGCAAACATAAACAAATAAAACAAGAAGAAATAATAGAAGAACAAATACAAGAAATAATAGAAACAAAAATAGAAAAGATAGAAGAAATAGAAAACAAAATCAATGAAATTACATTAGATTGTAACAAAAAAACAGAATTACTCCTATCTTTACTAAAATTAAACGACAATTTGTTTAGTGATGTAATATTTATTACAAATCAAATCCGGTTTATTCGAGAGAGTATTGGAGAAATAAATCATACATTATATTTTATTGTACCCGTGAAAAAAGATGATTCTGAAAAAAAAGAGGATTATTCATTTATATATAATTATAAACAATTAACTACATTGACAGAAGACAGTCCAACAGTAACAGACACAAATATCAGTCCAAAAACAATATCTTCGTCTTCAAATAATTATGATGTCATTTCTATATAAATTCATATAAATTCATATAAATTTATATTTTATTATTAGTATATATTTACTATATATACTTACTATATACGAATGAATGATATATCTTCTTTTTTCAAATTCATTCATTCTTTTTTTAATTGGTGTTTAGAATGCATTTTTGGAAACAATATGGAAGATTTGGAGACACATAATACTTTCACAAACCCAATTCATCCTTCTAATTTTGAAACATACCATATATATCCATGCAAAGAAACAATATAGACTGTGTTGTAATTTATTCGTCTTTTATCTCTACATTTCTCTCTAAAAACACTTTATCCAGATAATCTTTGTTCTTTTTAGCATCATTGTAACCACTATCAAACAATTCTAATAAATTGTTTTTGGAAATAGAAAAAAAATCAGAATAATGTTTGAGTGTTTCTATACTATTTTTTATCATTTTTTTCTTACTTTTTGTATGCATATTTTCCCACATATTATGCGAAACATGTAACACACGTTGTTCTTTTTTCAGATAAGGATATATACTAAACCCCCCATCAAAAGAATATGTATTATGATATTTGTTTGTTATTCCTCCAGTTATGAACGGAATATGTGAACTAGCAATGCAACAATTGATTGCATCTTCTACATTTGTAAAATCAGAATAAATATTTATAGACGGTGTAAATTTCTCAAATGTAGTTACGCCAATAAATAGTCTTTTCAAATCAAAATCTTCATCCTTGTAATTTGTGAGTATGTTGTATTTTAGATAATATTGTGTTTCTGTAATAGAAGTTGATTTTTGTACATTTGAATCGAGTAGTTTATAGGCAAAATCTAACACATCCCCTCCTTTATAACACATAAATAAACTATTCCAAGAACCGGCAGAAGCTCCAGAATAAATATAATTATCCAATTCTAAAGGATATTGTTTTTTGATAAAGGCTAAAATACCTAATAAATAAAAACCTTTGTAACCGCCAGGAGAGATAGTAATGAGCTTTTTATCTGTAAGAAAATCATTTTTCTTAATATAATCATCTGCTTCATTATTGCAATACATATTATCATTTTTTGAAGTAACAATGCATTGGTCTAACAAATCAGGATTTGTATATAAAATATATTTATCTATATTTGTTTTGCAAAAATGTAAACTATTTTTATTGTATGATATTGCAATAGTATTACAAAAAAAAACGGCAAAATAGAATAGAGGGTAAGCTAAATTCATATATATATATATTATGTATATTATATATATATAATATATACATGAATTTAGTTTTTTAAACATTTACAGTTTAAAAACATGTATTTTATTATAGTAGTATGAAAATCGCACTTTGTTTTATAATTAGCTATGAACATTTTTTACACAAAGAAAAAATATGGAGAGAATGGATTGAACCAAACAAAGATATTATCAATGTATATTTTTATTACAACGATGTAAATAAAATTCGTTCACAATGGATATTAAAACATACCATTCCACCCAATTGTATTTATAAAACAAGTTATTTTCATGTTGTGCCTGCCTATTTATCTGTTATGCAATTTGCGCTGACACATGACACACAAAATCAATGGTTTTGTTTATTAACGGATTCTTGTTGTCCTATTATTTCACCAAAAAGATTTCGTTATTTGTTTTATCAACATTCCAATAAAAGCATTATCAATTGGAGAAATGCTTGGTGGAATATCGATTATCATAAAAGAGCAAATTTACACAAACTTTGTCCTGAAATGAGATTGGCAAATGATCCTTGGTTTGTAATGAAGAGAGAAAATGTACAACAATGTATGCAATTTATACATCAACAATCAAACGTTACACAAATCATCACAAGTGGTGGATTAGCAAATGAAAGTTTGTTTGCGATTATTTTATATTCGTATAATGAATTAGATAATGTTATTGCGCATCCATCACACATGACAGATTGGAGTCGTTTAAAGAACCCGACAAGTCCACATATGTTTAAAGATGCGGATGAAAAAGACATTCAATTTATAGAAAAAACTTTAGCTGAAAATGAGTATGTAATGTTTATTCGAAAAATTCATCCAGATTTTCCAGATGAAGTTTTGCAAAAGTATATTTATGAATATTCAAAAGAAAAAGATGATCAATTAGTAATACATGATACTATTTTTTATAAAACACCTACTTTTTTGCATATTGTTAGTATAATTATATTTTTTATACACACATTACCTTTTTTAATGGCCGTATGGTATTTGTTTTCATATATTTATTAAATTTAACTTGTTTTCCAACGATTCCCACAATCAATGCATGTAACAAATATGGTACATGGCTCATCTGCAGACCTCACTTGCTGCAAATAGAATGTACATTTTTTCGATTTGCATTTGCGACATGTAAATGTATCTGTTGCCGCTTCAATATTTACCTCAAATTTGTTTTTATCACGTTTTGATTTTGCTTCAATCAAATCGTTCCATTTTTCAGGAGAAAGTTCTTGATGTGTCATAAACGCGACAATGTGTGGTTTGATTGTTTCCATTTGTATTTGCTCAATAATATGGGGTTTTAAATTTGCATATACACTGCGCAAATGATCCATATAAATCTGGACAAAATACTTATTATCCCATTTTTTTACTACCTTTCTATTATCGGCTTCTTTCAACGAATAATTGTATATTCCTTTCTCTAAATTCACGGAATGTTTTTCGTTTTGTAAGAATTCATTAATCTTCTTACGAATATTTGTACGAAACGTTTCTGGATTTTTAATTGTAGTCAACGACATGTTTTAAATATAATGTTTATACACTATTATATTTAAATAACTATCAATTTTATTTTATTTTATATTTATACGCATTTATTATATATTTTAGATGTAATCGTTATTTTTATAAATTGTTACTAATCTGGTATTATCATCTGGATAGTTATTTGTTTTGGAAAAATATTTCGATGAATTCCAAAATAAGTATCTTTTTGTTCCATATGTTATTGGTCCAGTTGGGGTTGTATTTTGTATTCCTTTGCCATCATTTGTAATGTGAAATAAAACATAAGATATAACGCCTTGTGGAAATATGACGTTAATTGTTGATTTTGTTTCATTCAATGCTGCATTTATAGTTTGTTCTATAAAAATTTTACCTTTTTGACGTGTACATTGATAATCATCAAATACACCACCATCATAAATATAAATTTTTATATTATCTACATTATAAACGATTTTTTTATTTAACAAAGAAAATTTATAATAAAATTTTATTTTTTTTGTAATTTTTTTACAAGAATTTGTCATATATTATACATAAATATAATATTTAAACAAAATATTTTAATCTTCATAATCATAACTTTCTTCTGATAATTCAGAACCAATATCTTCCAATTCAAGATCCTCTTCTTGTTCTAGAGGTGGCTCTTCTTTTTCATTTACTAACTCTTCTACCTCTTCTTCAGAAGAAAAAGTCTCGTAATCTTCTTCATCTGGATCACTACTATCTACTACAAATCCATCTTTTAAATAACCATTTTTCGTTTTTTTTTCTTTTGGTACTTTTTCCAATTCATCTTCCTCTTCTTCATCTGCAAGTGCACACATGGCTAAATCTTCAAATCCGCCGAATAATTTTTCGTATATTTTTTCCCATAACGACAACGGTAAATCAACGTATTTTTTAGTTCCATTACTATTTGGTTCTTTTACATGGGCGATTATTGCACAATTACCAAAAAATAATTTTGTATCAATTGGCGGCGGAAAATCATACTTATTTTCGGCATTTGCACGTCCTTCTGTTTTCGCAAATACTTGAATGTAATATTTTATTCCAGTGGAATCAGAAGGATATTTCACACCCCATTCGGTTTGTTTTAAAAAATCTTCGGCTTTTTTAAAGCCGCATTTTTTAAACACTTCTTCTTCTTTAAAATCTTTAATGGCAAGTGACTTTAATTCACCTGTTTTTTCGACAATAATAATTGTTAAAGGCTGAGCCATTTTATTTGATTCTTTAAAATATATTTAAATTGTTTGTTTCTTTTATATTATTTAGAAATTTATTTATATTATTTAGAAATTTATTTTCTGTGTATGTTATATATAATAAATGACATCGATTTATTATGGCTCTAACCCTGCAGATGTTGTAAACGCAATTGCTACAGATAATACGTACACTATAACAATTGATCCTGCAACTGCTACTGCTTTAGCCGGTAATTTTGCATTATTCGCTCCTGGTGACTATGGTTATTTTATATTTAGTAATAACGCTGACCCTGGAGTGGGAGTATTGGTTGGACCAGATTTTAGTGGAACTGTATGGCCGCCACTACCTGGTAGTACTACCGATCGAAATTATGCAGTTGTTGATGGCGCCACCGGCATCGTTTCTACCACGTTTACTTTCCCAAGTTTCCCAACTACTTATAACTCATATAGTTATGATCCTACTCTACCAACAACTGTGGCGTTTTATGCTTTTGGGGATGGTGTAGGTTTTGCTTACACAGCTCAAAACGTAACAGTGACTATTACTCCACCCATAGTTTGTTTCAAAGAAGACAGTAAAATTCTTACAAATAAAGGATACAAGAGTGTCCAAAATTTGAGAAAAGGTGATTTAGTGAAAACATTGTTACACGATTATGTTCCTATTGATATGATCGGTAAAAAAGAAATTTACCATCATGCTCTCAATGAACGAATTAAACATCAATTGTATAAATGTCCAAAGGATAAATTCGAAGAAGTATTTGAAGATTTGGTTATTACAGGCTGCCATTCTATTTTAGTAAACAAATTTGCCTCTGAAAAACAAAGACAAAAAGTGATTGAAGTAAATGGTGATACATACGTCACTGATAAAAAATACCGTCTTCCTGCTTGTGCTGACGATAGA